>Ga0310690_10001077_pt1 | contig 51213 bp, 33 predicted proteins | sample AusTroGonzalo_MG_2_FD_207661 | JGI IMG/M metagenome (GOLD analysis project Ga0310690, IMG submission 207661) | Bovine rumen microbial communities from tropical cattle in Woodstock, Queensland, Australia - Gonzalo_04 (v2) (version 2) | ecosystem: Host-associated > Mammals > Digestive system >... | reverse complement strand
CAACTATGTGACCATCGGCCATAACGTCACCGTCCATGCCTGTACCATCCACGACCATGCGCTCATTGGTATGGGCTCTACCCTACTCGACGGCTGTGAGGTGGGCGAAGGCTCAATCGTCGCCGCAGGTGCACTCGTGCTGCAGAACACGAAGATCCCCGCTGGTGAGATCTGGGGTGGCGTACCCGCCAAGTATCTCAAGCCCGTACGCCCAGGTCAGACCGACAATGCCGAGCACTACGTGGCCTACTCGAAGTTCTACCTTGAGGAGGACAACAAATGACCTCGCGCGCGCGTAAGAGAGCATCCAATTCTCGAGAGAATTCATCCAAGCGGAGCCACGATAGGAAAATTTGGAGGCTCCACAGAAAAATTTGGAGGCTCCGCTTGCGCGTATAGAGCCTCCAAATTTTCCTACGGGGCCACGAATTATCGGATGGTGGCAACGACGTATTCACTCTGGGTGCCGATGCGGAACTTACCACCCCAGAGGCCGATGCCAGAGGTGACATAGTATTGTGTGTTGCCACGCCGGTACGGTCCCCACGAACACTCATACTCATAATCGGTGATCCACGAGATGGGCCATACCTGTCCACGATGGGTGTGACCACTGAGTTGGAAATCAACGCCCGCGTTCTCTGCACGTTCCAGACTGTAGGGCTGATGATTGAGGACGATGATATATGTTCCCTTGTATGGCACCACAAGATCCTCCACCGTCTGACGGCGACGGTTCATCACGTCGTCACGACCGATGACAGTAAGGGCACTGTCGATGACAACAGCCTCATCAATGAGCAGGTGGATGCCTGCATCCTTATAAAACTGCCGGGCCTCCGGATTGCCTGAGAAGTATTCATGATTACCCAAGCAGGCATAGACAGGTGCCTGGAGTCGATGGAACTCCTCAGCCATCTTCTCCTCCTTCAGCGGACGCATACTACCGTCGATGATGTCACCTGCTATCAGGATAAAGTCGGGCTGTTCAGCATTCATCAGATCCACCCACTTGGCGAGATCCTTGCGGGTATTGTGATAACCCAAATGAAGGTCGGAGGCCATCACCACCTTATACTCGCGAGGCAAGGGTTTCGACGACTTCAGTTCCAAAGGCACGCGTACCTTATTCTTATAATGGATATTGCCGTAGAGGAAGATGCCAAAGATGAATATAAAGATACCAAGCGCCATCTGCCAGTTATTGTAGAGCAGGAACTTCGGCACAAGACGCACAAGCCGTCCCAAATCCAGCACAAGGAAGAGTATCACGAGATACATCATCACGAAGATCGACGAGGTGCCGATCTCATAGGCCGCCTGTGCTACGGGCAACGGCATGCCATCAAACCTTCGACCGAAATTCAGGAACATCAGTAGAAAGCACAAGACACCCAGGACGATGATCAGAGACTTCCAAAGGCCAGAGATAGGCAGCATCACCCATACATGCCAACTGATATAGACGATTGCCAGAATGGGCAGTATCATGAACGACATCATCCACATATTCTTCATCTTTTCAGTGATAATGCCGCAAAATTAAAAAGAAATCCACGAAACGTCATTGTTTATTCACAAATATTTCGTACCTTTGCACGTCCATTAATATCTTTTAGCGAAAAAACTAGACAAATGACCATAAAAAGAGCATTCATACTATGGATGAATATACTGTTGGCAGTCTGCACAGTCAACGGACAGAAGAAAAGTGAGGTACATATCCTCGCAGCCAACGACATGCACGCTAATATCAATGCTTTCCCGCAGTTGGCAGCCATCGCTGACAGTCTGCGCGAGCGCTACCCCTCGCTGTTGGTATTCTCGGCAGGTGACAACCGTACAGGTAATCCTGCCAACGACATGTTCCGGATATCATCCTACCCGATGGTAGCCCTGATGAACGAGGTGGGCTTCGATGCCACGGCACTGGGCAACCACGAGTTCGATGTGAACTCCCTTCCCCCACTGATGAGATACTCTGCCTTCAGCTATATCTGCGCCAACATCTTCCCCTCGAAAGAGTCTGGACTGCACATCGTACCCACCAAGGTCTTTGATGTCGATGGACTCAAGGTTGGTGTCATCGGTGTGGTACAGGTGAACGCCCAGGGGCGCCCCGATACCCATCCCGACAACGTGAAGGGTATCAGGTTTGCCTTGCCGAAGAACGTCGTAGCACAATACGAGGACTTCAGCCGTCAATGCGATGCGACAATCCTGCTATCCCACATCGGCTATCAAGACGACATCGAGATGGCAGAGACCTATCCTTGGCTCGACCTGATCATCGGTGGACATACCCACACGCAACTGACCGAAAACGAGCCCTTACACAATGGTGTGCTAATCACGCAGAACAAGAACAAACTGCCGAAGGTGACACATATCACCCTGACCATTAAGAACGGAAAGGTCGTTGACAAGAAGGCCGAATATATCGATGTCGCTTCATTCCCTATCAGGAGCAGAATGGTTGAGGTGATGGTGGACTACTTCAGCAACAACCCGATGTTCAAGCGCGTGGTGGGCTATGCTGAGACACCTTTCAAGACCAAGGATGAGCTGAACTACCTGATGTGCGACGCGTTCCTCCATGAAGGACAGGCCGACATCAGCATCGTCAATAATGGTGGCGTGCGTCTTGACTCCCTGCCCGTGGGCGACATCACCATGCAGGATGTGCTCTCCATGGACCCCTTCTATAACGAGGCCGTCGAGATGCACCTGACAGGTGAGGATATCCTCAAGATCCTGACTACCTACAGCCGCGGCTCACTGTATCATCTGCCACGGATAGCCGGTGCCATCTGTGAGGTAACGGTCGATAAGAACGACGAACATAAAGACAGACTGAAGAGCATCCGTCTGAAGACCCTCGACGGACAGGAGTTCGACATCCATAATACTTACAAGGTGGTGACCAACAGTTATATACAAAGTGCCTGTAAGTCTTATATCAGCAATCCTGGTCAATCACTGAACATACAGACTTCCGTCATGCTCACCAACTACCTGGAAAACCTGGGAGTGATCAAGTGCAAAGGCATGCGATACATGAAGGTCACGGAAGAATAGCCGAAAACACTTTATCCGTAGCACCTGCCAAAGACTGTACGAACTGTCCAGCCTTCTGGCCTTGTTCCTTCAGATAAACAGGATCGGCAACGAAACGATCCATCTGAGCGGCGAACTCCTCATCGTCATGGATCTCGAAACCACCATTCTTCTTCAGGCCCTGTGCCTCCTGGAACTTCTGGTTGTTGGGGCCGAAGAATACGGGTACATCCCAGACAGCCGCCTCCAGCAGGTTGTGGATGCCTACACCAAAGCCGCCACCCACATAAGCCACATCGCCATAATGGTAGATGCTCGACAACAAGCCGAAGCAATCGATGATGAGCACGTCGTATTCATTGAACATTGAACATTGAACATTGAACATTTTTTCCGCAGCAGTGTAGCGGAGGACCTTGCGACCTTCCAGCAACTTCTCTATCTGTTTCAGATGATCCTCGCCAATGACATGTGGGGCGATGATCAATTTCCAATCCTGATGCGCGTTAAAATACTTGATGAAGATCTCCTCATCGGGCTGCCATGAAGAGCCTGCCACAAATACCTTTGCCTCGTTCGTAAACTTTTCGACGATAGGCAACTGCTTGGCGGCCTCCTTGATCTGGAGCACACGGTCGAACCGCGTATCACCCACAATAGACACATTCGTGATGCCTATCTTAGCTAACAGATCCTTACTGACCTCATTCTGCACAAAGAAATGCGTGAAGCAGTTGAGTACACGCCCATACTGACGGCCATACCACTTGAAGAACACCTGATCAGGACGGAAAATGCTTGACACGCTATACACGGGTACATGTCTGTGCTTCAGGATATGCAGGTAGTTATACCAGAACTCGTACTTGATGAAGAAGGCCATCACAGGACGGACCAGGCGCAGGAAACGGATGGCATTCACGGGGGTGTCGAGCGGCAGGTAGCAGATGATGTCAGCTCCCTGGTAGTTTTTCCTCACCTCATAGCCCGAGGGCGAGAAGAACGTCAGCAGGATCTTATACTCAGGATGGTCTTGGCGCAGACGCTCCATCAACGGACGGCCCTGTTCGAACTCGCCGAGTGAGGCGGCATGGAACCACACATACTTTGCATTGGGATCCACTTTCTCCTTCAGCACCTTGAACGCAGCGCGCTCACCTCGCCACATCTTGCGTACCTTCTCATTGAAGAGGCTATAGACAGCCACTCCCAGAAGATAGAAATATATGATCAGGTTGTAAATCATCAGCCAAGTACTTCGATGGCACGTTTCATTCTGCGGAGGGTCTCCTCCTTACCTAAGAAGGCCGAGATATCGAACATACCAGGTCCCTTACCCTCACCCACGAGTGTCAGGCGCCAGGCGTTCATGATATTACCCAGTTTATACTCCTTCTGTTCTATCCAGGCATGGACGATCTGCTCCTGATTCTCGAGTGAGAAGTCGTCGATGCCCTCCAGCACGCCCATGAGTTCCGTCAACTGCTGTGCACTGTCTTCCTTCCAGCGCTTCTTCGCCGTCTTCTCATCGTACTCGGTGGGTGCCTCGAAGAAGAACGAGCACAGGGGCCACAGTTCCTTGACGAAACTGACGCGGTCCTTCATCATCGCCGTCACAGTTGTCACACGCTCCAGCGTCTCCTGTGGACAGTGCTCCTTCACGATGGGGAAGAACAGCGTGGCAATCTCCTCAGCCGACTTCTTCAGGATATACTCATGGTTGAACCAGATACCTTTGTCGTAGGCGAACTTCGCACCAGCCTTCGAGCATTTCGTGATGTCGAAGAGCGGTACCAGTTCGTCGAGCGTGAACAACTCCTGTTCCGTACCAGGGTTCCAGCCCAGCAGGGCAAGGAAGTTGATGACAGCCTCAGGGAAGTAGCCATCCTCACGATAACCGCGCGACACCTCACCCGTCTTCGGGTCATGCCACTCCAAGGGGAATACGGGGAAGCCCAGACGATCACCGTCACGCTTCGAGAGTTTTCCCTTGCCGTCGGGCTTCAGCAACAGTGGCAGATGGGCAAACTGCGGCATGGTGTCTTCCCAGCCAAAGGCCTGGTAGAGCAACACATGGAGCGGTGCACTGGGCAGCCACTCCTCACCACGGATCACATGGGAGATCTCCATCAGATGGTCATCGACGATATTTGCCAGATGATACGTGGGCAACTGGTCAGCACTCTTATAGAGCACCTTGTCGTCGAGGATGTCACTCTTCACGCGCACCTCACCACGGATCAGGTCGTTGACCAGCACCTCCTGTCCAGCCTCAATCTTGAAGCGCACCACGTACTGCTTGCCGTCGGCGATCAACTGCTCCACCTCTTCCTTAGAGAGTGTCAGCGAGTTGCGCATCTGACTGCGCGTATGACAGTCGTACTGGAAGTTCTGGATCTCTGCACGCTTGGCCTCCAACTCCTCGGGGGTATCAAAGGCGATGTATGCCTTATCGGCATCCAACAACTGCTGCACATACTGCTTATAGATCTCGCGACGCTCACTCTGACGATAGGGACCCTTGTCGCCACCGAAGCTCACGCCCTCGTCGAACTTAATCCCTAACCACTTGAACGACTCGATGATATACTCCTCGGCACCAGGCACGAAACGGTTCGAATCGGTATCCTCGATACGGAACACAAGGTCACCGCCATGCTGGCGTGCAAACAGGTAATTATACAGGGCAGTACGCACACCGCCGATATGCAAAGCTCCCGTAGGACTGGGTGCGAAACGCACTCTTACTCTTCTTTCAGACATTGTTTTCGTTAATTTGCGTGCAAAGGTACAAAGAAAATTAAACAATAAAGATTAAAAATTAAAAATAATGTGTACCTTTGCATCATAAAACTATAAATTAGAACAAAATGAGCAGTTTCAATGCAAAAAACGATATCACATGGCGCGATTTCCTCATCCGTCTGGCACTGATCATCTGCACCGTCGCCATTATCGTATGGCTGATGCCTAGAAACAACTATGCCACCTTCAAGATAGAACAGGGCAAGCCATGGGCCTATACCGACCTGAGTGCGCCATTTGACTTCCCCATCTACAAGAGCGACGAGGCGGTGAAGGCCGAACGCGACAGTCTGATGGACCTGTATGAACCCTACTACATCTATAACAACGAGATTGCAGGCAAACAGATCCGACAGTTCTATAAGGACTATAGCAACGGCATCCCCGGCCTGAGCAACGACTACCTGAGCATCATCGCCAACCGTCTGCGCAACTTCTATACCCAAGGCATCATGAACAGTTCGGAGTATGCCCGTCTGCGTCAGGACACCTCACGAACGGTCAGGATTATCAGCGGCAAGGATGCTTCCAGCCGTCAGATCTCCAAGATATACTCCGTCATTTCAGCCTATGAGCAGATCTTCAATGACGAGACACTGGCCCAGCATAAGGACGTGTTACGGAAATGCAACCTCAACGACTACATAACCCCCAACCTGACCTACGACAAGGAACGGAGCGAAGCCAGTCTGAACGAACTGCACAATAGTATCCCCTTAGCCAGTGGTGTGGTACAGCGCGGGCAGAAGATCATCGACAGGGGAGAAATCGTCGATAAGAACACCTACAACATTCTGATGTCGTACATGAAAGAGACGGAACGTCGCGAGGAGAACCAACAGGGCGTCCTCAGTCTGACCATCCTCGGCCAGATAGTGTACGTCTTCATTATGATAACCATCCTGACCACCTACCTGACCCTCTTCCGCAAGGACTACTTCGAGAAACCGCGTTCGACGATCATGCTCTACCTGCTCATCCTGTTCTTCGTCGTGTTCACCTCCCTTATGGTCAGTCACAGCGTGCTCCACGTCTATATCCTGCCTTACGCCATGGTGCCCATCTTCATCCGTGTGTTCATGGACTCACGTACGGCCTTCATGGCACACACGACCATGATACTTATCTGTGCCATTATCCTCCAGCACCCCCTGGAGTTCATCGCCGTGCAAATGGTGGGCGGTGCAGTGGCCATCTTCTCACTCAGGGAACTATCCAGTCGTTCCCAGTTGTTCTGGAGTGCCGTCATCATCACGGGATCCTGTGCACTGACCGACCTCTCCCTTGAATGGATACAGGCCAGCGACCTCACCAAGGTAAACTTCAGTAGGATCCATTATATTGTCATCAACGGTCTGCTGCTCTTCTGCTCATACCCTCTGCTCTATCTGATCGAGAAGACCTTCGACTACACGTCGAACATCACGCTCATCGAACTCTCCGATATGAACAAGACGCTGCTCCGTAAGATGAGTGAGGTGGCCCCCGGCACCTTCCAGCACTCTATCCAGGTGGGTAATCTCGCCGCAGAGATCGCCAATAAGATCGGTGCAAAGAGCCAACTCGTGCGCACGGGTGCCCTGTACCACGACATCGGCAAGATCGTCAACCCCATCTACTTCACGGAAAACCAGTCGGGTGTGAACCCGCATGAGAAGATGGGGTCCATTGACAGTGCCCAGATGATCATCAGCCATGTGACGGAGGGTATCAAACTGGCAGAGAAGTACAACCTGCCCAACATGATCAAGGACTTCATCTCCACCCACCACGGACAGGGTAAGACCAAGTATTTCTATGTGCAGTACAAGAACGCCCATCCCAACGATGACGTCGATGAACTGCTCTTCACCTACCCCGGTCCCAATCCCTTTACCAAGGAACAGGCGATCCTGATGATGGCCGACACCGTAGAGGCCGCCTCGCGCTCCCTCCCCGACTACACGGAGAAGAGCATCCGCGAACTGGTCAACAAACTCATCGATGGCCAGGTGACGGAGGGCTATTTCCGGGAGTGCCCGATCACCTTCCGCGATATCGCCTACGCCAAGACCGTGCTCATCGAGAAACTGAAGACCATCTACCACACCCGTCTCAGCTATCCAGAACTCAAGAAATAGTTTAGAGTTTATAGTTGATATGCACAAATGTGCGAAAAGTGTGCAGATTATTGCACATAATTGCACATTTGTGCATAATTGTGTGCATTTTCCGTTAAATATCGTTAACTTTGTGTGCGTAAACATAACAGTTTACAACAATAAACCTACCTTTGCAGCCGTTTTAGCAAAAAATTGTTTAAAGGATATGAAAAGAATTGCTTATTTGCTCACCAGCGTGATGCTGGCCGCAGCAACAACCGCCACGGCAGGTGGCATCTTAACCAACACGAATCAGAGTATTGACTTCCTGCGCAATCCAGCGCGCGACGCCGCCATCGGCCTCGATGGTGTCTATAGCAATCCCGCTGGTGTGGCCTTTCTCCCTGAGGGTTTCCATATCGGCTTCAACTGGCAGTACGCCCATCAGACGCGTACCATCACCAGCACGAACCCAGTCTTTGCCCTGGGTCGCAAGAACGACGGCAACAGCACCAAGATCTTTGAGGGTGTGGCCGATGCCCCGTTCATCCCGTCGCTGCAGGCTGCATACAATAAAGGTAACTGGAGCGTACAGTTCAACTTCTCCATCCCTGGTGGCGGTGGCAGTTGTGAGTTTGCCGACGGTCTCGGTTCCTTCGAGAGTGTGGTGGGCAATATCGCCAACCAGTTGAAAGGTCTCGACCAGATCGCCGCAGCCCTCGGCCAGCAGGCCCCTGGCGTTAGCGGCTACGACATGGACGGCTACATGCAGGGCCGCCAGTACTACTTCGGTTTCCAACTCGGTGCCGCCTATAAGATCACACCCGACCTCTCCGTCTATGGCGGTCTGCGCCTGCTCTATGGCAATGCCACCTATAAGGCCAAGATCAGCAACATTCAGGTGAAGACCGCTGGTGGCTACGTCGAGTTCGGCAGTTTTCTCCAGTCGGCCACGGCCATGGTCGATGGCGGTATCACCTACGTCAATAGCAGTCTGGAACAGGTGAATGCCGGCATGGCACAGTATGAGGCCGCAGGTGCCACCGCCCTGCCCGAATACCAGCAACTCGCAGCCATGAAGGCCCAACTCGAGAGTTCGGCAGCCACACTGGAGAACACCAACGTCAGCCTCAATCAGTTGCAGAAATACTCCGAGGGCGTCAACCTGCTCTGTAACCAGAGTGGCGTCGGCGTGGCTCCCATCCTCGGCATCGACTACCGTGTGGGACCCTTTAACTTCGCCGCCAAGTACGAGTTCAAGACGCAGATCCACATGACCAACGAATCGACCGTGAACAAGGCCAGTGAGATCCCCGCCGTCAATAAGTTCCGCGACGCAGAGAAGATCGATGAGGACATCCCCGCCCAACTGGCCGTCGGCGCCATGTGGAATATCACCGACGCCATCCGCCTGAACCTCGGCTACCATCATTTCTACGACAAGAACGTGAAGTGGTACAACAACACGCAGGACCTGCTCGACGGTGGTACCAACGAATATCTCGGCGGTGTCGAGTGGGACATCACCGACAAACTCACCATCTCCACTGGTGCTCAGGCCACGCGCTACCAGTTGACGGATGCCTATATGAACGACATGTCGTTCGTCGTCAACAGCATCAGTTTCGGCTTCGGCTTCAACTACAAGGCCACCGACCACATCACACTGAAGGCCGCCTATTTCCAGACGAACTACGAGGACTACGACCGCGTCACCTCTCGCGAGCCCCTCATCAGCGACTCCTTCACCCGCACCAACCGCGTGCTGGGCATCGGCTGCGAACTCGCCCTGTAATCATACGCCAAGGGCACAATGGGACCACTTCACAGCCCATTGTGCCCTTTTCATAGTCTCAGACCGACAAAGGCCCGGGCGCGCCATTTGTTCTGGTTGACCGTCACGTCATTGTCGAAGAAGGAATTGCTCATCGTGAGGGTGGCACCTGCGAAGTAGCGGGGCGAGAAATTATAGACGACGGCGGCACGTTCATTGAAGATAATCATGCCTAAACGAAAATGCTGGGCATTCCTACGCACATCATTTACGATCATATAGTTGTGATTGTAGATGACGAAGGCGGGTAAGATGGAGAAGTGGATCAGCCACTTCTTGCCGAGTACCCAGTTATAACCGTAGCCGCCACCGATACCGAGGAGTCCGATGTGGATATAGACATCAGGAGCATGAGGCATCTTCCCTTTGAACTCATCAGTAGTCTCGATGCTACCGCCCTGATAACTGATGCCCGCGAGCCATGAGCCAGCCGAACGACGCTGGACATAACTTTGGGTGAAAGCGGCAGGATAAGAAAAACGACGGTGGTTGAAGACATAGTAGCCAGTCAGGTTGGCCATCTTCATCTTGACATCGCCAGCCTCCAGATGCTCAGTGGCATCACCTCTATTTATATCACCAGCCAGTGTTGCGGAACGATGATAACTGGCATCCAGGCTCAGACGGCTGCTATAGTAAGCGAGGTTGAACTCGTAGTCATTGTAGGCACCTCTCATCTTGGCCGGATTGAGAGACAAAGAGGCCGAGAGCCCCCTATATGAAGCCCCGATGCTCACGGTGGTCTTGAAGTTGGTGTTCAGGTCGGCCTTGGAACTGACACCGTCCTTGTCACCCTTCACGTGGAAGTCGTCGCCCGACTGGTTCACCCTCAACTTCAGCGTCAGACTTCCCTCTGGACGAACCACATAGTTCGTATCGTAGGACGTCTTGTAATAACGGGCGGAAAGAGCACTGTCCACCTTAGCCCTCATTTGCTGGTCGCGACTCTGTGCACAACTATTTGTGACAGCCATCAAGGCAACTGTGACTACCGTCAGAATCCTCTTCATCTTTTTCTTCTATTTGAAGACACTTGTGTAATTATATGCTTGCAAAGATACATAAATTTTGGCAAAAGACCATGATTACCAACCTAAAAAAGGTTAATGGCAAAAACAACAAATTGTAGCAGGAGAATCTTTGACGGGAGGGGGCACCTTTGAGTCGTTCAGATAGTCTCTTCGTGCTATCCGGATAGTCTCTGTGACGTGTTCAGATAATCCCTTACAGGGTATGGGAATAGTCTGAATGAGTCGTTCGAGCCGTCTGAACAAACCGTGGAAGCCATCCCTTCGGACAGGAGTGCTGTGAGGTTTTAGGGCACAGTAGGGCCTGGCCCCTTTGTGCCCTTAATCAGTGACGCTAGTGACGCCAGTGACGCTGAATTATATGATTTCTCACGCGTACCGCGTAGGCGTGTGCACGGTACGCGAGGCTTTCCTGAAAAGTGGTGTCACTGGCGTCACTAGCGTCACTGATTCCTTCGGCAACGGACCTTGCGGACACCTCACAGCGTTCCTGCCCCCCTGTGAGGCTTGCGGGTTCAGCCCGCCAGTTCTTCTTATATATTTTCATGCTGCAAAGATACGAAAAAAAATGGCATTTACCCCCTACGCACCCCCTACGTGCAGGTGGTGCGCAGGGGGTACGGTTTTATGTAACATACTGATTCTCAGGCGAGTATTTTCAATAGAATTTGTGAATAATCTATAATGGATCTACGTCGTAGTAGATCTGGAGGGAGGAATAGCGCTTGTCTTGCAACATCTGCTGTTGGGCAAGCGTCAGGTATTTGCGCACGTCTGTCATGTTCAGGCCGAGTTCGAGTTTCAGCACGAGTTTGCGGATGGAGAGCGACTTGACCTTGGCCACGGACGGTTTGTCGGGACCAAGGACACGGGCGCCGAACCACTGGCGCAGACGACTGGCCAGTTCGATGCCTGCCGTCTCAACAAGGCTGTCGGTGCGGTGCTTCAGATAGACATCGATGAGACGGTAATAGGGCGGATAATGGAACTGCTGGCGCTCGGCAATCAGTGAACGGTAGAAAGCGGGATAGTCGTTGCGCACCACCTGATGGATAAGCGGCAGATCGGGACTCTTGGTCTGGAGGATGACGAGGCCGCGCTTGCCCTTGCGCCCTGCACGGCCAGAGACCTGCGACATCATCATAAAGGCATGTTCGTAGGCCCGGAAGTCGGGGTAGTTGAGCATGGTATCGGCATTGAGGATGCCCACCACACTGACCTTGTCGAAATCGAGCCCCTTGGAGATCATCTGTGTGCCGATGAGCAGATTGGTGCGCCCAGCGGAGAAGTCGCTGATGAGCCGTTCGTAGGCGTTGCGGCTGCGGGTGGTGTCGAGATCCATGCGGGCGATACGGGCCTCGGGGAAGATGTCGTGCACCTCGGCCTCGATCTTCTCCGTACCGTAGCCGCGCGTCTGCAAGTCCTTACAGCCACAGGCAGGGCACTCCGTAGGTACCTGATAGGTATAACCGCAGTAATGGCAGGTGAGTTGGTTGAGGTTACGGTGGAAGGTCAGCGAGACGTCGCAGTGCTGACAATGGGGCACCCAACCACACTGCTTACACTCGATCATCGGTGCATAGCCGCGACGGTTCTGGAAGAGGATGGCCTGTTCACCGCGCTCCAGGGCCTCACGCACCTTATTTAAGAGGAGGGGCGAAAAGGGGCCGTGCATCATCTTACGGTGCTGCAGATCCTTGATATCGACCACCTGAATCTCGGGGAGTTCGATGCCCTGATAGCGCTGGAAGAGTTCGACGAGACCGTATTTGCCCGTCTTCGCGTTATGATAAGTCTCTAATGAGGGGGTAGCGGTACCGAGAAGTGTCTTCGCTCCAAACATCTGCGCCAGCATGATGGCGGTGCTACGGGCATGGTAGCGGGGCATAGGATCCTGCTGCTTATACGAAGTCTCGTGTTCCTCGTCGATGATGACCAGTCCGAGGTTCTGGAAAGGGAGGAATACGGCACTGCGGGCACCGAGGATCACGTCGTAGGGATTCTGGGAGAGTTGTTTCTGCCAGATCTCCACACGCTCGGCATCGGAATACTTGGAGTGGTAGATGCCCAGACGGTTGCCAAAGACGTGCTGGAGGCGCTGCATGATCTGCACCGTCAGTGCGATCTCGGGCAGGAGGTAGAGCACCTGTTTCTTCTGTTCCAGCGCCTGACGGATCAAGTGGATATAGATCTCGGTCTTACCGCTGGAGGTAACACCGTGGAGAAGGGTGACGTTCTTTTTCAGGAAAGAGAACTGGATCTGGTTATAGGCGTCCTGTTGGACAGCGCTCAGGGGCTTGATATTCTCCAGATGGGGCTCACCACCGTGGTTCAGACGGCCTACTTCCTGTTCGTAGGTTTCTAAGAGGCCGCGCTTTATCAGGGCGGTGACCGCCGCCAGGGAATGACCCTGATTGAGCAGTTCATCGCGGGTGATGTCCCCCTGTGAGGACAGGAAGTCGATGAAGGCTTTCTGCTGAGAGGGAGCGCGCTGGAGCATGTCAAGGGCGATGTGGAGCGCCTGTTCGTTGCGGAACTTGGGGGTGAGACGGATATAGGTCTCTGTCTTGGGGCGGTAGCCATCTTCGGCCTTCAGACCTGCGGGGAGGGCAGCTTTATAGACCTCACCAATAGGCGACATGTAGTAGTCGGAGATCCACTGCCAGAGGCGGAGTTGGGAGGCGAGGAGGATGGGAGTTACATCAAGAACCTGAAGGAGGGGTTTGATCTGGGATGCACTGGGGGCAGTTCTCTGGGACACACAGGGGACAGTCCCCATGTAATCCGGTCGCTGCGCTCCCTCCTCACACGGGGGACAGTCCCCGAGTGTCCCCCCGAGTGCCCCGAGAGTTTCCCCAGACGTCGCGAGAGTGTCGTGCGTCGAGGCGATGATGCCAACGTAGGTCTTGTTGCGGCCGAAGGGAACTGACACGCGCAGTCCCCTTCGCACCTGTCCCTCTAACGATGACGGAACGGAATAGGTGAACACGCCGTCAAGCGGCAGGGGCAGGATGACATCTACGAACAATGGGGCTTAGAAATAAACGGCAGCACCAATCTGCCAGGCGCTGTTATGGGTGTCAACGTCGTTGTGATCCTTAAATTCGCCAGACTTGCCAGCAGCGAGGTTATAGGTGAAGCCAATCTCCAGATGCTTCAGCAGATAGACACCTGCGCCGAAGTTGATGCTCAGATTAGCATCGTTCAGACGGTACTCACCCACCTTCGTATCATATACCTTGTCGCTCACGGGGAAACCGAACTGAGGACCTAATGCCAGATAGAGGCCTGCCTTGCTGCCAAGACCGATGTTGTAGCGGGCATTGACAGGGATATTCAGCGACTTCTGCTTGATATCAGTATCCTCGACCTTTGCACTGCGCTGGTCGTAAAGAGCGGCGATATCCACACCGAAGCCCAAGGGCAGGGAGATCTTCACCGTGGGACCAATATAGAAGCCCGTCTGGTTATCTGACTGGTAAACATCCTTGCTGAACGTCATATTCGTGATGTTCAGGCCACCCTTTACACCAAAGTTCACACCTTGTGCCTGAGCCGTCATCGTCACGGCTGCGAGGAGCACGACTAATGAAATAATTTTCTTCATGATTGATTCTGTTTATTATTACCGCTGCAAAGATACGAAAAAAGAGCGAATGATCGCTCTTTTTTTATATTTTTTCCATGTTGGCCTATAAATTAGTGTCTCTGACGGCGCACGGTGACACGTGCGGAGCCACTGCTGGAGGAACTGCTACTACTGCTGCTCTTCGGTTTGCTGGCCTTCGTACGGCGCGAACTGCTGCTGGAAGAGGAGACCGAAGCAGACTTTGTCTTCACCTTCTTGGCCTTCACGTCCAACTTGGCAATGCTGTCGAGCGAGTCTTTCTTCTCGGGGTCGCCAAAGATATTCTTGCGGAAGGCCTCCAGTTCTTTTTCTATCCGTTTCTGCTCGGCAGAGAGTTTGGTCGTGTCACCGTTACAGAGTTGTATGAGCGTCTTGCCCTGCGCATTGTTCGTCTTATAGATCTTACCACGGTACATGTTGAGCGTAAAATAGTCATCCATCGACATCGTGGCGGCATTATTCAGACTGCTCGTCATCACCGTCTGACGGGTGAGGAACGGCTCCAGATCACTGTATTTCACCCAGAAGAGCGGATACTGCGTGGCCTCACCGCCGAAGTCGTCATCACGCATCATCACAGGACAAAGTGCCAGTACCTTGATATGGAATGAAGCATTGGCCTGATCGTAATAGGCACTCTCCTTCAGGTAGTACTTCCGCACCTCTGACGAAGGGATGTCACTGTTATCGACTTTGAGTTTGCCATCCTGCTCCTCATAGAAGATATGGTAATTGTCAAGGATAGTCTTCATCTGCACCTTCGCCTCGTCAGAAAACACGTCACTACCGTCTGTCGGATACTCATAGACGGGGATGTAACCGTTCTGTGCCAGTTTGAAGATATAGGTAAACAGGTTCACCTCCTTGCCCTGAGGCTCCACAGGATAATAGAGTCCGGCATTTTCATCCTTCGTCAGATCCAGTTCACGGTAGATGTCACGCCGCCACACCACTTCCTCGGGCATATCCACGGCCGTCGGGAAGGATATCTGTGCCCGCATGCTCATTGCCGACGAGGGACTCTTCTTCTGCGGCTGCTGCTGTAACCACTGTGGCTTGCGCTCCTCCTGTTGGAAACGGCGCTGTCTCGGCTGGGCCTGTACCGCACCAGCCATTAGCACTATCGTCAATAAGAACAATACTCTTTTCATATTATCTATAAACTATAAACTCTATTTCACTATGATTTCCATCGGGTTCTGAAGCGTACGAGTCAGTCCGTCGGGGCCTACCACCGTCACACGGGAGATATAGAAACGACGGTTGCGTGCCAATTTACGGAAGGTATCCCTCTGACGGCTGGAGAACGAGGCGCCCTCTGAGGCCATCGGCACGGCATTACCCATGTTGTCGAAGAACACGGTCTCAAATGACTGCACACGGAAACCGATGTCGAGGATGCCGTCGTCGATGGCCGCTCCAATGGCATCGGCTGCCACCAACTGTGACTTGGCCAGACCACCACCCTTGTAGCGGGTGGGATTGCCGTGCTCGTCTTTCATGGCGATATATGGCGTAGGATCGGGCAACTTACGCACACGGAAGGTGTATTGTCCCATCTGTTGGGCACGGCCTGTATTAGTAGAGATAACGGTGATGGTGGCATTCTCGCCAATCTTCGCAGGACGGGCAATATACTTACCAGGACCTACGGGCTGGAGGGTGCCATTGGTCATCGAGGCCTGCACCTTGCTGAGGGGCACACCAGGCACACTGACGCTGATGGGGTTGTTATAGCCCGCATACAGCATATTCATCAGGTCGGCCGACACCGTTGCACTGGGATCCACCACCGTGTATTTCTGCGAGAAGTCACGGCGGATACGCTCTCCGTTACCATTGACGGTCTCCAGATAACCGGCGAGCGTAAAGTCGCCCGTCGCACCACAGATGCGCTCATAGAGATTATCCTGGAGCGTCACCTTCTGATTACCTATATAGATATCAGGCACCTGTGTGGTATCCACGGCAGCCATCACGATATGGGCAGAGAACTTATCGCCACGCACGATGGTCTGGGAGTTGGGGATCACAAAGGCCTCGAGGGCATTCACACGGATATCTTTCACATCGATATTCTGTACCAGTGTGTGGAGCACCTCACCCTCAGCATAGCGCACGTCGCTCTGCAACTTTGAGAGCAGGGTGACGGCAGCCGCTGCGGGCATCGACTCAAACATATATTCCTGCCAGTTCTTGCCCATCGTCATGGCATTCTTGGGAATCTCCGTGGTGAGGTTACTGGCAATGATCTCCTTCTGTTTCTCGTCGGTCACCATCTTGAGCATCCGCTGACGGAAGGAGTTGATGGCATCGAAGAGTTCCTGACCGCGGCCGCCACTGAGTGAGAGCATCACCTGATTAGCGGCCTCGAGATCCTCCTTATTACGGATATTCTGCGGATCACCGTTCTTGCCGTCGGCCTCCTGTACGATGGCCAGTTTCAGATCTGCTGCGAGGTTATAGAGCGAGTCACTCATCTGGCGCACCCGCTGGGCACGGTCGTACCACATCTTCACCTTCTGGGGATTAGCCTTCATCTGCGCGTCGAAGTCCTCATAGATGGCCAGGTTCTCCTTTGCCGAGTTACCCGTCGTACGGTTCAGGCTCTCTTCCACGATGGAGAAGCCGTTGAGCACCTCCGTAGAGACATTCAGCGCGAGCATGGCCATCAAGACGACATACATCAGATTGATCATCTTCTGGCGCGGTGATACGGGTCTTTTCTTGATTGCCATCTTACTATACGTTCAACTTGGCGGTCATCGCCTCAATCATGCGGGCGTAGATCTTATTCAGTTCAAGGATCTGAGCAGCCATCTTCTTGGTCTGTTCGTTGATCTCGTCAATAGTACCGATCTGTGCACTGGCACTCTTCAGTTGCATCTCATAAACCTTGGTGATACCTGTCAGCGTACGGTTCAGATTCTCCATCTCCTCGGAGTCGTGGGCCAAGCGCTCGCTCTGCGTGGAGACGCGGGAGAGCATCTCTGTCAGACGCTTCAACTCATCTACATAGTTGGTCGTAGCTTCTTCCAGTTCAGGGTTGATTGGGAGCACACCACTCTCGGCTATTCCGGAAACGGCAGAACCTCCAGACACCGTTACCACTGATGAAGACACAGCGGCGATAGCCTCAGTATCCACGACAGGTGCCTCTTCTGCCGACGGCATCGGCATACTGCCGCCAGCACCTCCTCCACCAATAATGATCGTACCACCATTGCCACCAATAATGGTAGCCTGCTGACCCTCTTCCGGTAGTTCTTCCCCTGTCTTCACATGGGTATCAAGTTCCATGCCATCGGTGGTCTTATCAAACGGACGGTCGAAGGCTGAGATAAAGAACACGAACACCTCGGTTCCCATACCAAGGAACAGGAAGAAGTTGGCTCCTGGCAGGTGTGTCAACTTAAAGAGCGTACCTAAGATCACGATCGAGGCACCCCAACTGTATGCGTAGTTCAGGAAGGTCTGGCCAGGTACACTGTCCATCCATTTCTGAAGCCGATATACGAAATTCAACTTGCTGTATGTAGTCATAGTTCAAACTATTATATTTCACTTCTTCTTCACTTTCTCACTGGTGGTGTTCGCCAGACTGCGCACACAGCGGAAGCCGATATATGAACGTGGCTGGTTCTGATACTCCGAGGAGCGCCAGGCCGAACGGATGTACGACTCAGGATCCTTCCAAGAACCACCACGCACACTCTTCTTCTTCAGACGGTAGGGATCCTCGATGGCAGCATTATACTTCAACTGCGGATTGATATCGTTCATGGCATCGACACCTGCCTCGGTATAGACCGTGCTGGTCCACTCTGCCACGTTGCCTGCCATATCGTACAGTCCATTGCTATTAGAGGAATAGATACCCACACGACTGGTGATCAGGTTGCCGTCTTTGGTATAGTTACCGTCGTCTGGCTTGAAGTTGGCATAGAAACAACCCTTGCCACTGGCCACGTCCTCGTTGTCCCAGGGGAACTCATTCTGATCCTTGCCACGGGCGGCATACTCCCACTCCGCCTCTGTCGGCAGACGATAGCGCTGTACGAAACGGGCGGCGGGACCCAGTCCTTTCAGCAGGTACTCTGTACGCCAGGCACAGAAAGCATTGGCCTGTTCCCATGTCACACCCACGACAGGATAATCGTTATAGGCGGGATTGGAGAAGTAGTAGCGCATATACATCTCATTGTCGGAGTTGGGGAAATCGTTTACCCAACAAGTAGTGTCAGGGAATACGTTGACGATATAGGTATTCAGGAAGTCCCACGGACCAGTCAGTTGACGGTTGATGGTCTCCCTGACGATCTTGCCCTCATCATCCACATAGGCGGTATCCTTGGAAATCCATACCTGTTCATTAGGATCCACCGTAATGTCCGTGTTCAGGTTTCGCTCCTGGGGATTGAGACGATTACGGCGCAAGGCGGCGGCTGTATAGTCGTAGATCTCATAACGGTAGTTCATCTGACGGTAGTCGAGCATCTTCTCACCAGTCACGGGATTGGTGACATAGAGACCATCTATGATCTCCTGTTCATCCTCACTGGGCTTACGTGGCAGGGATTTCTTCCAGTTGATAAAAGTTCCGATCTCCTCGCCATCCTTATCCGTCTTCACCGTCTTATAGGTCTCGTCGATCTCTGCCAGACGTTCACGGAGAATGGAGTCACGCACATAATAGACAAACTGGCGGTACTTGGAATTGGTCACCTCTGTCTCGTCCATCCAGAAGCCTTCGACGGAGATGTCCCTCACAGGTGTATTCTTACCCCAGAGACTATCCTGACTCTCAATACCCATCTTCAGATGACCCCGTTTTACCAGCGTCATGCCGTAGGGCGTAGGCTCCGTAAATGTCCTTCCTCCGGTACCAGTCACCTCACCACCGCCGGATGTTGTCATCTTACTGCCTAAGCAACCAGTCAAAAGGATGAGAAATGAAGATAATGAGAGAATGAGAAATGCCCTTTGTGTCACTCTCTCTCTTCTTCTCTTTCTCACTTCCATTTCCATTCTTGTTTTCATATCATATCTCATTTTCTTCATTTCTCATTTCCTCAATCTCTCATTTTCAGAGAATTCTCACGCTCTTATGCAGGTTACGGCCTTTCCTATACAGGTTCAGTTCCGTCTGATAACCCACGAACAACTCGTGACTTCCATTTCCAATATTGATGGCCGAGGTATATATCTCGTAACTGTACCCCACCCTGATGCCACGGATATCTCCGCCAATCTGCACTGTGACAGAGTTAGTCGGGCTATACGACAGTCCTGCATACATGATTCTCTTCTCATGAGTATATATCAGTCGTCCAGACACATCCGCACGATAGGCCACACCATCTGTCCGACCCAAAGCAGAGGTCTGTATGGTTAGAAACGGATTTTTCAGCCGAATATTGTATCCACCCGTCAAATAATAGGAGGATGATACAGCAAGTTCATTCTTTTCCCCCAGTTCCACCGTAGGTGTATTCAGGTGTAATGCCGAAATGCCGATATACCAATTGCGGTGTTTATAATAGACACCCGCTGAGATATCGAATCCTGTGCCGTTGATGGAAGAACTGGTGAATGCTGGATCACTGGAATCCTCCAGTTCTACCTTTGAGCCGTCGAAATTTTCACTGAGCATACTCAATTGCAGACCCACACTGAGTTTTCCTCCAAACAACTTGGGTTGATAAGCATACTGCAGACCGAAACGCTTATGAGAGAAGAGACCAATGTTATCGTTAATAAACTGAATGCCAGCACCATGATAGGACTTCAGGGCATAGAACGGCATATCGACAGCCGCATACATTGTATTCGGATTATGTTCGAAGCCCGCCATCTGGAGTGCATAGGCCACAGCCACGTTCAGTTTCGACTCCTTACCCACAGCCGCAGGGTTGAAAGATGGTTCCATCGCCCAATAATGGCCGAAGGAAACATCATACTGTGCCCTTGCCATTAAGGCGGTAAAGGCCAGTAATACAACTATGGGAATACGTCTCAACACCTCTTAATAACGTATTCCCATCAGTTTTATTGCATGACTTGGATTTCCTTGTTTGACTTATGGTCGTACTGTCAACTGTCCAACACTCACGTCACCAGATCCGCTTTTCTCCTGTGAGAAGCGTTTCACCTGCCCCTTGAGAGTGATATCACCTGAGCCACGAAGTTCGCATTCCACGGCTTCACAGTTCTCGTGGAACGTCGCGTCGATATCTCCGGAGCCCCTCACAGCAATACGGGACATATTGGTATTCCACAGATGGAGGTCGATATCACCTGAGCCAACGAGAGAGGCACCAAGTTCCGTAGTATCCAGATGGTCAAGTTCGATATCACCTGAGCCGATGAGTTCTACTTCACAACGGTCACAAAGCAGATCCTTGACATCAATATCACCAGAACCGCGCAGCATAATCTTCATCTTGTCGGTGTCAATGCGATGATTGCTGATAAAATCACCGGAACCATTCAAACGGATACCAATAAGATCGGGAGAAGTGACATAGACAGCGAGTTCTTCTTCATCCATTAACTGGAAATTGACAACGCCCAACTTACCCTTGTTACGGATGGTCAGTGTCTTGCCGCTCGTCTCTGTCAGGATGTTCTTCACATAATCCTCCGGCCCTGTCACTTTGACAGAGAAAGAGTCGGCCTGTGTATAATAGACCGTAGGAGATCCATTAATCTCAATCTCCTCAAAACCCATTAACTGACGCAACTCAGAGATATTCTTCGTACTGAAGAGCGTCTTTTCGTTACAACTTCCTACACAAGAAGTCATGGTGGCCATTAAGGCCATCATCATCACACATACTACAAATTGACATTTTTTCATAACCACCTTACTTTTTATTGTTACTTCTGCCTGTTAGACGAAAGTATAGTGGAAAAAGTTGCAGACTATCAAAAAATAGCCATCTGTGCCGTCAGCCCAATGGCAGATCCACCCAGAAGAAAGAGCCCTTTCCTACATGGGAATCAACACCGATGGTACCGCCAAGGCTGGTGGCGTGTGACTTGGCAACAGAAAGTCCTAATCCCGTACCAGGAATATACTCATCGAGTTTGACGAAACGATCGAAGATCTTCGACTGATCCGCCTTTGGAATGCCCTTACCAGTATCTTTCACCCAAATACGCAGATGATCACCTTCTTGCAGGTCATAACCTAATGTGATACAGCCCTTCTGCGTAAACTTCACGGCATTCTGCATCAGATTGTTGACGATCTCCGTCAATTTAGGCACATCGGTATTGATCATCAGTTGTACATAGGGGAACTGAGTAACGAGCGTCACGTTCTGCTGATCAATGATGGTGGCGTGGTTCTGGGCAATTTCCTTCAATAATGGGACGAGATCGGTTTGTGACTTGACGAGGTTCTTGGCCTCTGCCTCAACCTTCGACATGCTCACCAGACCGTCGATGATACGCAACAACTTGCGGTTATTATTCTGTATTTCATTGATAAGTTGGTTGCGATCTTTCTCACTCTCGACAACAGGCAACAGGTCAGCAAAGCCAACGATGGCGTTGAGCGGTGTACGGATCTCATGACCCATGTTCGCCAGGAAGGCCGTCTTTAGGCGATCACTCTCCTCTGCCTTGTTACGGGCATTGATCAGATCTGCCTCCAATTTCTTCCGTTCATCAATGCGCATAGTGGTACCTACGATTTTCGAAGGATTGCCATCGGAATCACGGTCGGCGATAATGGCGAAACTCTCTTCCCAATACGTCAGACCTGTGTTACCTGACCTGACACGATACTGCTGGTGGTAGAAATTGCTGCGACCCGTACAAATATCATCAAGTGCTGTAATAACACGCTGGACATCGGACTTGTCGATCATCTCGTACGACAACGCCACAGGAGACTCTGGCAGCGGTATGTAATTATCATGCCCATCGCGGAAGTCGTTGTCCATCGATATGGTGCGAAGTTTTGGATTTACATGCCATGTACACAGTTTCATGGCTTTCACAACAAGCTCATACTCAACATTACCTTCCTTCAATCTATCCAGTTCAGCCAGTTCGTCCTTCAATTTCTGACCTGTGCGTCGCTGGAAGATAAAAGAGACGATGAGACCGATGGTCAACAAGATGCCTAAGCCCCAGATGAAGTAAATCATGAAGGGATTTTCTAATTGTGAGTATAGCAATAGTCCTAACATCATCTTCGTGTATCTTTCGCAAAAGTACATATTTTCTTCGAAACAGCCACATTTTATATATAAAATTTAGCAAAAACCAAAGATTTTTGTTAGATTAACAATAAAAAAAGGTGTTTTTCCGTGAACTTCCATTAACTTTGCACACGCAATTCCACCAATTGCTCAATTTGGAACAAAATAATGGAACAGAAATTTGAATTGATCGCCAAGACATTCATGGGATTAGAACCTATCTTGGCGAAAGAACTGACCCAATTGGGGGTTCAAGACGTGAAAACCGGCAGACGGATGGTTTCGTTTACAGGTGACAAGGAAACCATGTACCGTGCCAATTTCCAGTTACACACCGCTATCAGAATTTTGAAGCCCATCCGCCACTTCAAGGCCAAGAGTGCGGATGATGTCTATGAAGAGATTAAGGAAATCGACTGGACGCAATATATTGATACGGACAAGACATTCGCTGTGGATGCCGTGGTATTCTCAGAAGATTTCCGTCATTCCAAGTTCGTATCCTATAAAGTAAAAGATGCTATTGTAGATCAGTTCCGTGAGAAGACAGGCAAACGTCCAAACATCTCTGTGACCAATCCCGACATCCGTCTGAACATACACATCGCTGAGGACCAGTGTACGCTGAGCCTGGACTCCAGTGGCGAGTCTTTGCATCGTCGCGGCTACCGTCAGGAAAGTGTTGAAGCGCCGCTGAACGAAGTACTGGCTGCAGGTATGATCCTCATGTCAGGCTGGCAGGGAGACACGGATTTCATCGATCCGATGTGCGGCTCCGGAACATTGCTCATTGAGGCCGCATTGATTGCCAAGAACATGGCTCCAGGCCTGTTCCGCAAGGAATACGCTTTCGAGAAATGGCCGGACTTTGATGCCGATCTTTTCGACAAGATCTATAACGACGAAAGTCAGGAACGCGAGTTCAATCACCATGTTTACGGCTACGACTGCGACATCAAGGCCGTGAACACCGCCCTGATGAACGTGAAGGCCGCAGGACTGACCAGTGACATCACCATCATGCAACAGGACTTCAAGGATTTCACCCAGCCACAGGCGAAAAGTATTATCATTACCAATCCGCCATACGGTGAACGTATCTCTACACCCGACCTGTTGGGCACCTATAAGATGATTGGCGAACGACTGAAGCACCAGTTCAAGGGCAATGATGCCTGGGTGCTCTCATATCGTGAGGAATGCTTCGACCAGATTGGTCTGAAGCCCAGTATCAAAATACCGCTATACAATGGTTCTCTGGAATGTGAATTCCGTAAATACCAGATGTTCGACGGAAAACTGAAAGACTTCCGCTCTGAGGGCGGTATCGTCAAGACGGAAGAAGAGAAACTACAGATGGCCCAGAAGCACCGTTTCAAGAAAGAACGGGAGTTCAAACAGCGTCTGGAGGAGACGGAGCAGAACGAAGAGGCAGATATCCGTTCATTCACCTTCCATCACCATGACTTGAAAAAGGACAATCGTGAATTTCGGAAGAACCGTGAAGACCGTGAGGAACGGCATGACCGCAAGGATCGTAATGACCGTAAGGATCGCAACGACCGTAAAGGTGGTTATAAGAGCAGTTCTAATCGCGGAGGTCACGAGCACTTTGACCGTAGCGGCAAGGGCCGCTCTTTCGGCAAGAGGAATGATTTCGACAAGAAGAACAGGAGATTCGATGATGAAGATTAAAAAGGTGCTGGCAGCAATAGCGCTGCTGACAATCTCGACAAACATGAGCGCTCAGGACAAACTCTTCACACTTGAAGATCTGAACTTCGGAGGTACCAACTACGCCAATCTGCGTCCACAGAACATGTGGCTGACTTGGTGGGGCGAGAAGTTGATACAGACGGATGTTGAGGAGTGTTTTGCCATTGACACCAAGACGGGCAAGAAGAACCTGCTTTTTTCCCTCGATGATATTAACAAATGGGCCGAGAGCGACGATGTGAAATATGTTCGTCACCTAATGAATGCCACCTTCCCCTATCCCGATAAACCTATCGTGGCAGTAGGCAACAGGAAGGCATTTATACTGGTTGACTTTGAGGCTAAGAAGATCGTTTGGCAAGACAGCATCTCAGGTCAAGAAGCCAACGACTGGAATTCCGTATCTCGCGCTACTGCCTATATAGAGGGCCACCAACTATTTGTGGCGGACGCTCAGGGAAAGAAGCACCAACTTTCTACCGACGGAAGTCGCGGAATCGTCTATGGACAGTCTGTTCACCGTAATGAGTTTGGCATCGAGAAAGGTACCTTCTGGAGTCCTGATGGTCAACGTCTGGCTTTTTATCGCATGGATCAGAGCATGGTGACGGATTATCCACAAGTAGATATCTTCCCACGTGAGGCAAGCTACGAGCCCGATAAGTACCCCATGGCTGGTATGACAAGTCACAAGGTGACCGTTGGCATCTATGACCTACAGACCGACAAGACCATCTATCTGCAGGCTGGCGATCCCACGGATCGGTATTTCACGAATATCGCCTGGAGTCCTGACAACAAGACCATCTATATGTTCGAACTGAATCGCGGACAGAACGACTGTCGCTTAGTAAGCTACAACGCGGTGACGGGTGAGAAGATCGCAGAACTCTATCGCGAGACATCGGATCAATACGTGGAGCCCATGCACCCCATCCAGTTCCTGCCTTGGGACGATACGAAGTTCATCATGCAGAGTCAGAAGGACGGTTACAACCATCTTTACCTATTCGACAAGAGCGGCAAGGAACTGAAACAGATTACCAACGGGAAATGGGTGGTTCTCGACGTGGTAGGCTTTAACACTAAGACAAAGAGTGTACTGATCCTGAGCAACGAGAGTAATCCTCTTAACAGCAATCTGTGGACAGTTGAGATCAAAAGCGGCAATCGCAGACTGATGGGCAAAGGCATCGGTGTGGCGCAGAGTGCCCAGCCATCGGCAACGGGACAGATGGTCGCCCTGAAGTTATCATCATCTAATCACCCACGCATCATTGACGTGATCAACACCAACGGAGGGGGTAAAGTAAACGAACTGCTGGATGCCGAGGACCCATGGAAGGACTACCAGCAGCCTATATTTACAAGTGGCTACATCACAGCAGCCGACGGCAAGACTGATCTATATTATAGAATGGTGAAGCCACACGACTTTGATCCCAACAAGAAATACCCAACGGTCGTTTATGTCTATGGTGGACCTCACGCTCATCTTGTTGATGCATCGTGGCAATATGCCAGTCGCACGTGGGAGACCTATATGGCTCAAAAGGGTTATATCGTTTTCATCCTCGACAACCGTGGATCAGAGAATCGCGGTCGCGACTTTGAGCAGGCCACCTTCCACCAATTGGGACAGATAGAGATGCAGGACCAGATGAAGGGTGTGGATTTCTTAAGCAAGCAGCCCTATGTGGATATGGATCGGCTGGGTGTTCACGGTTGGAGTTTTGGTGGTTTCATGACCATCTCGCTCATGCTGAACTACCCCGACGTGTTCAAGGTGGGCGTAGCCGGAGGTCCCGTCATCGATTGGAAATGGTACGAGGTGATGTATGGTGAACGCTATATGGGTACGCCTCAGGACAACCCCGAGGGCTATGCCAAAAGCAGCCTCATCGATAAGGCGAAAAACTTAAAAGGCAAACTCCAGATTATCACTGGCTATAACGATAATACGGTGGTGCCACAACACTGTCTGTCATTCCTCGACGCCTGTGTCAAGGCGGGTACCCAGCCCGATTTCTTCGCCTATCCTGGTGAGGAACACAACATGCGAGGCCATGCCAGTGTTCATCTGCACGAAAGGATTACACAGTATTTCGAAGATTATTTAAAGTAGGATATGAAGATACTATTATTAGGAAGTGGCGGACGCGAGCACGCCTTGGCTTGGAAAATTGCTCAGAGTGATAAATGCGAGAAACTCTACATCGCACCAGGTAACGCAGGTACTGGTAATTGTGGTGAAAACGTGGCCATGAAGGCCGATGACTTCGAAGCCATCAAGGACTTCGTGGTAGAGAAGGGTATCGGTATGGTCGTGGTTGGTCCTGAAGATCCGTTGGTAAAAGGTATTTACGATGAGTTGAAGGCCGATGAGCGCACCAAGAATATCCCCGTTATCGGTCCATCTAAGGCAGGAGCCGTGCTCGAAGGCTCAAAAGACTTTGCCAAGAGTTTTATGCAGCGTCACAACATCCCCACAGCCCGCTATCAGACCTTTGATGGTGAACATCTGGAAGACGGTTTAAAGTTCCTGGAAACCCTCGAGGCCCCATATGTGCTTAAAGCCGATGGTCTTTGTGCAGGCAAGGGCGTGTTGATTCTCCCCACCCTCGACGAGGCCAAGAAGGAACTGAAGGAGATGCTGGGCGGTATGTTCGGCAATGCCTCCAGCCGTGTGGTTATCGAGGAGTTCATGAGCGGTATCGAGTGCAGTGTCTTCGTCCTGACCGACGGTCAACACTATAAGATTCTGCCCGAAGCGAAGGACTATAAGCGCATTGGTGAACACGACACAGGTCTGAACACGGGCGGTATGGGTTCTGTCACCCCTGTTCCCTTTGCCACGAAAGAATGGATGCAGAAGGTGGAAGACCGCATCATTCGTCCTACCGTAGAAGGACTGGCCGCTGACAATATCGACTATAAAGGTTTTATCTTCTTCGGACTTATCAATCGCGCCAACACCCCGACAGGAGAGCCCGAGCCATACGTCATCGAGTACAACTGTCGTATGGGCGATCCTGAGACAGAGAGTGTCATGCTGCGTCTGAAGAGTGATATCGTCGATCTGTTTGAAGGTGTAGCCGCTGGTGATCTGGATCAGCGCCATATCGAGTTTGATCCCCGTGCGGCAGTTTGCGTCATACTGGTCAGTGGTGGCTATCCCCAAGAATACAAGAAAGGCTATCCCATCACAGGCATCGATCAGGTGAAAGGCTCCATCGTCTTTCACAGTGGTACTGCTCTGAAGGACGGCGAGGTGATCACTGCCGGAGGACGTGTCATTGCCGTCAGCAGCTATGGCCAGGACAAGGCCGAAGCACTGCAGAAGTCGTTTGAGGAGGCTCAGAAGATCCAGTTTACAGACAAATACTTCCGTCGCGACATAGGAGCCGACCTCTAAAATATGAGACGGATACAGAACAAGGTGGCGGAGAGCCGTTGGGCTCTGCCTGCGGCGATACTATACAGTGTCGCCGTTTGGCTATTGGCAGGACTGCTCCAAGAGCAATGGTGGATCCAATTTGGTTGTTTCCTGCTTTCTGCCTATTTGATGGTACATCTGAACAATATCAATGTATTGATCCGCATCTATAGCCGTATCGTCTCCATATCCTTTATCGTCCTTTCCACAGCGGCCGTATTCTTATTCCCGTCCATCAAAGGAGCCCTCATCCAGTTGTGTTTCGTTGCCTCCCTGTTGCTCTTCTACAATTGCTATCAAGACAAAGAGACGCCAGGCTGGACGTTCTATGCTTTCCTGTGTCTGGGGATTGGAAGCATCGTGGATATCCATCTGCTGTTTTTCGTCCCAGTATTCTGGCTGATGATGGCCATTATCGTCTATTCCATCTGCTGGCGCACGTTCATTGCCTCATTGGTGGGCCTACTGACCCCCTACTGGTTCTGGACAGCCTGGTTGCTCTGGCAGGAGAAAGGAAGCATCCATTCTCTCAGTGATCACTTCATGGCTTTGGCCGATTACCATGTGCCAGTTCCTCTAACCTTCCAACAGACGCTGTTGCTTGGACTGATCATACTGCTTGGTATCACAGGCGCGATCCATTTCCTTCGGACCAGTTCCCGTGACAAGATCCGTACCCGTCAGTTATTCTACAGTTTCTTTATCATCAGTGCTGCCGCTATCATCTTCCTGATACTCCAGCCACAACACTATGATATGCTGATCCGGATCATGATCATTGCCGTCAGTCCACTTATCGGTCATTTCCTGGCTCTGACGAAAACAAAGTTCACCAATATCGCGTTTTTTGTTATCATAGGAGCCATCTTAGCCTTGACTGCATTCAATTTATGGATTTCATCATCTCCTTTCTGACCCAGTACGGTTACTGGGGTATGTTGCTGGCAGCATTTCTGGCTGGCAGTTTCTTCCCATTTTCCAGCGAGGCCGTAATGATTGGTTTGATGGCTACGGGCCTTGATCCCTGGATCCTGATGATCTACGGCACTATCGGCAATGTACTGGGCAGTATTGTGAACTACGGTGTCGGACGAATGGGCAAGATGGAGTGGATCGAGAAATATCTTCACGTCAAGAAAGAGGATCTCGACAAGGCCCACCGTTTTATGGCAGGTCATGGTGCCTGGATGGGGTTCTTCGCCTTCCTGCCCGTGCTGGGCAGTGCCATCACTATTGCACTGGGACTGATGCGATCCAACATCGTCATCACATTCATCGCCATCACCTTGGGCAAGATATTCCGTTATATTATCTTAATTTACGGAGTCGGGCTATTTATATAGACAGATTTTTAGTACCTTTGCAACCATATTACGATTTAACGACAACAAGATACATTCAATGAAACAATTCAGACTGGTAGATAATGCCTTAGGTTGGCTGGCTTTTCTGATAGCAGCCTTTGTCTATTGTTCTACGATTGAGCCGACAGCCTCGTTCTGGGACTGTCCGGAATTCATTACCACAGGTTACAAACTGGAAATCGGTCATCCTCCCGGGGCACCGTTCTTCATGCTGACAGCCAATCTCTTCTCGCAGTTCACCAGCGATCCCACGCAGGTGGCGCGGATGGTCAATACGATGAGTGCATTGCTCTCAGCCACGTGTATTCTGTTCCTGTTCTGGAGCATTACGCACCTCGTACGCCGTCTGTTCATCAGCGACTGGAGCGAGTTGACCCTCCCGAAGACCATTGCCATTGAGGCCGCTGGTATGGTGGGCGCCCTGATATATACGTTCAGCGACACGTTCTGGTTCTCGGCCGTTGAGGGTGAGGTCTATGCCTACTCCTCGGCATTTACAGCTGTGGTGTTCTGGCTCATCCTGAAATGGGAGGATGTGGCTGATGAGCCTCATAGTGACCGTTGGCTGGTGCTGATCATGTATATGACAGGACTCTCTATCGGCGTCCACCTGCTCAACCTGCTCTGTGTGCCTGCTATCGTATTGGTATGGTACTACCGCCGTTTCCCCGATGCCAACCTGAAGGGTTCACTGATTGCCCTGGGCGTATCTATTGTGATACTGGCCGCCGTGCTCTATGGTGTCGTACCAGGCATCATCACCGTTGGCGGATGGTTCGAACTGTTCTTTGTCAACACCCTCGGCATGCCATTTAATACGGGTGAGATCATCTATATCATTCTGCTGGTGGCCTGTGTCATCTGGGCCGTCTATGAGACCCAGACCCAGAAGCACAGCCAGAATATCCAGAACATTGCCTTCCTGCTTTCCGTAGGTATGCTCGGCATCCCGTTCTATGGTTACGGTTGGTCGGCATTCATCATCGGCATCATCGTCTTGACCGTCCTCTGGTTCGTCCTGGGCTTTAAGCGCGATAAGCAACTGCTGATCTCCGCCCGCATCAAGAACACGATGCTGCTCTGTATGCTCATGCTGATGATCGGCTACTCCAGTTATGCACTCATCGTGATCCGCTCATCGGCCAACCCACCGATGGACCAGAACTCACCAGAGGACATCTTCACCCTTGGCGACTACCTCGGCCGCGACCAGTACGGTTACCGTCCTCTGCTCTACGGCCAGGCCTATACCTCACAGATCGCCTTGGAGAGCGACGGCCACTACTGCCGTCCCGTGATGTCGAAGGGTAAGCCCGTCTGGCAGCGCAAGGAGAAGGCCTCTGCTGATGAGAAAGACTCTTACTTCATCGTTCGCACGAAAGACGAATACAAATACGCCCAGAATATGCTTTTCCCCCGTATGTACGACAGTGGTCATGCTGCCGCTTACGAGTCATGGATGGGTGGGGTCGATGGTACGGAGGTACCCTACGACCGCTGTGGCGAGCCGATGACCATCAAGGTGCCCACACAGTTCGAGAACATCCGGTTCTTCCTCTCCTACCAATGTAATTTCATGTACTGGCGCTACTTCATGTGGAACTTTGCCGGTCGTCAGAATGACATTCAGGGCAATGGAGAACTGGAACACGGCAACTGGCTCTCGGGTATCCCCTTCATCGACAATGCCCGCCTTGGCGACCAGAGTCTGCTGCCCGACGAACTGAAAGAGAATAAGGGCCATAACGTATTCTACTGTCTCCCGCTGATTCTCGGTCTGCTCGGTCTCTTCTGGCAGGCCTGGTACACCCGCAAGCGTAAAGTCGGCGAGAAGACCATCGAAGACCCCGTCGGCATCCGCCAGTTCTGGGTGGTGTTCTTCCTGTTCTTCATGACGGGTCTCGCCATCGTGATCTACCTGAACCAGACACCGATGCAACCCCGTGAGCGCGATTATGCTTATGCAGGTTCGTTCTACGCCTTTGCCATCTGGTGTGGCATGGGTGTGGCAGCCATCATCGACTGGCTTAATCGCAAACTCAAAAAGGAAAACATCATCTTAACAGGACTTGTAGGACTGGCCGCACTGGCAATCCCCATTCAGATGGCCTCCCAGACCTGGGACGACCACGACCGTTCCGGCCGCTACTGCTGCCGTGACTTTGGGCAGAACTATCTGATGACCCTGCAGGAAGAGGGTAACCCGATTATCTACACCAATGGTGATAACGACACATTCCCGCTCTGGTACAACCAGGATACGGAGGGTGTACGTACAGACGCCCGCGTCTGCAACCTCTCTTATCTTCAGACCGACTGGTATATCGACCAGATGCGCCGACCGGCCTATGACTCGCCCAGCGTACCTATCACCTGGAGCCGTCTGGAATATTGCGCCGGCACCAACGAGTATGTGCAGGTGGATCCCTCGCTCAAGGAGCAGGTACTACAGCTCTACGAGGAGCAACCCGAGGCAGCCCGTGAGCAGTTCGGTGATGACCCCTTCGAACTGAAGAACATCCTCAAGAACTGGGTACGCACTACGCATAAGGACTTCCACGTCATTCCCACCGATACCGTCTATGTCACCATCGACAAGGAGGCCGTCCGCAAGAGCGGCATGATGATGGCAGCCGACAGCATCCCTGACCGCATGGTAATCTCCCTAAAGGGCAAGAGCGCCCTTTACAAAGGCGACCTGATGATCTTAGAGATGATTGCTCAGTGCAACTGGACGCGCCCCATTTACGTAGCGATGACCGTTGGCGCCGAGAACTACATGAACCTCGGCGAGCACTTCGTACAGGAGGGTCTGGCCAACCGCATCACCCCGTTCCGCACGCACTATACCGACAGTCGTGGCAGCCTGGTACCGATGGAGGGTGTGAAGAACTTCGACACTGAAAAGGTCTTCGACAATGTGATGCATAAGTTCAAGTTCGGCGGCATTGACAAACCGGGTATCTATCTTGACGAGACCGTCATGCGCATGTGCTTCACGCACCGTCGCCTGCTCTCACAGTTGGCCCTGAACCTCGTCCAAGAGGGGCAGACAGACAAGGCCAAACAGGTGCTTGACAAGGCCGAGAAGGAAATTCCAGACTATAACGTGCGCCACGACTACCAGAGTGGATCGCTCGATCTCGTGCGTGCCTATGCCCTGACAAATCAGCCGCTGAAAGCCCAGAAACTGCTTGACGAGCTTTGGGAAAAGTCCTGCCAGTACATGCAATGGTACTGTTCGCTCGACGGCATGCGCTTCTCCAGTTCTGAACGTGACTGTATGCTGCATATCTATCTCATGCAGCAGATGCTTGAAGTACAGGATATGATCTCCGAGGAAGAGGCCGACAAGAAAGAACAGCAACTCGGTGCTTATATGCACCTCTATCAATCAAAGGGAGGAAACTGGGAATAATATGTTTATAGAACAACCCGCCATCTACCTCCGCTGGCTCTATCCGAAAGCCTACTGGAGAATGGACCGTCACGACAGGTCAGTCTATCTGACATTCGACGACGGTCCCATCCCTGAGGCTACTCCCTTCATCCTTGACACCCTGAAGCAGTTTGGTGCCAAGGCCACCTTTTTCATGGTGGGCGACAATGTACGCAAGCACCCTGAGCTCTACGAGCGGATCATCGCTGAGGGCCATCAGGTGGGCAACCACACCCACAACCACATCCAAGGTCTTACCCATACCATCAAGGAGTACAGCTACAATGTGGAGAAAGCCAACACTTATATCAAGAGTCATTATGTCCGGCCGCCACACGGCTGGATGCGTCTGGCACAGTACGCCTGGCTCAGCCGCAAGTTCAAGATCGTGATGTGGGACCTCGTCACCCGAGACTACTCCAAGTGGCTGACGGCAGAGGATGTAATCAATAATATAAAAAAGTACGCGCGTAACGGTTCTATCATCACCTTCCACGACTCCCTGAAGAGCATCGACAAGCTGCGCACCGCCCTCCCCACCTCACTCCAGTGGCTCAAGGATCAGGGCTATGCCTTCAAGACCTTCCCCTGACGATGCCTGAGCCTGTCGAAGGCTAACCTGACTACAAACCCCTAAAACAACATAACAATGAAGAGATTACTAATTACCCTGTTAACAGTAACATTCGCAATGACAATAAACGCTCAGCCCCAATTGACTGCCTCGAATATCGACGAGGTACTCAAGGCGATGACCCTTGAGGAGAAGGCCAAACTACTCGTTGGCGGTGCAAACAACTTCTTTGGAGCAGGTGCCGTCGTGGGCGGTGAAGCCCACCTTGTAGCAGGTGCTGCAGGAACCTCCCCAGCCATCCCTCGTCTGGGTATCCCCGCCACCGTGCTCACCGATGGCCCTGCCGGTGTCCGTATCGACCCCACCCGCAAGGGTACCGATAAGACCTATTACGCCACAGCCTTTCCCATCGGATCATGTCTTGCCTCCACATGGAACACCGACCTCGTCAGTCAGGTAGGAGCCGCCATCGGCAACGAGACGAAGGAATACCGTTGCGACGTAATCCTCGGCCCGGGCATGAACCTACACCGCAATCCCCTCTGCGGTCGAAACTTCGAATACTACTCGGAGGATCCCCTGCTGACGGGAAAGATCGCCGCCGCTTATATTCAGGGCGTGCAGGGCGAGGGAGCAGGTGTATCGGCCAAGCACTTCGCCGTGAACTCTCAGGAGACCGACCGTACCTCCGTCGATGAGCGTGTCAGCCAACGTGCCGCCCGTGAACTTTACCTCCGTGGTTTCGAGATAGCCGTCCGCGAGAGTAATCCCTGGACAATCATGGCTTCCTATAACCAAGTGAACGGCCAATATTCGATGGGCAACCACGATCTGCTCACTAAGATCCTACGTGAAGACTGGGGTTATAAGGGCATCGTGATGACCGACTGGATTGGCATCCGCAAGGGTCTGGAGACCATCAGTGAGGTACATGCCGGCAACGATCTCATGGAACCCGGACAGCCAGCACAGGTCGAGGAGATCATCGCTGGTGTGAAAGAAGGCAGACTCGACATCGCCGATGTCGATCGCAACGTGCGCCGCATGCTCGAGTACATCGTCAAGACCCCGAGTTTCCACCAGTATCCTGCCAGCAACGCCCCCGATTTCAAGGCCCATGCTGCCATCACCCGTCAGAGTGCTGCCGAGGGCATCGTCCTGCTGAAGAATAACGGCACTCTGCCTTGGAACTTCCATTACAAGGCACTCAACGCCCACCTTCCCAACCTTCGTCCCTCACCCCAGATTAGAACGGTCGCCCTCTTCGGCGAGAACTCCTACGACTTCCTCAGTGGCGGCACGGGCTCAGGCTGCGTCCATCCCCCCTACGTCGTGGATATGCTCGAAGGTCTGAAGAACGCCGGCATCCAGTCGTCGCCCACGCTCACCGATATCTACCGCAAGTACATCGACTACGCCCGTGTGAAGTTCCAGGCCGAGCGCCATCCCGCCAAGTGGTTTCAGACCGAGATGATGGGTCAGCAGAAATACCCCGAGATTGCCCTCTCGCCCATCGCCATCGGTAAGGAGGTACAGGCTGCCGATGCCGCCATCATCACCATCGGCCGTCAGGCCGGTGAGGGTATCGACCGCGACATCGACACCGAGTTCAACCTCATCCCCGAGGAGCGCAGTCTGATTATTGATGTGTGCAACGCTTTCCATCAGGCAGGCAAGCCCGTCATCGTGATCATCAACTCCGGCAGTGTCATCGAGACGGCCTCGTGGAGCGGCTATCCCGATGCCATCCTCTGCGCCTGGCAGCCGGGCATGGAGGGCGGCAACTCGATCGCCGACCTGCTCACGGGTAAGGTGAACCCCTCTGGCAAACTCACGATGACATGGCCTATCGCCGCCACCGACCATGCCTCGACGAAGAACTTCCCCGGTAACATCGACACCTATAGTTATGAACTCATGATGGGTAACAAGATGCCCATCCCCGGACACGACTACACCAACCACGAGGAGGATATCTACGTGGGCTACCGCTTCTTTGACACCTTCGGGAAGAACGTCGCCTACCCCTTCGGCTTCGGCCTGAGTTACACCACGTTCGAGATGTCGAAGCCCGTGGTGAAGGCTAAGGGCAACAGCGCCATCGAGGTGAGCATCACGGTGAAGAACACGGGTAGCATCAGTGGTAAGGAGGTGGCTCAAGTCTATGTCACTGCCCCGAAGGGCCGTCTGGAGAAGCCCGCCCTGGAACTGAAGGCCTTCGCTAAGACGCGCGAGTTGCTGCCCGGTGAGAGTCAGACGCTCACGATGACCATCCCCGTGCGCGATCTCGCCTCGTTTGACGAGGCTAACAGCCAGTGGCTCACGGAGGCTGGCATCTACACCTTCCGCATCGGTGCTAACAGCCGCGACATCAAGGCCACCGCCGCCCTCAAACTCGCCGAATACACCGAGAAGACCACCAACGCCCTTGCTCCCCAGCAGCCGCTCAACCTGCTGAAGCAGTAATCTTATCAGTCATAACTCACTGCTTGGATGAATTCTCGAGGGAATTGCACGTATATAGTACCCATACTCACTTTTTAACCCGCCTATCCCGCCTATCCCACACGTAAGATTTTTTACCTCCAGTGTGGGATAGGCGGGATGAGCGGGTTGTTTTTGGCTTAAGACAACTACCGCGCGCGGAACCGTCCCCCAGTGAGTTAGTTTACACCAGATGTTCGATGAGGTCGGCACGCTCACCGGGGAGCATATCGATGACGGGAATCTCGACCATTGTATAACAGCCGGCTGAGAGACGCATGGAGGCGCGGGCCACGTTGACGAGCACCTGACCCGTGAGGGCGGGGTTGTTGATGCTCATGTTAAACTCCAAGCGCTGGTTCTGCGTCTTACCACTGACACCCTTACGCACGAGGTTCACACCGTGACCCATGTCGCGCACGTCATCGACGCTCTCCACCTGAAACACGTGGGTCTCGTCGCTGGCGAAATAAGGATCAGCCTTGATGTCCTTCGTGACATCTTCGAGTTTGGCACCGTCCTCGAGTTCTACATACACCATACGACGGTGGATGCCCTCGCCCAAGGGGATGGTCATGCTCAGAGCATTCTTCACACCTTTCTTACTGCGTACGCAGACACTGTGCCCCATCGACATACCCGGACCGAAGTTGGTATAACTGAGGCCCTTGGGGGCAAGACTCTGCATCAAGGTGCGTACGATAGAATCCGAACCCGGATCCCAGCCAGCAGCAATCACGCTGACGGTGTTCGTCTCCTTGTTGAGCTTCATCAGACGCTCGCGGTAGCCGCGAATGTTCGTGTGGATATCGAAGGAATCGACGGTGTTGATGCCCAGCGGAAGGATCTGGTTGGCATATTCCTCACAGCTACGGGTAGGTGTGGCGAGGATGGCCACATCGACATCCTTCAGTTCGCGGATGTCCTTCACGACGTCATACTGTGCCAGTTCTGCGGGCTTGTTCTCCGCACCATTGCGGCGCACGATACCTGCCACTTCAAAGTCAGGTGCTGCCTCCAGAGCCTGGAGCGCATACTGTCCGATGTTGCCGTAACCGACGACGGCTGCTCTGATTTTCTTCATATCAATAAACTATAAACTGTAAACAATAAACTTTTTTATGGTTGTTTGCTCGAAATCGGTTGCAAAAGTAATACATTTCACTGAAACGCGTGACAATCTGACCGATAAAAACATCTAAAAACTATCATTTTGTGACAATCTGCAAGGAATGGCACCCGAAATACAATAAATTGTTACTTCCCTGCGTTTATTTAGAGGTGAAAACGTCAAAACGTAAAAAAGACATCAAATTATGATTGAATACATCAAGGGTGAACTGACCGATCTGACGCCCGCCATGGCTACGGTGGAGGCGGCAGGTGTCGGCTACGGCCTGAATATCTCGCTGAACACCTTCAGTGCCATTCAGGGCAAGAAAGAGGTGAAACTCTACGTGTATGAGGCTATCAGGGAGGATGCCTATCAGCTCTACGGCTTCATCAACAAGAAGGAACGGGAGATGTTCCTGTTGCTGATCACGGTGAATGGTGTGGGAGCCAACACGGCGCGGATGATGCTCTCTGGCATGAGCGTCGCAGAACTCTGCAATGCCATCTCAACAGGAAACGCCCGTCTGATACAAAGTATCAAGGGTATCGGTAAGATGACGGCCCAGCGCATCATCGTCGATCTGCGCGATAAGATTGTGGCCTTAGGCATCGCCGAGGAGATTCCCGCAGGCGGTACGGTGGCCGCACCTGTGAACACGGCAGTGAGGGATGAAGCCGTCGCAGCCTTAACGATGCTGGGCTTCGCACCCGCACCGTCGCAGAAAGTGGTGGTTGCCATCCTTCAGGAGCAACCCGACACTCCTGTGGAACAGGTGGTGAAGCTCGCCCTGAAACAGATCAAGTAAGTTTTGAGCAGACGAGTCGTTTATATCATATTGCTCTTGTTGAGCGTGGCGGCATTGGCCGTCCCTCCACAAGACGATAAGACCAGACAGGCTAAAGACGAGTCCCAGGCAACGTCGGCGCCCATGGTCGAGGATGAGTCCATCCCCGACTCTCTTTTACGCGCGCGCTGGCACATACAGAAGACCGCCCCTGTGCTCGTGGAGGACCTCGACTCGTCGGCCCTCGACCTGAAGATGCCGGAGAATATCCGTCAGACAGTGGAATACGACGACTCAGCCAATGTCTATTATGTCGGCTCGAAGATCGGTGATTCCTATCTGAACGCCCCCGTGCTGATGACCCCCGAGGAATATCGTCTGTGGGTGGAGAAGCGCGCCCTGCACGACTTCTTCCATCAGAAAAACAAAGAGAACATAGAGAACAAGGGGGAGGATAAGTTCTCATTCTCCGATATGCATTTCGACCTGGGACCTGCCGAGAAGATCTTCGGTCCTGGCGGCGTGCGCATCAAGACACAGGGAACGGCAGAACTGAAACTCGGCGTGACGATGAAGGACATTGACAACCCCTCGCTGCCCATCCGTAACCGTAAGACGACAGCCTTCGACTTCGACGAGAAGATCAACCTGAACGTAAATGGTAAGGTGGGTGACAAAGTCAACATGAACCTGAACTATAACACTGACGCCACCTTCGACTTCGACACGCAGAACCTGAAGTTGAAATACGAAGGCAAGGAAGACGAGATCATCAAACTCGTGGAAGGCGGTAATGTCAGTTTCCCCTCGAACAACTCACTAGTAAAGGGTGCCAGCAGTCTTTTCGGTCTGCGTACAGACATGCAGTTCGGTAAGTTGAAACTACAAACGGTCATCTCACAGAAGAAATCATCCACGAAGAGCGTCTCATCGAAAGGCGGCACACAGACCACGCCCTTTGAACTCGACGTGGCCGACTACGAGGAGAACCGCCATTTCTTCCTCTCCCACTATTTCCGTGAGCGCTACGACCAGGCCATGTCCACCCTACCCGACCTGATGACAGGCATCGAGGTCAACCGCGTGGAGGTATGGGTGACTAACAAGTCAGGCAACACCACGAATACCCGTAATATCGTGGCTCTGACAGACTTGGGTGAGAATACGCAGGTGTCTAACCCCTTCTGGGTACTTTCCGGACTGCCCGTCCCCGGCAACAATGCCAACAATGAGTACTCGACCATCGTGAACAACTATCCCGAGGCTCGCGACATCGACGAAACAATGTCGGTGCTATCTGCCATCCCCAACTTCGAAGTGGGTGTCGATTACGAGAAACTGTCGAGCGCCCGTCTGCTGACCTCGTCGGAATTTACCGTCAACAAGGCGTTGGGCTATATCTCACTGAAGACTGGACTCCAGACAGACCAAGTACTGGCTGTAGCATACGAGTTCACATCAGGAGGCGTTACCTATCAGGTGGGAGAATTTGCCAGTGACCTGACAGAGACCTCGAAGGCCCTCTTCGTAAAATCGCTGAAGAACACGTCGAATAATCCCTCACAGGGCAACTGGCGACTGATGATGAAAAACGTGTATTATCTTGCCTCAACGGTAGAGAAGACCAAGTTCCGCCTCGACATCAAGTTCCAGAGCGATACGGCGGGCGTCTATCTAACCTATATCCCAGAGGCACAGGTGAAGAACAAGACTCTGTTGAAACTATTGGGCTGCGACCGTCTGGATAACAACAACAAGACCAATCCCAACGGCTACTACGACTTCGTAGAGGGTTACACCGTCAACAACGGCCGCGTGTTCCTGCCGGCCTCAGAACCTTTCGGCAGTTATCTGAAACAGCAACTTGTCAAAAACGGACTCTCAGAAACTGACGCAGAGAAGTATGCCTTTACCCAGCTCTACGACTCCACGAAGACAGTGGCGAAACAGAATGCGGAGAAGGATAAGTTCATCCTGACAGGACAATACAAGGGCTCTTCGGCCAATGTCATCTCCCTGGGTGCCTATAACGTGCCTAAAGGCTCCGTATCGGTCAAGGCGGGTGGCGTGGAACTGAAGGAAGGTTCCGACTACACCGTCGATTACTCCGCCGGTGAAGTGACCATCATCAACCAAAGTATCCTGGATGCACAGACGAATGTCACCGCCTCCTTCGAGTCGAACACCGATTACGGTATGCAGCGCAAGACCATGCTGGGTGTGAACTGGGAATACGACTTCTCGAAGGACCTGCAGATTGGCGGTACGCTGATGCACCTCTCGGAACAGGCCCTCACCTCGAAGGTGGCAATGGGCTCCGAACCGTTGAGCAACACCATCTGGGGACTGAACCTGAACTGGAAACAGGAGTCGCAGTGGCTGACATCGATGCTCAATAAGATTCCTTTCCTCCATGTCAAGGAGCCTTCGCATATCACCTTCACGGGTGAGTTTGCACAGCTTATCGCAGGAACCGCCAGCGGTACCCAGGATAATGCCTCTTATATCGATGACTTCGAAAACACGAAGAACTATATCAGTGTGAAGAGCCCCAAGGAGTGGATGCTCTCCAGCGTGCCCTCAACCATGCAGGAGGCGGCCGACAGGACGGGTGTCACCAGCGGCTATAACCGTGCCCTGCTGGCCTGGTACTATGTTGATCCCATCTTCACCAACCGTTCTTCCACACTCACACCAAGCCATATCAAGAGCGATCTTGACCAACTCTCCAACCATTATGTGCGTGAGGTGTATGTCAAGGAACTCTACCCCAACCGCCAGCAGAGCACCTATAACGGTGCCACCTCCAAACTCGACGTACTCAATCTGGCCTATTATCCCCAGGAGCGAGGCCCCTATAACCTGACGCGCAACTTTAACAGCGATGGTACGCTGCGCCAGCCCGAAACGAAATGGGGCGGTATGATGCGAAAACTCGACACTAACGACTTCGAACAGGCGAACATCGAATATATTGAGTTCTGGTTGCTCGACCCCTTTATCTACACTCGTCAGGACGGTACGGCCTCCGACTATAGCGGTGACCTCTATTTCAACATTGGTGAGGTGAGCGAGGATATCCTCCACGATGGCAAGAAGTTCGACGAGAGTGCCATGCCCGTCAACGGCACCGACTCCTATCTCACCACCCAGTGGGGTAAGATCGGTGTGCAGACCACTGAGACCTACGCCTTCGTCACGACCAGTGGCTCACGCAACCTGCAGGATGTGGGTTTCAACGGACTTAACGACGAGGAGGAGCGCGGTTTTGGCGCTTACAAGGAGTGGGTCGATGCCGTCGTGAATAGCGGTCTGATCACCAACGACAGCATCATCCAGGCATGGCGCAACGACCCTGCAGGCGACAACTATCATTACTTCCGAGGTTCCGATTTCGACAAGGAAGAGAAGAGCATTCTCGACCGTTATAAGCGCATCAACAACCCTCAGGGGAACTCGCCCGATACGGAGAATCAGACAGAGGGCTATGATACGAGTTACAAGAGCGGCCCCGACGTGGAAGATATCAACGAGGATCATACCCTGAACGAGTTCGAGCGCTATTACCAGTACAAGGTGCGCATCTCGCCGGACATCCTCGATGCCTATCGCAACGGAGCGCCCCCAGCCGATTGCTTCATCACCGATATGCGCACCAGCAGCGTGAAATTGCGTAATGGCGACACGACGAACGTGAACTGGTACCAGTTCCGCATCCCCTTGACGGAGTACGAGCGGAAGGTGGGCAGTATCAACGACTTCACCAGTATCCGTTTCATGCGTATGTTCATGACAGGTTTCCAGAAACCCATCGTGTTACGCTTCGGATCACTGGATCTCGTACGCGGCGAGTGGCGTATCTACAAACAGAGTCTCTCCATGGGTGGTGCCGAGGGCGGTACGATGGAGGTTAGTGCCGTGAATATCGAGGAGAGCAACGACAAGAAACCCGTAAACTATGTATTACCCCCAGGCATCAGTCGCGTCACCGACCCCTCACAGCCCCAACTGGTGGAGGCCAACGAACAGGCCCTGAACATGGTGGTGAAGGAACTACAACATGGGGAGTCGAAGGCCGTCTATCGCAAGACAACACTCGACCTGCGCCAGTACAAACGGATGCAGATGTTCGTACATGCCAACCATCTGGAGCCCGATGCCACCAACCTGAAGGACAACCAACTGGCCGTGTTCATCCGCATGGGAAGCGACTACAAGAACAACTACTACGAATACGAGATACCACTGGCACTGACCCCTGACCGCAGCGACTACAGTAAATACTCGACAGCCGACCGCCGGCAGGTATGGCCCGAGGAGAATATGCTCGACATCAACCTCGACGTGTTCACCCGCCTGAAGAAGTTCCGCAACCAGGCGAAGGGACAGGGCATGGCCTCGTTCAACCAACTCTTCACGGACTATGACCCCGACCGTCCAAACAACAAGGTCAGCATGATGGGTAATCCGACGCTTGGCGACGTAAAGGTGATGATGATTGGTGTCAGAAACATCTCCGGTGAGGTGAAGTCAGGCGAGGTATGGGTGAATGAACTCCGACTGATGGACAGTAATAACGAGGGCGGTTGGGCCGCCTCAGGAACAATGAACGTACAACTATCCGACTTCGGTACGGTCAACCTGTCAGGCCGCTATGTCAGTGACGGTTTCGGCGGACTGGAGGAAGGGGTTATGCAGCGCTCCACCGACACCCAGAAGGAATACAGTGTAACGACCAGTCTGGAACTCGGCAAGTTCTTCCCAGATAAAGCGAAGGTCAGCGTACCGCTCTATTACTCACTGACAAAGGAAGAGATCCGTCCGCGCTATAACCCGTTGGACTCTGACATGCGCCTGGAAGATGCATTAGATGCAGCTTCTGACCAGCATGAGCGCGACAGCATTGAGTCGATTGCTATCACAAAGACCACGAACTCCAACTTCTCACTCTCTAACATGCGCTGGGGACTGAAGACCAAGAAACGTCCCATGCCCTACGATCCCGCCAATTTCTCCTTTAGCTACAGTCACTCCCATCGCTCGACATCGGGCGAGACCACCGTCTATGAGGACGAGGACCAGTGGCGCGGGGCCCTGAACTACAGCTACTCACCCGTCTATAAGACCTGGGAGCCGTTCAAGAACCTGAAAGGCAAGTCGAAGTGGCTTAACTTCCCCAAAGCACTCGGACTGAACTACCTGCCGCAGAGCATCGCCCTGAACACCGAGATGACCCGTAACTATTATGAGTTGCAGGAGCGAGACCTCGAGAATCTGGAAAATCAGCAGTTACCGCTGACCTTTAACGAGCAGTTCCTCTGGAACCGTGACTTCTCACTCCGTTGGGATTTCACCAAAAACCTGCACTTCAACTTCCAGTCGGCTACCCATGCAGAGATTGAGGAGCCTTATACTCCTGTGAACAAGGATCTCTATCCTGACCGCTATTCTGCCTGGAAGGACTCCGTATGGCAGAGCATCAAGAACCTCGGTGCGCCACTCGACTACCAGCAACAGGTGACCGCCAGTTACCAGTTACCGCTGAACAAGTTGCCCATCTTCGACTGGATCAACAGCGACGCCTCTTTCAACAGCCGTTATACATGGGTGAGAGGAACACAGCGCAACGACGGCACCTCGTTGGGTAATACGATAAACAGCAACCGTAACCTGAACATCAACGGCAACTTCAACATGGAGACGCTCTATAATCATGTACCCTTCCTGAAGAAAGCCAACGACCGTTTCAAGAAAGCGATAAGCAGCAATAGGACGAACCGCACTAACACAAACAGATCCAATAAAACCAAGAAGGCGAATGATCCTGACGATGACGATGACGATGATGACGACAGTGATAAAGCCGAGAAGGCCCAACTCCCCAAAAATAAGAATACCTACCAGCGGGAGATTACCCTCAGCCCCGACACGACCGTCACCGTGGCTCATAATAAGAACTCGAAACGTCTGATTGTCTCTGCCCGCACAAAGGAAGGTAAGCCCTATGCCATCTCCTATAAGGTCGTCGATGCCAACAAGATCCTTATCAAGAGCCTCGATACCGTCCAAGTGAAACTCAGCATCACTGCCAAACAGCCACTGGAAAACCAGGCATGGTATAAACCTGCACAAAGCATCGCCCGTTTCCTGATGATGGTGCGCTCCATCAACGTGAGTTACCGTCAACAGTATTCCATGTTACTGCCTGGTTTCCTGCCTAATGTCGGAGATATATTCGGGCAAAAGACGGGTAGTGTGATGTCGCCGGGTCTCGACTTCGCCTTTGGCGTCATCGGCGACAACTATATTGACAAGGCCCTGAATAACGACTGGTTGCTGAGAAACGACAGTGTGTCACAGCCTGCCACTGTCAACAGTTCCAACGACCTCCAACTGCGGGCTGTGGTGGAGCCACTACGCGACTTGAAGATCGACCTCAATGCCTCGTGGACGGACAACCGCGCCAAGAGTATTCAGTATATGTACGCGGGTAAGCCGACGACCTATAGCGGTTCGTTCAACATGACGACCATCTCGCTGAAAGGCTCCCTTGCAGGAATCGGTGATGCCAATTCTGGTTATCAGTCGGACGTCTTCGACCATTTCCGTGCACTCATCCCGGAATTCCAGCAGAAGGTTCAGGACCAGTATGCTGGGGCACCTGGAACATTTGCCGATATCAATCCTTACGGTGCCGACGTTCTGGTACCAGCCTTCTTGTCAGCCTATACTGCCGGAGCAGGGAAGTCACTGAGCATCTTCCCCGCCATCACGCGGATGCTTCCCAACTGGACCATCAAATACAGTGGTCTGTCGAAACTCACGTGGGTACGTGACCACCTGAAGAGTCTGAACCTGAACCATGCCTATAAGAGTGTGTATAGTGTCGGCGGTTATGCATCCTATAGTTCTTGGCAGGAGTATATGGACGGACTGGGCTTTATCACCGATCAGACGACGGGCGGTCTGCAGCCCTCTTCAATGTATAACGTCTCGACGGTGAGCATCAACGAAGCCTTCTCACCCCTGCTCGGTGTCGATGCCACATTCCAAAACAACCTGACGGCCAAGATTGAGTACCGTACCACCCGTGTGCTCAGTCTCTCGATGACCAGTGTCCAGATCAACGAGGCCCTCAGCCGTGACTGGGTGATCGGTCTGGGGTACAAGATCAAGGATCTGCAGATATTCAACAGTACGGTGAACAGAAAGATCAAGGGTAACCAAAAAAAGAAGGGGAAAGCAAATGATGATAATAAGTCAGATAATTCCAGCAAATCTGGCGTGAACCACGACCTGAACCTACGACTCGACGTATCCTTCCGTAATCAGGCCTCCATCACGCGCGACATCGCCTCGGGTGTGTCTTCGGCCTCCAGCGGCAACAGCGCCCTGAAGATCTCTTTCATGGCTGACTACACTCTCTCGCGCCTGCTCACGCTCACGGCCTACTACGACCAGCAGACAAACACCCCGTTGCTCTCCAGTAGTAGTTATCCGACAACCACGCGCGACTTCGGTCTCTCCCTGAAATTCTCCCTGACACGATAACGTAGGGGACTGGCGGGAGGGGTCAACTACGAGTTGTTCAGATAGTCTCTTCGTGCTATCCGGATAGTCTCTACGACGTGTTCGGATAATCCCTTATAGGGTATAGGAATAGTCCGAACGAGTCGTTCGAACCATCTGAACACACCGTAGAAGCCATCCCTTCGATTCGCCCACCTCACAGGGGGACAGGAACTCTGTGAGATTACATCAGGGCACAGTAGGGCCTTGGTGGAGATTCTTGTTAGAACTTATAGTCGAGACCTATGCCGATCACGTGGTTCGTACGGCTGTAGGTATCTGTACCTGTATAGGGCGTACCCTGATAATTGGTCTGTGTCTTGTTGTAGTCACTGTAGAGCGAGCAGAAGTAACTCACGTTAAGGCGCAGTTTCTCATTGATATTCCAAGCACCACCAAGACCGACACTATAACTATCGCAGGCGAAAGAGGTGTTCTGCTGGTAACCGTCGCTCAGACCGTAGTCGGTGCGCTGACCACCGCAGCTGACGGTGAACTTATCGTTGATGTCGTACTCTACACCTGCCAGGATCTCATGTGTGCCGTGCTCCAGTTCCTTCTGACGGTCACCATACATCTTGGCGTGCTTGTCATCGAAGAAGTGATACTCAAGGGCAGCACGGAGTTGCGGAGTAAAATTATAGCCAACGGCTATGGTGAGCAGTGACGGCATGTCATAGCGGACACTTTCATCGGGCAGGTATGGCTTTACCTTACCAGCCATATCCTCACCCACAGCCTGCGAGAGGGCAGCAATAGTCTTCTCGTTGCCCAACTGCTCTGCCAATGCCTTCACGTCGGTAGGCTTCTCCTGTCCGGCCATATAGATAGACAATTCCTGCGTATCATTCTTCGTATTGATCTTCGTGCGCAACTCGTAGCGGGCGGCGATGGTAAGATGTTCGTCATGGTAAGCGAAACTGAAAAGAGGAGTAAAGCCCCAGCCGCGCTGAATGCAGTCGAGATGCAGGTTGATATAGTCAATAGGTCCTACACTGGCAGGACTGACGGCCTCGACGAAACCACGGTTATAACCATCGTAGTAGTTGGCGCGGATACCGAAGGCGGCCGAGAAGTTGTCGTTGATCTTACGAGTGATGTTCAACTGTCCACCGTAGATATACTGCTTGCCCTTCATATTGGCGATATAGGCATAATCCTTAGGCATCACACCTTTCGATGCGAGCATGGCACGGATGGGTACCTCAAACATGGGGATACCCTCGTCGTACTCCACGAAGCCTCCGCTACCCACGATGCCAATCATCGAGGAGAAGGCCCAGTTACCTTTTTTATAAGAAGCAAAGAGGGCGGGTACGATGGGAGCCGAGGCCTTACCATTGTATTTCTTGTCGAAACCAGCACCCAGATAGCCTGGAATATTGGTATGGATGTCGCGGTTTTGCCAGGGTTTCTGGAAGTTGAGTGAGAATTGGAATCCCTCGTGGGTCCAAGCAAGACCCGCAGGATTGGAGAAAGTAGCATCAATCTCTGTGGTGGCACCGCGTGCGAACATGCGGTCGAAGGCAATGTGATAGTTGGTATTGGTCATCAGTCCACCTGCATGGGCGACTGTCAGTGTAAGGGCGCAAAAGGCCGTCAACAATAATTTTCTCATCATTTCTGTCGATTATAATGGTTTCTGGCTGCAAAGGTAGCAAGAATTCCGCTAATAACCGAAAAAATGATGAGAAAAATGCGCAAATCGGACACAATCGTTTACACGGTGCGCTCGCGGAAGCGCTCCAACAGCCACTCTTTCTGCTCGGCAATGGTCATGTGGCTGTTGTCGAGTTCGATGGCGTCATCGGCCTTACGCAAGGGCGACACCTCGCGATGGGAGTCAATATAGTCGCGCTCCTGCACGTTCTTCAATATGTCATCATAGTCGGCAGGCATGCCTTTGGCCTTCAGTTCATCGAAGCGACGCTGGGCGCGTACCTCGGCAGAGGCGGTTACAAAGACCTTCAACTCTGCATCGGGGAACACAGTAGTGCCGATGTCACGGCCATCCATGACGACGCCCTTGTCCTTGCCCATCTGCTGTTGCTGGGCGACCATAGCGGTGCGCACGAAACCGACGGCGGCGATGGGACTGACATGATTGGACACCTCAAAGGAGCGGATCTCGTCTTCCACACGCTCGTCATTTAAATAGGTGTCGGGCCGACCTGTCTCTGGATTGAACCTGAAGGCAATATGGATGTTGGACATCTCAGCCTCCAGTTCAGCGGTTTTCACGCTACCGTCCTCATTGAACAGTCCGTGACGGAGGGCGTAAAGGGTGACGGAGCGGTACATGGCGCCCGTATCCACATAGACATAGCCCACCTCGCGGGCGAGGTCCTTAGCCATGGTGCTCTTTCCACAAGAGCTATGACCATCGATGGCAATGGTAATCTTTTTCATAATGCGTATGATATATTAATGAGTATTGATGATGCACTGACATGATACTTGCCGTAGGCCACATGGAGTTTGAAGCGCTCCATACTGAGACCAGCACCGAGGGAGAGTCCCGCACCGTGGGCGGAACTGCCGTCGCCATCACTGATCTTCATCTCACTGGCACGACGGAAATTATAACCTGCCGCCACATAGATGTTATAGCCCAAAAGTATATCGGCTCCCAAGGCCAGGTGACGGCTGAAACCCTCGCTCCAGTCCGTCAGTCGGCTCAGTGTAGCGGAGAAACGCAGGGGCGAGTGCCCGATGCGTTTGGTAGCACCCAGTTGCAGGTCGAAAGGGATACGCTCGAACTCATTGTCATAAGCCTTTACTTGTCCACCGAGATTACGGGCAACGGCAGAGACACTCAGGTCATAATCCTCGTTATAGTAGTTAGCCCCAAGGTCAACACCGACAGCGATAGAGTTGTAACTACCGATATAGGACGTGATGAACTTGGCGGTGACACCGCCACTGATCGTGCTGGTGAGAGCGTAGGCGAAGGTGCCGCCAAGGACGATGTCACGGGCAGAAAAAGTACCAAGTTCTTGGTTGTCGGCAGTGGTTTCCTTCATCGATCCGTAGTCCATATACTGTGCCGTAACACCCCATGTTCCTCTCTCACCAGCAGCCTTCAGAAAAGAGGCGCTGGCTGTCTTTGCACCCTCCATATAAGTCATAAAATTGAGGTTGATGGTGCGGTTGCTCACGTCATTGATAAGAGCGGGATTATGGAAGATGAGCGTAGCGTCGTCTTCGACGAGAGAGATATTCTCGCCACCGAGGGCTGCCACATGGGCACTGACGGGCAATCGCAAGAAGTTATAGGCCGTCTGACTCTCCTGAGCAATTGTAGGTAAAGGTAAAAAGATCAAAAGGTAGAAAGGTAAAAGTAGTGGCAGCCCGTGCCACCACTTGCTTCTACGATTTCTTAAGAACCAACACTTTTCACTCATTTTCATCAAAAACGGTCGCAAAATTACGAAATAATTCTTAATATCACCACCTTTTTGGCCTTTTACTTTTTTACCTTCTTACTTTTTTGTGTATCTTTGCACTCACTTTTAGTTAATAACGGAAGAATCGCGTTTTTATTATGGAATCGAGGAAAACTCGCGAAGCAGATCTGGAAAGACAGCAGGTACAGAGGTTCCTGTTAGGACTGGTCGTAGTGCTGGCCATCCTGTTCGTCGCCTTGGAATGGAATAGTTCCGACAGCGGCTGGGCTTTCTTCGATACCGATGAGGATCTGGAGGCGGAAATGGATCTCTCACCCCTGAAGCGCGACAAGGACGAGATACCGATGATGCTCCCACAGGAAAAGGTGGAAGAACTGCCGAAATCAGAAGAACTTCATCTGGTGGATGAGGACGTGGAACTGCCTCAGGAACAGCCTGAGCAACAGGAAATAGAGGAACCTGAGAAGTTCGCTGAAGAGGAGCAGCCAGAGGTGGTGGATATGTATAACGAGCCTGTGGATTTCCGTGTGGTGGAGGATCTGCCGCAGTTCCCTGGCGGTGCTGCAGAGTTCATGAAGTGGCTGACAAAGAACCTGAAATATCCTGTCTTAGCCCAACATACAAAGACCAAAGGCCGGGTAGTGGCACAGTTCATCGTCAATACCGACGGCACTGTCTCCGACCTGGAACTGACGGAGCATCTGGATTCTTCATGTGATAAAGAGGTGTTGCGGGTGCTCAGGATGATGCCGAAATGGCAGGCGGGGATGATGAATGCGAAACCCTGCCGTACGAAGGTATGTATTCCGATAGTTTTTAATATGTAACGATATGTATAGTTCAGATGTATTACTCAAGAAGGTAAACGAGGCCCTTGACGGTCTGGTCTATGACCGCCAGCCTGTCACTTTGTACGACCCTATCAAGTATGTGCTCTCCCTCGGAGGTAAACGTGTACGCCCTGTACTGATGCTCCTGGCGTATAATCTCTACAAGGAGGACCCCGAGAAGATTATGACGCAGGCCATCGCACTGGAGACCTATCATAATTTCACGCTGTTGCACGATGATCTGATGGACAATGCCGACATGCGGCGCGGCCATGAGACGGTGCACAAGAAGTGGAGCCCCAACCAGGCCATCCTGTCGGGTGACACCATGCTGTTGCAGGCCTTCCAACGCATGGGACAGTGTGAGGCCGACAGACGACAGCAGGTGATGGACCTTTTTACGGAAACAACGCTGGAAATTGGCGAGGGGCAGCAACTCGACGTGGAGTTTGAGTCGCGTAACGACGTGGCGGAGGATGAATATATCGAAATGATACGTCTGAAGACGAGTGTGCTTCTGGCCTGTGCCCTGAAAATCGGGGCCATCCTGGGTGGGGCCTCCGAGGCCGATCAGGAGAACCTGTACTGCTTCGGAGAACAGATCGGACTCGCCTTTCAGTTGCAGGACGACCTGCTTGACGTGTATGGCGACCCGAAGGTGTTCGGCAAGAACATCGGCGGCGACATCACCTCGAACAAAAAGACCTATATGCTTATCAATGCAGTGAACCGTGCCGATGATGTTCAGCGTAAGGAACTGATGAAATGGATTGAGGCCACAACGTTCGACCGCAATGAAAAAGTGAAAGCTGTGACACACCTCTATGACGAGATCGGCATCCGTCAACTCTGTGAGCAGAAGATGGAAGGATGCTACCAACTCGGTCTTCAGCATCTAGCTAAGGTCAGTGTCAGTGAAGAGCGCAAGGCCATCCTGAAGAATTATGCCGCTGCCATGATGAAGCGCCAGAGTTAAAAGGCATGAAATTCGTTGATACCCATTGCCACCTTGACGGGGAGGAGTTCCGTGAGGACCTCGACGCCGTTATTGCTCGGGCCCGTGAGGCTGGGGTGTCGGCAATAGGCGTGCCAGGCATCGACCAGAAATCGTGCGAGACGGTACTGGATGTTTGCCGTCGCTTCCCTGGTTATTGCTATCCCATGCTTGGTCTCCATCCCGAGGAGGTTCGTGCGGATTGGGAGGACTCACTGGGGACGGTTCTGAGTGAGTTCACCATGTTGCGAACTCACTCAGAACCGTCCCCAGTGAGTCCTGTAGCCATCGGCGAAGTGGGTCTTGATTTTTATTGGAGTCGTGAGTTCGAGCAACAGCAGTTGCTGGCCTTTGAGGAGCAGGTACGCTGGTCGGTGGAGATGCAGTTGCCCCTGATGATCCATTGTCGGAAGGCCCAAAACGAGATGGTGGCTATCCTGAAGAAATACAGGGACAACCTGCCAGGCGGAGTGTTCCACTGCTTTACGGGAAATGCCATAGAGGCTCAGGAACTGTTACAGTTCGACCGTTTCGTACTGGGTATAGGTGGGGTTCTGACGTTCAAGAAATCCCATCTGCCGGAAGTGCTCCCCGCTGTTGTCCCCCTTGACCGTATCGTTCTGGAGACTGATGCACCCTATATGGCACCTGTTCCACATCGCGGACAACGTAACGAACCTGCTTTCGTGGCCTATGTGCTGCACCGTCTGGCAGAAGCCTATGGCGTAAGTGATGAGGATGTGGCACGGCAGACGAATGCGAACTGCGAAAAAATATTAAATATAATTGTGTAATCTGCGTAATCTGCGGTAAAAACACTAACTTTGCATCCGCTAAACGCAAGGAGAGGTGCTCG
>Ga0310690_10001076_pt1 | contig 51251 bp, 92 predicted proteins | sample AusTroGonzalo_MG_2_FD_207661 | JGI IMG/M metagenome (GOLD analysis project Ga0310690, IMG submission 207661) | Bovine rumen microbial communities from tropical cattle in Woodstock, Queensland, Australia - Gonzalo_04 (v2) (version 2) | ecosystem: Host-associated > Mammals > Digestive system >... | reverse complement strand
AAGATTATTTGCAATTGCGCTAGTACTAATTTTATTACTAGATAAGCCGCTTACATTAGATTCAATATTATCTAAACGAGCATCTACATCAATCTAACCACCACGAGCATTTACAATTTCAGTCTCAATCGCTTCAAACCGAGCATCAATTGAACCATAAGTATAATCCATCGCGGCGGACTATTTTGCAGCAGTAATTGCATTATCAATATCATCAAAATGATCTTTTAATGTACCATTAGATTTACGTGCGGCATCAACTTCATTATAAAGTGAAGTAAAATTAGATTCATCTGCGGTTAAACGATCACCTAAAGAATTATAAGTTCCTTTAGCATTATCATAGCTTTGTTTGACAGCCTAATATCCGCCACTTAACGCGCTAATACTAGTATCAATATCATCAATTTTCTACTTTAATGTAGTTGCGGTTACACCACCAACGGTACCACGTGCGTTAGTAACTTCAGTAATTAACCCAGATAATTTACCAGCTTCGGTCGCAGCTAAATTTTCAATTGCTGTAAAACGTGAATCCAAATTATCATAAGCTGGATCATTTTCTGTCGTTGCGGCAATAATCTAGGTCATTGCGGTTGTGCCTAAGTTACTACCTTGCTCAACTAAAGTAGACAAGTTTGCTACAGAAGTTTCTAATGAAGAAATTTTTCCAGCATTAGTTTCAGCATTAGTTAAAGCAGTATTTGCACTACTCTACGCGCCAGTAATACGAGAATCAAACGCATGAGCATCTTCGATACCTTGTTCAATTTTGTTCATTCGCTCTTGCGTAATTGGATCATTCGTATTCCACGTTGTTTTCGTATACGCCATAGTATTTACCTCCTTTTTCTCAAATTTATTAAGAAGCGTAAACTTCTTTCTAAATGTCTTGTATTAGCTAAAGACAAGAATAATTATTTTAGTTTTCTATAAATAAAAAAAATTGCGGCTTTAAACCGCATATTTAATTGTAATATAACCATTTTCAGTAGTACAGTGTACGGTAGTAATACCGAGATCGCGCAACATCTGTTCACAACTTACGCATGGAATACTAGGCGCGAGTGAACCATTTTTATATTCTCTATATAAATATATATGAACTTTAGCCCAATCTATAGAATCTCCGAACTTCCAACGTAACTTCTGTATAAGAGATACTTCTGCATGACATTTATCAGGAGTATTTGCATTAAATCTATAAATATTATATTTTGCCTGTAAAGGAGAAGTTTTATTAGTGTTCCATGCAGTAGCCACAATAGTTCCCTTATAAACTGCAATCGCGCCAATCATTGGGGAAAATCTATGAGATCCAGTATAAGTTGCTTTCATAGAAGCTTCTCGCGCAAACTTAAAATATCTTTCTTTCATTTTTCTCACCTCATAATAAAATTATACTATAATTTTTAAATTTGTCAAATACTAATTTATGTGAGGTGATGTCTGATGTTAATCAAGGTAAAAATTGAAACTAGCGGCAATATGTCATACTATGATTGCGCTAAAGGCACAATTAAAGAAATAGAATTAGAAGATTATATTAAGTGCGTTGTAGCATCTGAAATTGGTAATGCTTCATTAGAAGCATGTAAAGCATAGGCAGTTGCCGCGCGCACATTTGCTGTATAGAGAGGAGTTCTTGAAGGTAAAGTTATTAGTGATGATGCCGGAAAAGCATAGGCTTTTCGCGCATCTCGCAATAATTATAAGAATTGTAATTCTGCTGTTGATGCAACTAAAGGTGAAGTACTAATGTATGGTGGAAAATATATTGGTGCATATTACTCACATTCTAATGGCGGTCGCACCTATTCATGTGAAGAGGTATGGGGCAGCAAACGTCCATATTTAATTGCGCGAAAAGATCCATGGACAGCGGCTTCTGGAGTAAAGAAAAATGGACATGGTATTGGGCTTAGTTAGGCTGGATGCAAGTATGCAGGTGCAAATGGGGTACCATATCGGGAAATTCTTAGTTTCTATTACCCTTATACAACATTAAAGAAATTAGAAATAAAATCAGAAGAAGAGTATTATGATTAGAGAGTTATTGAAGAAATAAAGACAAGAGTCGAAATTGCAATGAAAGATTTAGAGGAGATGCTGTAAGCATCTCCTCTTTATTTTTTTATTCTTCTTTCTTAACTACTTCATCAATTTTAGCCTGAAGCGCTTCACGTTTACCATCAAGTTTAAGGCCAAAGTCATTAAATAGAGTAATCATATTTCCAAGTCGCTGATCAATTGTTTGAACTAGCGTATTCGCGCGTTTAAAGAAACTTTTATAACACTTATCTTTCGCACGCGAAAAAGCAATCATTCGACCTGTCTCTTCATTCCATTCGTCCTCGGGCGCACAAACTGCTTTACCCATAAATGAATGAGGCATATAAATCGCATGTCTTAGTTTAAATTCTAATGAGGAAAATATATCAATATCTGCCCAATTAAAATGTTTAATAATAAAATCTGATAGAATATATTGTGTTTTAGGAATAACACAAATAACTGTCCGCGTCTTTTTGTCCACATAAAATTTACAATTACTCATCTTAACACCGTTCATTTTCTTTCTCCTTTTTATCTATAAGTTGTGTTTTAATTAAGCAAGCAATAGTTATAAATATTGCTAAAATAATACCAGTTCCAAATAAAATCCAAATTGGACTTAATAGCCATAGCCAAGAAATTTTTATTACATTTGTTAATTTTAATACAATAATAGTAATAATCACGCCAATAATGCAAATATCGGCAATTCTATCTTCATTCATTTGTACTCCTTTATATTTTAAACCAACGTTCGCACCCGCATTTAGTGCATCTATATAACGCATGAAGTTTTCCATAATAAATGCCTAACCACGTATGCTTGCAGTGGTAATCGCGCCATCTTTCTTTAATCTTATCTATTAACCACATATTAAAAAATAAATAAATCTAAATAGTCTGGTTCAAGTCCTAATTCCATACGAAGAATATCTTCTGCTTCATCGAGTGATCCATCAAAGAATGCTTGTTCCATTTCTGCGGCAACATCTCTTATCATTGCGAGTTCTTCTTCATAGGAAATTCCATCTCTTTTAGCAAGCATTATTGCAAGTTCTTCTAACGTTTTAGGCATTATTGTTTCCTCCTAACTTCCTTTGGGCATACTAAACTATCTGGACACATAATATTTGTCCAATCTATTCGTAACATATCTTTTTGTCCTTCATATTGAAGGAGTGTAACTTTATAACCGAGCGCGCGTAGAGCATCTATTACAGGATGAGTAATTTTTCCTGCATAGAGTATATGTGTGCCACCATGCTGCACACTATCTATTATTCGCACTTCTATATGTTGATAAAGTGAGTAATCTTCTGGAGATATAAGATATGCAGTCGCGCGCGCTTCAAGCGCCGTAAACATAGTTAACATCCTTGTTTCCACCTCGCAATTGCAACTTCACGTGTAGGAGAAGGATAACTTTCATGTCCGCATGACTCACATTCAACCCACCAGTCATTTTCTATTTCAGGTTGAATTTGATGATGTATAATGTAACTATGATTGCCGCAACATGGACAAAATAATTTAGATAATATAGTGGTCTTATTTTCAATTTCTTCAAAACATATTAGTTTCATTATGGTTTTCCTCCCGATTCAATGATTGTATATTTTTAATTAAAATTTCTTCATAATTAGAGAATAAGCTTTCGCACCACCAGCAAACTTCTTGTAATTTGGATTGTTTCATGCGGCAATTCCCGCAATAATAACATCCATTACGTTCTACTAATTTACTAACCATAAAATCACCTTAATCCCAAAGATTATGAAAATGTTCACCAATAGAGGTTAACGCTCTGCGTATATTATTTTCGCCTTGTTTAGCTAATTCATTCGCGCGAGCAGTATGTTTTTTATGTAAATCTGAAGGCTCGTAAAGACATTTACCATTTTGATATTCTGTCCAAGGCTTCCATCTACCCATAAGTTCCTTCATATATTCATCATGATATTCATTATGCTTATCTTGCCATTCTTTATCTGCGGTTTCAATTAAATCAGCTATTTCATATAGCCAATCATGCCATTTTTCAGGGGTAGTGAATGGTTCTCGTCCTGGATATGAGCTACCATGATCTGCCATATATCTAAACATTTGTGGAGTTGTATGAATAAACCAATTGTCCCAGTCCCATACATCTCCATATGTCCATCCATATACAGATCGCCGCCAAGCATCTTTGATGCAGCGCCAGGCGCAGCGAAACCATTGCCAGGGGTGGGTTATAAGATATTTTTTATTATATGGCATATACCATACTGAATACTTATTCATATATAAAATTCCTCCTCTTACTACCTATATTATAGTATAATTTAAAATAAAAGTCAAGTAATTACTCTAAACTTTTCGCGCACCTTCTATAAGTATTGTGGCCACTGTTCAATATCCTTTTTAGTTGCTTGTTTTTCAGCAACGGTAACACCTACTTCTGTAAAAATTGTAGTACAACCACGCAATGATGTAACTTGATGCCGCGATTTATCGGTTATACCTAGCGCGCGAAAATCCTGTAAAAGTGCTTCTTGCGCGGGACCCTTTAAGGGAATTCCACGCCATCGTTCTGCTATTTCTAAAATAAGGTCTTTTTGATTTGAAATTCGAATTATTCCAGGATCTAGAATGGTAGGATTCGCGCCCAAATATGAATACATTTCGCGCGCAGCTTCTTCAGTATTATTCATTAAATGTAAATAATCTTTATGATCTTTAAGTAAGTGTAAATATGCCTACTCATTGACTTCATATGATTTTGCGCCATTCTCATGCACTTTTTCGTTAATATAATGAACTTTAAATTGCGCGCCTTTAAGGATACCAAATTGTTTTGCAAGTTCTACCTAATTGCCTTCTGCCTGTAGACGACGAAAGTGCGCGAACATATCTGATTGAATTTGAAAATCGCGTTTTGCATTACTTGGATTAAAAACAATAAAAAGTTGATCAAGGTTGCCGCGAAAGCGTCCAACTTTCTGTCTAATTTCAACTTCTCCATACCCATCAATAATCATATAGTCAATTTTGGGAAATGTAAGAGACATGCCTTCTTGAAGTGTATCTGTTACAATTAAAATTGAAATATCATCTGGTAGGTGCTCCGCGCGCAAGGCATCAAACAATGATTCTTTACCATCTGCAACACGTTGTTTATCTGCCATATCCTACAGATCGGCAAGTGTAAGTCCTGATTTTCCATCACTCAATTCAAGCATTAGATCTTTTGCGGCAATTTGCGCCTAATTCACGTCTAGTGAAAGCGCAGTTTGATTCGCGCGCGAAACGAGCATTGCAACACCTTTTTTCTAATCCAATAGTTTAAAATACCAATCTTTAACTTTACTTGCGCTTTTTAAAAATATAATACCACGTTTATCTTGTTGTTGCGCTAAAAAATAATCTAATGTATCATTAGTATTTTTAGTCTTAATAAATTGTATTTCCTTTACATACGTATTACTAACATATTCAGTAAAATCTGGAAATAAATAAATAAACGATGAATCATCTGAGAAGAATTGTTTAGAAAGTTCTTCAAAATACTCGTCATTTGCAGTAATGAAGATGATGTGTTGATGCGTGCGGCTATTCTTAATCCAATCTCCAATTACAGTAGTATCTTCTGCAAACGAAGCTTCACTAAATAATCCGTGACATTCATCAATAACAATCCAATCATAGTCTACATTATGTTTCTTAATCATGTTTGCAAAACCTAGGCGCTGGCATACATCTGCTTCTCCATACTTATGACGCAGTTGTTCAACGGTAATGCTGCGACTTTCTACTACAAGCATAGATTGAAGTTTACCAAATTTATGATCTAATTCAGCAAGTACACTATTCATAATTGCGGTGGTCTTACCAACACCTGTGCCGCCATTTAATACCAAAAAAGTATTTAAATCCGATAAATCAGTCTTACGTACTAATTGTATAATATCTTCTACTGCAAATTCTTTTACTTCTTTATGTTGTCTCATACATATGCCTCCGGGTAAGATTTTAGGATTTTAATTTTCTTTTATAGGGATAAAAGAAATTGAGCCGTGCGAAAATGAAATTCCATACAAAAATATGGTATATTTTTCTATATTAAAAATATACCATAAATTTTTATAGAAGTCAAGTTTTTATCATATACAAGATGTATGGTTACTAAAAATTTAGTAACCATAGATTTAGTATGTTGGGATGATGCGGTAGACTCTGATACAAAACTTGTAAGATAGAAAGTTTCGGGATCTGGAGAGTTCATATCTGGGTTTGCGCGCATTATTTCAATTAAAAATGAAATTGGGGAGGGGTTTCAGGCTACCTGTCCCTTATATCTTTACTAACTAAAATCGCCAGCAATAAAAATGAAATTACAGCTATATCGGGCGCAAATGCCTTACTCCTCTTACTGTAGGAGACACTGCGTTCGTCGTCGAACCTCGCCTTCGGCTCGGTTCGCCACTCACTCCGTTCTTTTTGCTGCGGCAAACTCGCCTTCGGCTCGTTTGCCTCGCAAGAAAATTAAATTCTATTGATTTTCTTCATACGCTAAACAAATTCCATAGCTTCCTCATAACTTTCATATAGGTGGTATGTTTCAGGATTCTAATCATGCTATATATCGACAGCCAGTTGCGGCTAACCCCAAAATAAAATTACTTCCTTAATCGCATACTACTACTCATTGATTTCAAACACATACTTACTATGTTCCTTATCAAATTTATCAAATCTATTATACCTATCAATAATAAATGCCATAAAAAAATCCTCCGGAGAATAAAATAGAATGTGTTGTATAACAAAAAATGTACTTCCAAGTATGAAAAAAGAAAGCAAAGGTATGAATGAAAATGTACTGTGTATTGGTCGGGATGGTAAAGTCTAGTCGGGCTCTAGGTAATACTATATCGGAAGAGAGAGGAGTAGAGATATGTGGCTTGCGCCAAATTCCGATGCTTGTCAACTATTTATTTTTCCCTTTTTTCTTATTTTATCACAGAAGTTTATATTTTGTCAAATATTTAATTTAATAAATTTTTCTCGATAAATTTTTATTTTTTTATTCATTATTTTGTCGAGCATAAAATAATAAAAAATGCAGCTTACCGCAAGCCGTTTCACCGTCATCTCCCCCATAACGGACGCATTTGATATATATATATCAAACGCGTCTGATAAGGGAGCTATTTCCAATTTTCATATTGCGGAAAGCTGCATTACATATTAAATTGACAGGCATAAAATAATAGATAAAGATAGGATGGATAGCTTAATGTTTTTATACCCAACAGGAAGTAGAGTTCGGCATTTGCGCCTGGTACGGCTAGTACCCTGTAAAAGGCACAAATGAAAAAATTATCAAATGCGCCTGAAAAAGGGGATAAAAAAGAGTGGCAAAATTGCCACTCAGCTTTTAATATGGAGGTCTGGCCCAATGTAGATTTCGCGCCCGTAGATGTCATCTTCCAGATCACGAAGCGTGTACCAGTTTACTTCGATGTTCTCTTTTTCTGAAAGTGTTTCGCGCGCGGCCGCAGCTTCTTCCTCGCTGATGTATAGCTGATCGCCGAGTACCAGCTCACAGTATTCATCATCAACATAATCAAGTGCCCAATACATAACCATTCTTATCTCCCCTTTCTATAAAAATTATATTATAAATTTTATAAAAAGTCAAGATTGTATACTGTATACAATCCGCATAATAAAAAAGAGCGGCAATGCCGCTCGTGCTTACTTAGTGTAGTAAGACTTCTTATCGCCTTCGCGGTTGACCAGAGTGAGCACACCCTTTTCAACCAGGCGCTTCGCGCTAGAACCAATCGCCATAACGGTGACATTCTCAGCAACCTGACCAGCCAGGGCATTCAGAATGTCCGTTGCGGTGAATTCAGCGAAAGACGGCAGGGACGCGATCTTCGCATCCAGCTCGTCCCGACGAGCCTGCGCTTCGGGGTTAGGGCCCTTTACCTTTGCGGGCTTATTGGCCTTCTCAGCGGCCTTCAGGGCAGTTTCAGCTTCCCAAGCCTTATATTCGGCGGTAGCGGCGTCAAAGTTAAACGCCTTATGGGCCTTGGTATCCTTTGCCAGAGCGGTGCCAATGGAAACCTTGGCATAGCCTTCCTCGGTGGGGATAGCGACAAAGTTGGTCTTGTTTACGCGGCACAGCTGAGCGCCGGGCATAGCGAGTACGGTGGACAGGATTTCAGAATTAGTCATATTTCCTCCTTTTACACACGGTTTTGTAATTTACGGCAGACCGCTAACTGCACAAATTTGTTTTTGTTCTCTTGGAACATCTTTATTATACCAGAAATTTTACTTTAAGTCAAGTAATAATTTCTTGGATTTTACTTCAGAGGATTTCCTCTTACTATAATTATTATACACTAAATTTGACAAAAAGTCAAATATTAGTTACATTAAATCATACATTTGAAGTACGCGCTCGACTTTAATAATGTCGCGCTTTGGCACAGTAATCGGCACCGCAATAGTGGTATCTACCTTGCGGATCTCGCCAACGGAGCAGCCTACGCGTTCGATCAGATAATTAAGAATATAGCGGCCGATCCGATTCGCAGGGAAATAGTAAGTACGGGTTTCCATAGTTAATCATCCTCCTCAATTACTTCGTACCAAGTATACGGATGTTCTGGATCGTTTCCTTCAGCTTCCGTACACAGTTCTTGCGCGCGGTCCATGGAGTGGCATACAGCATACCAGCTTACCACGAATCCTTCGTCATTGTCTAAACTAACTACAACGTATGCTCTACGCATGGCACCCAGCTCCTTTCTCTTTACATATATATTATATATGAAATTTTGATAAAAGTCAAGTATTTGACACGCTAAAATTTTTTAACCCAGCTTCTCAGAATTTGCTCCCAAAAAATGGCGACGACGGAGAAACGGCTTTTTCCAGCTTACTGAGTTCTCGATAATATCGAGGATATCGCAGCTTACCGCAATAGGATTTTTCGTTGTCGCCATTTTGCAAACCCAGCTTATGGATAAAATGTTCGAAAAAAATTTTGACTCGACTCGTAGCAGCTCGCCGACGCAGCTTCCTATGTTCCAGCTTATCCAGCTTGCGGCTTGTATACAGTATACAATTTTGACATAATTAAATACTTGACAGTGCGAGGGTTGTGCGCTAAGGCGTGACGTTGTATACAGAATACTGGATACTGTATACATTATGACAAGCATATTTTCGTGAATTTGTCAAGAAGATAATTTAGGTGTTGAACACCTAAAATAAAAAGTATTAGATGCGCCGAAGCGCATCTAATACTTTATCATACCAAGATTTTTGATATTGCGTAAAGGTTTCTACTGTGATACGATATATAAGATATCCGTCACGCATAGACCAAAGTTGCCCATTTTGCCATGTGGTTTTTCCGATCTCGTGGATTGCACCGAGAATATTATCATCAGAAAGGTTACTATCGTATTCTTCGCCACCATAAAAGACTTCACCACTATTAGGAGAATGGTACATAAGACGTTTAATCTTAATTTTCTTCATTCAAAAATCTCCTATCTACAAGTTTGAAATCTTCGGCAAACGTAAATGTCCGTTGGCATCTGGGGCAAAAGGCGGACCAATTGACGAAGTAATAGGCATCGTCATAGTCAGTACTGAGTTGCTCTAAATAATTAAGATCAACTTTGCAATGCGGGCAAGTGGGATATACTTCGATTTCCTGCATATTAGTCCCACTCCTTTCCCTTGTGCTTCGGTTTCTTGAACCGCTTGTCGGGGATCACTTTCGTGACAGGATTCACGTTGCCCCAAGTTTTGCGCTCGGTCTTGAAAATCTCTACGTAAGTCTTTACCTTCTTCTGTGCCATCTTCTCGTACCTTCCTTTCATATATATTATATAGTAAAATAATAGAAAAGTCAAATAATAAAATTAGGTGTTAAACACCCAAGTTTTAGGATAGAAAAAAGATACCTCATTAAGCGAGGTATCCTTCCAATTCAGAAATGATTTTTTCAATTCGAGTAGTATAGTTAGAAGTCACTTTTCCTTCCAGACCTTTCGTCATTGCTTCCACCACAATTATGATTTCTTCCTGCACAGGATTTTTCCGGCGAAGTACAAATTCATCTGTTGTGCCAAGTTCGCGGAAGGGGAAGAAGATAATACCGATAGTGATTGCTGACCGTTTTGCTATCTGAGCCAAGATAAAAGTTTCAATAATAGCATCATCAAGGGCGGTATGTGCTTCATCAAAATCATACTTGTCTACGAGGTATCTATAAGATGCTTCTGCGCTCGTTTTAAAATATGTACCGCTTGCGGTCAACATATTATTTTCCAAACACTTTTTCTTATACGATACAGTATTCAGAAGGTGAGTTGCGGCGAGTCCCCACAGGTCAAACAGGGGAAAGGATTTACCACGGAACGAGAAATTTTCACTATCGAAATCTTTTTCCTCATTCTTCTTATATGGCTCATTGGCAATTGCATAGCACAGACGGCGCTGAATTTTTTCCCATTCATAATAGTCAGAGCTATACAGTTTCTGAATATACAGTTCAGTAAAGGGAATGGCTTTTTTAAAATCAAACATGGAATTATATGCACCAACAGCGTCTACTTTCTGAAGGTCATTTATAAAGATTTCCATTACATCATTCCATGGCTTGATATAGGTTTCACCATTAGCAAGCATTTTAAGATACAGAGGACGCTTTTCAGAATAATATGCAGTATTGAAAACGGAAGGAACAGAAAAAGTTTCAGCGATCAAATACTGCTTCTTTTCAAGAATTTCACCCTTGCGATTGGTAATTGTCCAACCAAGATCATAAATCAGAGGACGAGCAATAGCAATACGCTTTTTCTTTTCGCTGTCTCCTTCGGCGATTTCGTTGGCAAAAGGCAGGGTGGCAGTTTCGCAATCAAATACCATGTACCGCAGTTCGTGTCTACTCATCATAAATTCCTTTCCGGTTTGTAGTGTGTCCTTCACTTTATGTATAGAGTATATCATAGAAATTGAAAAATTTCAAGTAGATATATTAGGTGTTTAACACCTAAAATAGTTGAAGAAAAAGAAGGACTTATGTTGTTTAGCCACACTGAAAGTCCTTAGAAATCCTCGTGGTTGGTGGGTAGTAACCGCAGGGATGTAACCTACCCTGATATGTCATACATCCTACCATGCCGCATATCTTCGTGCGTTTCGGCTGAGGTGTAGTAGGCACCTTCAGGCACTCGGTTTCTATCGGAAGGCTTACGCCTTCCGATAGGTGTTGGGTTTGCCCTCGATCTTCACGATCTCGTCCTGCCACAGATGGGTCAGAGCATACTGAACCTTACCCTTGGTAGCACCTTCGGGCAGTTCGTCCTTGATGGAGTCGAACAGTTCGCCACAAGTCACAGGGACATCGGACAGAGTGCCAACGATGACATCGTGCATCGCCTCATACGCTTCGGCGTTCTTCGCCTTCTGCGCATCACCCTTGTTGAGCTCCTTCTCAACTTCGGCGATAGCCATAGCAATGCCTTCTTCGGTGGGTTCGCCCTTACCAGTGAGAACAGAGTAGATGACGTACAGAGAAACTTTCTTCATATCGGTTGCCTTTCTGGTTTGGGAGGTGTCCTTCCTCTTTTCATATATATCTTACCACATTTTGTGGAAGATGTCAAGTATTTTTTTCAGATGAGGGAGTGTCTTGACTGGTTCTTGTGGAGCAGGAGTGTCGCTCTCTCATCTGACATCCTTATTATAGCACAGGACTTTGCTTTTGTCAAGGGGTTTTTGCGGATTTTAGCCTTTTTATTTTTTTTCGAGGATGAAGTTCAATGCCGTTTCAACCTATCCTCTCCCCTTGGAACAATTATAGTATATCAGAATTTCTACTAAAAGTCAATTATTAATATTAGGTGTTAAACACCTAATTATTTCTTTGGTCATTATTTACCAAAGAAATATCTTTCAAACTCCTTTGCAATCTTACGATGGTTTTTATCTTGTAACCATTCAATCGCCCAGTTAGTTGCTACTATTTCACATTCAAGTTTAAAGTGATCTTTACCAATGGCATTATTATATTCATCCACATCACAAGCAAGAAATTCAAATGGATGGAAAAAATGTCCTATTTCATGAAGGATTGAAATGGTTACATTTGCAAATCCTTGCGCTAAGGGGCAACGTGATATAAAGTCTATACGAAAGTCTTTATCTGACTGATCATTCTGACGAAGATTCTTTGGAAGTATAAGACGAGGATGCTGAAGATCTGATAATCCCATGCCCCAATCATCACGCCGATTGGCAATAGTTACATGAGTACCTGCGGCAAAATCGGCAAACCATCGAATTGCTTGTAGTTGTGTCATATTAGCGTCCTCCGTATAATAAGATTAAAAAATATGTATTAAGAGCCATGCCAGATAAATGCATAACTATATCATTAATGTGCCTATGCTGGCTCATATCTTTACATAAACCAAACAATGCAATTGCAAGTCCGAACCATGAAATTGATAAGCCAAAAATCATAATTAAAACAACATTCAATACTTGAATAAAAGCACGAAGGTCATTCCACTCAAACCTAAATGATTCTGTAATACCAAAGAACTCTTTCATAAAATCACTCCTTTCAATTACTATTATATACAATTATTATAATAAGTCAAGGAGATATTTTAGGTGTTAAACACCTAATAATAATTTAAAAGGAAAGCCCACCCATACTGGCAGGGTGGGCGATAGACCGAAGTCTATCCCTTAAGATTGGGCTGTAAGTGGACACTTACATTTAAGGTCTTGCATCTGACCACCCAGAGGGCAAGGCTTACACCTTGCTGTAGGTATTCACCTTGCCCTCGGTGCGGACAATCTCGTCCTTCCAGAGCCGAGTCACAGCGTACTGGAGCTTGCCCTTGGTCATGCCAACCTCGCTCAGCTTGTCAGCCAGAGCGTCCCACAGTTCGCCGATGGTCACAGGCGTGTTGCTCAGCTCGTCCATGACGATGGCTTTCGCCTGCTCGTACTGCTCAGCGTTCCGAGCCTTTTCCTCAGCTCCCTTGTTCAGCTCAGCGTTCAGTTCGTCACGCACAGCGAACAGTTCCTCGATAGCGTTGGTGTCGATGTAGTTAACGATGGTCTGCATGGTGGTTTTCTTCATAGCGATAATTCCTTTCTGGTTTGTAGGGTGTCCTTCCCTTCATCTTTCGTAGTTATTATATCATGGATTTTTGCTTTTGTCAAGCATTTTTTTCTTTGGGGACTTGCAAGTGAGGTTTGTTGTTTTCCTGTCCTCGCATCTCCGGCTCGGCAAGGTGTTCTTTTCCTCTCCCCTCGGAACAATTATTATTATACTCAATTTTGGGAAAAAGTCAATAATATGATTTAGGTGTTAAACACCTAAGAGTTAAAAATGAAATTGAAGTGACCTTAATAGGTCACTTCATGAGGAAGGAATTGATTGGGATTGTCTTGTTCTTCGATTTCTTTCTTTGCTTTTTCTGTTTCACGCCTTGCCTTATCCTTGGCAATCTTGGCTTCCTTCTTAATCGCCTTTTCTACCTTGGCTTCCTGCTTGGCGTTGTAAGCGTCAATCTCGGACTGCATGAGTTCCTCTGCGGTCATATCTTCACGTTCTTCGGCAACAATGGCACCGATGCGGACATACCGCTGATGACCATTAAGGTCAATCATCAGAACGCCATACTGGCGATCATTGATACGAACAAAGTCGTACTTAGTATCGTTTCCTTCAAACAGTTCGGAGAAAACAAGGTCACGGAGAGACTTATCATTCTGAGTCTTAGTAATCTTTGCCATCTTAAATCACCTTTCCTTTCCTTTCTCTTGGTTCAACATTATTATATCACTTATAGAATAAAAGTCAATAAGAGAAATTAGGTGTTAAACACCTAAGACGATAACCTGGGTCACTCCGTAGGAGTGACCTTGATTTTCCGCAATTCTTTCAAATTTGCGTTGGCGTCTGCAAGTGCTTTCTTTTCGGCGCGTGCTTTTTCGTCTTTGGCAATTTTCGCCTGCTTCTTCGCTTCGGCATCCGCTTTCTTCTGGGTCTTTTCGGCGCAGTCGATAGCGTAGTCTTCGGCGACTGCATAGCCATCGTAGGGGTCATAACCGCCCTGACCATTGCGAGTACCACGAGGAATACTGACCTTGATCAGCACGAACTTCTCATTACCTTCTTCATCCAGACAGGGGATGGCGAGTTCGCTTGCGCTTACGGTGAGCGCATCGGTTTCTACTTCGGAAGATACCATATTCCGAATCATGTCGAGGTAGGTGTTGCGGAGTTTGTTTTCAAGCTGAGCTTTAGTCATTTTAATATCTCTCCTTTCATCTTACAGACACATTATATTACAACATTTGATGATTGTCAAGGAATTATTTATGGGAAATTTTCTTTCCATCCTTAACTTTCATATATATTATATCATAAAATTTGAAATTTGTCAATATATTTTTTATAAGAATACTGTATACAATTTTAGGTGTTGAACACCTAAACATGGCTAAAAAAATTATCGCCCACGAAGAAATCCGTGGACGATAATAGAGGGATTACGCAAGGCGGTAAGTGGTGGTCTTGCCGGACTTGTCCGCAACAACCTCATCGCCCCAGTAGTTGGTCAGACCATAGACGATCTTACCACGGGCGATTCCGGTTTCGTCCGCAATTTCCTGTGCGGTCACAGGGTTGGTGGACATGGACAGGACGGCGATAACCTTATTGTGAATCTCCGCATACACGGCACGATTGGCTTCGGCTTTAGCCTTGCCCTTGCCAAGTTCGGCTTCGATTTCAGCCTTGATTTCGTCAAGGTTGGTCACGGTCTCACCATTGAGGTAGTTAACGAGGGACTGGAGGGACGACTTCTTCATAATAAATGCCTTTCTGGTTTGTGAGGTTTTCCTTCCTCTTTTCATATGTATTATATCAGAGATTTTGGAGTTTGTCAAGAACTTTTTTCGTTCATCTGGAAGTTCTTTTTCTCTCCCTCTGACAATTATTATTATACTCGGATTTTGATAAAAGTCAATCATTTAGTTTAGGTGTTGAACACCTAAATACGGATAAGCGAAAGGTGGGACATTTCTGTCCCACCTTCTTACTTGGTCTTAAAGTTGTACACATCAGACCGCACAAATTTTTTTACGTATTCACCACTGAATACTTTTGTTCCGTCAACCTTAATGACAAAGGGATGAAGCGCAGGGCGAGTCAAAATTTTGTTCGGCTTGTAGGGAGTTGCCCATTCAGCACCACGATTGATACATTCCCAAAGAATAGCGGATTCAATCTCGGAATCAAACAATCCCATGTGTTCTTCGATAAACTCGGTATCATCAGTAATGAACTGATAGACCACTTCAGCAGAACCCTTGTAATTGCCTGTATCGGTGAACCGCTCGTTATCTTCGCAGAACTTTTTATAGTCGGCATTTCCGGTGATGAACTCGCTTGCGTATCCCCAAATGTCATAAACTGCTACATTTTCAAGGGGATTATTGCACTTGAACCAATCGCAGTTATAGGCAATCACTTTATCATCAAAGTCGGAGTTATAAGCATATACTTCGGTTACATCATACTTGATAATATCCTGTTTCAACTTACGCATGATGTAACCCCATTTATCCATCGTGGCATCATGCTTACGCATCATAGCAATGTACTTCGGACGCTTTTCCTTATAGTATGCGGATTCAAACAGGGGCAGATTATGCCATACTTGTTCGACAACATTAACTTTGAAGTCAATAATAGACCCATCGTTTTTGTCCATGATAACCCACGAAATGTCATAGCAAAAAGGCTTGTCCAAACTTGTTGTTTCCGTGTCCAGTACGATACAATTACTCATAAAAATCTCCTTCGGTTTATAAGGTGTCCTTCCTTTTTTCATTATTAGTATATCATTAGTTATCGGATTTGTCAAATTTATTTTTTAGGTGTTTAACACCTAAGTAAAGATATGACGAGAAGTTAGCTTGCGCTAACTTCTTTTTTCATTTCATTGACAATTAGTTGACAATTCTGCCATTCACGCTTTTTCATACATTGATGTAATGTAAGTGAATCGATGGCACAATGTTTAAGGAGAAAACGAATTAGTTTGTTTATAATGCTATTCATATTACCACTCCTTACCAAGCAGTGCTTTCAGCACCTTAATCATCATATCGGGTTCGTAGGCTTCACCGAGCCAGTTGTCACGGTTCTGCTCTTCATCGTCAAACAGGATATCATCTTCATCCGTCATTACAAGGCTTTTCGGAGTTCCGTAGCTTACGATGACCACCTTATCAAACTTGACGCTTGCAAGGTGCTGACCGAGCCAGCTCGCCTTCGCCTCAGCTACCGCCTTGTTGTAGCTTGCCGAGCCACCTTTGGAAGTCCAGCTGATGATTCCGAGCTTGTAGCCGAGCTTCTGAACCTGATTCATCAACCGAGCCAGTCGGCTCATATTCCACATGACTTCAGCTTCGACATAGGGCGTGGGGTCTTCTGCTCTCAGTTTTGGAAGCCAGTTTTCAACCGCATACAGGTTAGCAATCGTGCCATCCATATCCCACCAGATCGTTCTCATTACTTTCACTCCTTTCTTTCACCATAGATATAATATCATATTTATGGGAAAAAGTCAAATCATAGAATTAGGTGTTTAACACCTAAAAATTAAAAATAAAATTGGGACGTTGTCCCATTATGATGAAAAGTTATTTGAGGAAGTGTGGAAGGAGCACGATGTTTCACTATCAAGAAAGTAAGAATCATTTTTATTACAAGCATAATCAATAATACAGACATGACCATTGCGGAAGCCGTAGTTGTTACAGTGAAGGTCGCTGATCTGATGGCGGTCGCAGAACTCACATTCCGCTTCAGTCATATGCTCGTCCGCATAGTCGTACTCGAACTTGCCGATGCCGTGGATGCGGGGCATAATGTAGAACCGCTTGCCGTTGTAATCATAGGGGGTTACTTTTGCGAACAGATACGCAAAACCTTCTTGCTCTGCAATGGCGTACATTTTAACTTCATTTTCGCCACCGCCTACGCAACGGACTTCATAAGGGTCATACTCCAGTTTGACCACATAGTCAGAGGAGATAAAGGCGACACGAGCAATGCCGTTGTTGCACCGAACCTTCCGAGTATATACACGATTGAACATCTCAACCGCTTCACGGAAGTCCCATACATCCTGACAATCGTCAATCAGAGGAAAAAGCATCTTGATAAAGTCCTTAGCACGATCTTCGTAATTCCGCATCTTTAGCACCTTCCTTTCATGGTTATAGTATAGCAAAAAGTATTAAAATCGTCAACTCTTATTATTAGGTGTTTAACACCTAAATATCAGAAGGAGAAGTTATTCTCCTTCGACAATTTGTTTCCAATATGGTTTTCTATTATCAAATATTTCAAATATTTGTTCTAATTTTTTATCATTTTTAAAAATGAACCATTCGTTTGTTCCATCTAAAACGCCAATGGCAAATTTAGCTAAGAAATTGTGACATCTTATTTCTGCAATTCGTAATGTATCCTGTGGAATAATTAAAGAATTACATGAATAATGCATGCCTAATGGATTCATAGATTTATATTGCAACATACGAGAGTGTAAATTTATTGCCTTACCTACTTTTACAATATATTCATCTTCATTAGATGAAAATGAAGGTTGACAAATAAAATAAAGTCCAGCTTGCTCGATTGTATCTACTTCCAATTGCATTTCAATTTCTAATGATGGTAATTTAGTATATCCGTATTGTTTAATTTCCATATTTACCTCCAAATTGTTTTTCCTGCTTGTGTATATTTACTTTGATTATGATCAACTTTTTTGCGTAAGAAACTGGGAATTTTTTTAGTACCGCCAAATACAGTTACCAGCTCTTTCTGCGTTGTAACATAAATAGTGATAACTTTCAGCTTCTGTTCATCTTTAATAATGGTTACTCCAGTGTCGGTTAAACAGATATATCTGCCAGCTTGCCCGCCAATGCCGTAACCAATATATTTTTCTTTAATGATTTGTCCCATACCGATTTCTTCTACAATGTGCTTTACTCTGTCTGCTCTTTGAACTGCTACATGATAAGTCATTTCCATTTGAGAAACCCCCTTTCATGGTTATATATTATCATATAATTATGGGAAAGTCAATATTATTTATTAGGTGTTTAACACCTAAATAATTTGAAAATAAAATTGGCGATTTATTACTCGCCATATTCTTTGTTATATTGTTTAACTAATTCTTTTATTTCAAAAGTTGCGCCGTTTGTTAGGTAAATAACACCATTGGAAATCTTAAATACACGAGCCATCCATTTAAGATTGCTACCATTAAGCATCCATAGCGCTTTAGTTAAATCTTCAATCCACATTATGTTTCACTTCTTTCTACTACCTTAAAATTATAGATATTCAATGCGGCAGGTATGTCCATTTCAATATCTTTATAGCAAAGATCAAATCCCATGGAGTGCGCCCGCAGATTCAGTGTAGTAAAAGCTTTTTCCAGTTCGTCCTTTTGTTTCTGTTTAATAATATATTCGCATCCAGACTTTAAGCATTGCAGTTTCTCAATACTCATTTCTTCAAGATTAATATCATATACGTACTTTCCGATTCTACTCATCTTATATACTTCCTTTCTGCCCTTTTGGACAACATTATAATATCATAATTTATGATATTATGCAAGTATATAGTTTAGGTGTTTAACACCTAAATAGTAATAAAATGAAATTACGCCCGAGCATCGGGCGTAACTTCCTGAATCTCATAGAGTTCTTCAACTCCATCATGTTCATAGGAGTAGAATTCAACTCCGAAATCATACTGATACTGAGCGAGTTTCCAACCTTTCCGAAGAGTATCCAGAATCATGGTCTGAACAGCTTTCCGATGTGAAGTATAGACTCCAATCAGTCTTCCGGCGAGGAACAGAACAAACACATTTTCCATAGCTTACACCTCTTTCGCATAGTAGGCAAGATTCATGCCTGTTTCCGGGGAGCAGTTGTAGTAGAAGATTGCATTGCACAGCTTATCAAAATCTGCATCGGGGTCATCGGCAGGTTTTGTAGTCCAGCTGGCAAGCATCCCATTGGGACGGACTTTGTTAGGGACAATCATGACTTCTTCGCCGTTGTTGTACATCTTGCGTGCGAGTGCCTTTGTAATCTTTACCATCTTGCTACCGCCTTTCTGTTCTCTCTTGGAACAATATCATTATATCATATTGGGATAGAATGTCAACTATTATAATTAGGTGTTAAACACCTAATTAATAAATGAAATTAAAGCAAGGGATTATTTCCTTGCCATAACTTCTTCATAATTGAGGTCCAACCATTTACAAATGATTTCAAAGTTAAATTGCATTGTATCGTTGATTTCTGTAGTGCTCCAGAGTTCTTCTTTATCCCAATCTACCTGTTCTTCTAAAATTTCTTCTAACCGGTCCAGCTCTTCGAAAGTCAGTTTAGCGGCGTTAACGGCGGCACCACTCCAGAAGTGGAAGTCTCTCAGCTTTTTTTCAATCGTCATAGTCATGGTAAATTCCCTCCAATATTTTTTAGATGTTCGTCCTCAAGCTCGGAAGCCCTGCGCACTGGCTACATTAGGTTCTGTCCCTCTGCACCCCTTGCTTGAGTTCTTCGAGGAGAGTCGCCAATTTCCTCCCCGCAGTATTATATTATCATAAGTTAAGGGATAATGCAAGTATTAGATTTAGGTGTTTAACACCTAAACTTCAAAAACGCCCGAAGGCGTTTAAGTCCGCTCGTCATAAAGTTCGACATCATTACCAGTCCAAACCTGCCCGAAGTCCTTATCAATGAAGGTAAAGCCATTTTCTTTGGCATCCGCAATCAGCTCGAGCATCCGGTTCTTCAGCTCCTCAGCTTTCAGCTTGCGGGCGCGAATTGAGCGCATCTCGCGGATAATAGTATCCATATCCTCAATGCTCATGTTGTCCGTGTCGATAATCATCCTTCCGATTCTCATGCTACGATTCCTCTCTTTCTGTACCTTCTTGGTACATTATTATAATATCACATTATGGGATATAAGTCAATTTATATATTTAGGTGTTTAACACCTAAATACAGAAATGATATTACCGCCCGAGGGCGACACCCGTGGGCGGTGGACGTGGATTATTATGCCGGTCACAAATTAACACGAAATCAGCACCTCCCCGTGCTTGGCAATGTACTCTTCAAAAGCGCGAGGCCCCAGCTCGCACATCTGCTGAGTCCAGCTGGTCATCAGATACACCCTGCCAGCTCTTTTACCCAGGAAGCTAATAGCCAGCTTCAGCAGGGCACGGCGAGACTTGATGCTCTTCGGCACAACCAACTGTCCATCGTTTCCCATAGGAATCCATCCGAGGCGATCAGCATAGAACAGGTACATTGTTTTAATCTCCTTTCTTGTTCCTCTCTGAGGACAATATCATTATATCATATATTATATAAAAGTCAATAAGTATGTTTAGGTGTTGAACACCTAAATAAAAAAACTGCCCATTAAGGGCAGTATTCAAGTACGAGTTTATCTTCTGCTGAAAGATAAGTACTGCCGAATTGATATACTTTTGCCCCACGGCAGAAAGTATCATTCATACAATCATTAACAATACGGATAACGTCTTCCCATGTTTTCCAAGAATCACTGTTAATAACGGTTTCTCCAGTAAGCGGATCGTATTCTTGCCATTCAATCATCCAACTCATCGTGTTTGATCCTCCCTTTATTTGGTACCTTAATTATATATTTATATTGCATATATGTCAAGTCTATTATTTAGGTGTTGAACACCTAAAATACGAGTTAAAGAAAAACCGGGTTTAGCCCCGGTCCCGGCATTCGCCGGTGTAGATGTTGAATTCCTTGTTGTCAAGGTACATCTGTTTTGCCAGCTGGTAGGTAAAGCCCCGTTCCCGCATGAACCAGCCGATGTGCTTAATCGTGGTCATGCTGTACGTTCCCGTGCAGCTCAACCAGCCTTCCGGCGTGATTTCAATCACAACCGTGCTGTAGCTTACCAGCTGGATAGTCCCGTCCGTGAAAAGATTCTCATGCGCCTGCGCATATTTGTGACCTGCGACTGTTTTTCCGATGTAACTCATGTTTAAATCCTTCTTTCTTTTATTTCTTGTCCCTTAGGACAATTATATATTATCATACCTTTGTATATGTGTCAATACAATAATTTAGGTGTTTAACACCTAAATAGTAGGAACGGGCATTACGCCCGTTCCCACTCTTCCCATGATGGGAAGAACCACATAAAATCATCACACTGTTCTGGTGCATCCTCTAAACAACATTTACCTTCTTTGGCATAAGGACAATCGTTTTCATTCCAACAATTTACAGGGCAGTAAACCGGCTGATTATTTCTTGTTCCGTCCGTCATTGTTTTATTCTCCTTAAATCAATCCTTTGGCTTTTGCCTGTGCAGTTACATCGGACCGCTGTCTTGCGACTTCTTCTTTCTCTCTTTTCCAGTAAGTAAAGTCATCAGACATTTCAGCGCAGAATTCGTTACCCTTGAGGATTTCCATTGCGTTGTCATAATCCTCTTTTGTGTTGATTTCCCATTTGCGACCCATCTTGACGATATCCATCGAACACCCCTCCTTTGATGGTTATATCTTATCATACTTTATTAAATAATGCAAGGTATTTATTTAGGTGTTTAACACCTAAATAATTATAAGAAAAAAAGAGACCGCTAATGCGGTCAGAGAGGCAGGATAATGTAGGTATCTACGGCTACGATATCCCTGTCAAGGCGATTGATGTTCACTCGCCGGATACCACCGGCAAGTTTCAACTCCCACATCAGCCGGCGAGCTTTATCGAGATCCAACTCGGTCATGCGAATCGGTTCATCATCAATAGATTCCACAAACCGGCAATCAATATGACCATTGCCAAAGTATGTAATGCTGACGTTCATGTAAATCTCCTTCATATAATTTACCCTTTCTGGTTTATGGGGTTTCCCTTCCCCTTTTCACTTATTATTATACTCATTTTTTTTATGATTGCAAGAAAATACTTAGGTGTTTAACACCTAAAATCTATGCAAAAGAATAAGGCCCGTGAGGGCCTTAGATAATGAGTTCATAACTCAGAGAGCGCTTCTCCTTGAAATCATCATCGTCGATGTATTCATTGGTATCAATCAACTTACCGCTACGGCGCTTGATATCGGTTACGAGACTGGCTAGCTTGTCTACATCGGTGATTACTTCTTCTTCCAGCTTGAACCATGTACCATAGTCATACAGCCGCTGAACGCGTCCATAATTGTCGGGCAAGATAACTGTCAGCCGTACCGTGGTTTTTTCGATTCCGTGTACCTTCATTTTGTTTCCCTCTCTTTCGTTCGTTCTTTTGTTTCCTTTGGTTCCAAAGGAATTATAACATTTTTGATACTATTTTGTCAAGGTTGGCGTGTGAAATATTTAGGTGTTTAACACCTAAAAGCAAAGGTCACCGGTGGACGCACCACTCGATGACTTTTTCGCCGGACAGGTCGCGGGCGAAGTGCGCGTTGAAGGCAAGGAAATGCCGAATCGCGCTCTTGCTGCGAAAGTGCGGGTGTGGCAGCTCGCCTGGCTCGCACAGCTGCCAGCCTTCGCCCGTCTGGGCGCAGTAAACCACCTCTCCACGCAGGAGAGCAGCGATAGCGGCGTTACGGCTAACTTTAATAATCATACTGGAAGTCCTCCACTACTTATTTTTGTCCCCTTCGGACAAAGTATATGATACCACACCCCGGCGCAAATTGCAAGCCCCATATTTAGGTGTTTAACACCTAAATTTTGGTGCGGGTGTACTCACACCTTACGTCCACCACTTACGGTGCATCGTGCGAGTCGCTCTGATAGGGGTATCGACTCATCCCACGGCGGTCGCTATTAGTGCGCCGACCACCAGCGCCAAGGGTTCCTGCCCACTCGAGGTGCACCCATAGCCCCACACGAAAGACTCACCGGAATCCGCCCGCACTGCGCGAGGACGGCATCCGCGCTTCGCCGGGTGCTGGCTCCACTCGCGCTTCGCCCCACCCGACACTGAGAGTATACCATACGGGAAAGAAAAATGCAATAGTCATATTTAGGTGTTCAACACCTAAAGATTAAAAATAAAATGCGCCCGGTTATGGGCGCTATGTTTAGCAGTAAGCAAGTTTCTGTGTTTTCCATCCGAAAATTGAAATTTGAGAAAACTTGCGGCCGACTTCCAACGCTTCCCGTTTTGTGCTGATGCGGAAAGAGTGATCAACGTAATAGATGCCGCCGGCGTACCAGATGCCGCAATTGCCGCCCAGCTTGCGGATGCAGGCAATAGCTTCTTCAGCCGTCCGCAGCTCATAGCCGTAGTCAGCAACCTGCCAGCCGGTTTTATAGGTAATGATTCTTCCCGCCTTCAGAGTCAGCCCATCATTTTCCTGCAGTTTACGAATTGTCCGTACATTGATCATGGTTAGCGCCTCCTTCATTTGATGCCTTATTATAGCATGGCTTGCTATTATTTGTCAATGAAAGTATTAGGTGTTAAACACCTAAGTATCTAAGGCCCGAAGGCCTCAAGCGATGTATTCATATCTGGCGCAAACTTTCAATTTGAAATCATCATCATCAATAAATTCGTGCGTCTCAATCAGTTTGCCGCCCTGTGTAAGCAACCGTTCGATGAAGTCGGCGGCTTCCTCGCCTGCCTTAACTTCTTCCTCCAGACGGAAGAAGAAACCATCCTCATGCAGGCGCTGGATACGGACATAGGCATCAGGTAGGATTACGGTAGCTCTTACGGTGGTTTTCATTGTTCTTTCCTCTCTTTCTTTTGTTTCCCTTGATTCCCTTGACCCAAGGGAATTATAACATTTTTTTTAACAAAAGTCAAGTTTTTCTTATGTGTTTACCACCTAAGGTTTTCTATAGGAAAAAGGGCGGATTACCCCGCCCAATTTTTACGCCGTGTAAGGTGCGGCGCGAAGACCGCCGTTTTTTTCATACTGGCCGAAGTCGTGATTCAGCGCCCAATGATAGGCGTCCGTCCAGTTGTCAAAACCCCTCTTGACGATGATGGCATAGTCGGCGGTGCAAACCATGTACTTTGTTGTGGTGACTTTCATGTAACCGTCCTCCTAACATGATGTAACTCTTTTCTGAGTTCATCTAATTATACCATATAAAAAAGGCAAACACAAGTTTTTCTTATGTGGTTACCACATAAGATTCTAAAGGGCGGCGGATTATTCCGCCTCCCACTTCTTTTTGAGATCTTCCGCGCCTTTCTTGGTTTTCTTCCATTCACGGGTGATGTTGCATCCGATGCGCTTTTCTACGTAATAACCTTTGGACAGTTTGATGATGGAAACGTTCTTCATAATGAGAAACCTTCTTTCTGGTTTAGTGGGTTTTCCTTCCCTATTTCGTGTCCTAATTATAGCATGAGTTCCGAAAATCCGTCAATACTGTTTTTTATGTGGTAACCACCTAAGAAAATGAGGGAGGCACCCTCTCCTCCCACTCACCAATTTTCACCCTCGTCCTCCATGGCCTGGAACATCATACGCTTCACAAAAGGATTGCGGTGGATGCGATCCATCCGGTTGCACATCTCCGTGAATTCGGCATCAGACAGTGAAGAGGTATCATTGTCATACCGATTCACAAGATCCATCAAGCGGGTATCCTGTTCGCAAAGGGCGGAAAAAGCAACGGCACATTCATGAGTAGTCATAAGGGAAAACCTCTTTCATTTAGTGTAACAAGAATACCATTACATGGAGAATCTGTCAATAGTTTTTCTTATGTGTTGAACACCTAAGTTTCGGGATAGTAACGGGAGGGGTACCTCTTCCCTACCCGAAGACAAAATAAAAATGAAATTAGGTCTTAATACCCATAGGGTGGGTATTTGACTTGATATGAATTTGCGGTTTGTTCTTTTTGATGTTTGTGCCAGCTTGCAGCTGTGAATATCAGCGCCCCAGCTCCAGCTGGTACTAATAGCATAGCAATAGCTCCGGTCATAGCCCCTAACACCAGTCCCGTCATCATACATCCTGCACCGATATGCTCTATAATACCCATCTGAATCCCTCCTTTTGATATCTAATTATATCAAAATTTCTTCTTATTGTCAAACTCTTTTCTTATGTGTTTACCACCTAAGAAAATGATAGAATTGGGAAGGGCCTGGTCGGCCCTTCCGTGGCGGTTTAGTCGAGGAATCCGTGGAGTTCGTAGCAGGTGCAGTCATCGTGCCTGTGGACTGCCGGCATCCGGCCGAGCCGGAGCATCAGCCGGGCCAGCTCCTTCCGTCCGTCCTCGTAGCTGACCCAGCTGTGCAGGTTCAGCTTAACATTCTCCACTGAAGTGTAGATCGTGGCAAAACTACGTTCCAGCGGATTGTCATAGTGGAAGATAGTAATGTTCATGTAAGTGTTACGTGCGGGCAGATTCTTCATAGTGGGTTACCTCTCTTCTCTTTATTTCCCTCTCGGGTTACCTCTATTATACACTTTGACCATCGAGTTAGTCACGGTTAACCTTATGTGTTCACCACCTAAGATTTTGTGTGATAAAAAAAGGCGGATTACTCCGCCTTCACGCACCGGACGCCCGGAAGAAACTTGATAAGACAATTCTTGCTATGACGAGAAGCGACACGCATAAAGGCGTGTTCCGGAAAAACTCCGTTCTTAGAGTACAACTCGCCCCGTTCAATGATGGTACCCTGGGAATTACGAACAACAAAGGAACCCCAGAAAGTCGGCTTGTTATTGGTGGTAGTAGTCATTGGAAAACCCCCTTAAAATTTTGATACTATAGTATTCGACACCCACCCTTGAAAGTCCTTCTCTTTTCTTATGTGGTTACCACCTAAGAAAAAATGTAGTCAAAAAACAGGGTTTAAACCCTGTTTTTGGTCACAATGACCAATGGGTCACCTGCCCGCCCTGTATAGCAATAACTGCCGCAATAGCGGTTGAGATAGTGATGGATACGGAATAGAACGTATTCTGCGTGCTCCGTACGGGCGTACAGGTGTACTTCAGGTACAGAGTCCAGACGGGCGGCGATGGCGCGGGCGGCGCGGGCGGCGCGCGTGTTGTGGATGGTATTCATGAATAAATCCCCCTTTCGTTTGACAACAGTATAAGCCATGCCAAAAGAAAAGTCAAATTTTCCTTAGGTGGCTACCACCTAAGCATGGTAGTAAGGGTCATTGCTGACCCTTACTCATAGAAACCATGGATATCATAGACAGTCCACAGTACATGGTCACGTACCTCAGGCATCTTACCCATGCGGAGCATGAGGTGCGCCATCATGCGCTTGCCCTCCTCATAGCTTACACGGGTGAAGGCGCCCTCTTTATCCTCCTCACTAAGGTAGATGGTAGCCTCGTCGAGATCATGGTTGTTCGGATGGACGCGGAGCAGTACGCAGGCATAGCGCGCGGGTCTGGTGGTGGTGGTCTTCATGATGATTACCTCACTTTCACGTATTCTCTGGGTTCAACTAATTATACCATACGGTGCGCTTCCCGTCTAATAAACCTTAGGTGGTCTCCACCTAAGCATATGCTTGACAAAAAAAAAGAGGGTTTCCCCTCTTAATAGGTTTCCCCTCCCCGGACAACCTCCCGAAGGATGGCGACCTGTTCGCCCGTGGCGACCTTCTCGAGAATCTCGAAGGTGAAGGAAAGCTGATGCCATCCCCGGAATTCGCCGCCCCGGTAATTCGCCCGGCGAAGGAACTTATAGCAACGGCCCGTCCTGCGGTATTCCTTCCGGTTGTAAGGGAAGGTTTCGGCCGTGGCGATGTTCCCCGTGATTGCAAGGATGAAGGGGAAGGAACACCGGGCATCGCTATCCCAATAGCAATTGAGTTCCGGCGTCCTCTGACGGAAGGAAGAGGACTTGACATAACCGGGCAGGTCAGAGATACGGACGTTGTTCAGCAGCTTGTTCATGGGAATACCTCCTTCAATTTTGCAGCTCGCAGCTTCCAGCTCGCAGCTTCCAGCTCGCAGCTTATTCGTGCGCGTATATGCGCAGGTGAGGGTAAACGCGCAGGTGGGCGCGGGCGCGGACACGGGCGCACCGGAAACCCTGTTGTAACAATTCTGTAACATTCTCCCCACCTCCTGCCCATATTATACAGCAAATGGGGCGAGTTAGTCACGTCTAACCTTATGTGGTTACCACCTAAAAAAGCCCGAAAACCCTTATAAATCAAGGCTTCCAGGGTTTATGACGTAATTGTTACAATTGTTACAAAAGTATTAAACCTGTCAGATCTGGTATATCCACAGGTTTATCCACAACCTGTGGAAAACTTATCCACAACCTGTGGATAAAATGTGGATAAGTTGTACGGTTGAGATCAGACAACTTTTCCACAGGCTGTGGAAAACTTATCCACAGGGTTGTGGATAAAATGTGGAAAAGTTGTATGCTCCAGAACGTACAAATTGGGTTACATGGAAATGGTTACATCAGAATTTTTCTCCTTCAAATGTAACCGTTTTCATGTAACTTTTTTCAGAATTTGTAAATGTTACAAAAGTATGACAAATTATTAACTTTTTATTAAATCGTATTTTTATGTGTTTTTCCGCCTGTTTTCCTTCTTTTTGTGCTTTACTTTTCCGGTTTTGTCCTATATAATGGAATCAATCAAGGGAGCTGCAAAACCCTTAAAAACAGAGGAAGGAAAACCACTATGAAGTACGAAGGAAAAATCATTGAAAAATCTGACCTGCGTCTTATCCGTGACCTTTTCGACAAAAGCGACAAAAGCCCCGAAAGCATGAGAAAAGCGTTTTTCTCTGTTGTCCGTATGTATGACAAAATCCCTTCTGACCTTGTGCCTATTGTTCTGAAATTTGCTTCTCTGTTCTATGATAAGTCTGGTATCGGCTATCATGGAGTCATTGCAGAAATTTCTGACCGTGTTTTCCTGTATTCCGATATAGACGGTTTTGTGTATGCAAAAGAATTCCTTCTTCACAAGGCAGGAAAAACCGATATTTATGACAAGGAAAACCGGACAGGATATGAAAAAAAGACCGGTTGCGGAGATTGGCTGAGAAGTGAAAACCCTGTTTTCTCTGAGGTGATTAAAGAGTATGAACGGAAAAAGACTCTGATTAGATGGGACTATGATTTTACGGTTGAAAGCAAAAAATATGGCAACGAAGAGTTTTCAATTCACATTGAAACAACTTTCAAAAGGCTTTTCGCTTTCCTTGCTGATTTTGACGGCGGTTTTGAAACATGGTGGAAAGAAAACGGTCGTTCTGGTAAAGCAGGGGTGTATGTCTGGGAAATGCAAACGGTAAAAACGAGCAGGAAAAAGGCCGTTTATCTTTCAAGTTTTGCAGAATGGGAAAAAGCACACAAGTAAAAGAACGCCGGAAGGGAAAACCCTTCCGGTTTTCTTTTCGCCGTTTTACCTACTGCCCCAGTAGGTTATAGGATAATTCGATACCGAATAATCGCCCGCTCCGCGGGCCTGCCCATCATCCACCAACTTTTTTATTTTTGAACCTTTTCATATTTTTACTAACTTTTTAAAATCAAACACTTGACAAAACTAAACCAAATATGGTAAAATATAAAAGGAGGTGGGCATATGAAAAAGAAATATTCACTCGATTTTTCAATCGAACGCGATATAGATCGCCTACACGCGGTATAGGAAATTTTAGATACATTATCTACAGACCCGTCCGCAACCGAACTAGAACAAATGGCCTCCTACATCCTATATGGTAAGGACGAAAATGGCCAAAATTCAATTTAGCGAAACGAAACCATAGATAAAGATAAGAGATATAAGAGTTATAAGACAAAAGATGATAAAGTTGAATCATTAGATGAGATTATGGAAGTGCCAGGATTTGATGAGCAACAAATTCGTGAGCCATATAAACGCCAACCCTACAAAATCCCCAAACCCTGCATCAATAAGCCGAAATATGATAAGAAGACTGGTGAGATGATTGATCCAGGCGATTCTGATATACCAGGAATGCGCGAACAATGGGAGATTATTGATAGATGGCAAAGAATGCTTGATGTTGCATAGGGTAAGGTGCCGCCGCAAGAAAACGACACCATTGTATCCGACCCATACCGCATCTATCAACTTAAACACAACCTCATTGATATTAGGAAACATCAATACTATTTGAAGGATTCATATAAACCAACATTACACTTTTAGAATTTAGATCATCCAAAACCTCAATTCTATGATTGGAGCGGCGATTCCTTCTATTGGTGTTCGCGCGAATACTGGTAGAACAAAGTTGACAATGCATACACACATACTATTTCTAAAAAATTAGAAGATTATGAGACTAGAGGGGAGGGGGATTCCTTACAGGTTAAATGGGTTGTTTGCGAACATACATTTGATTGGGAGAACTGGAAGCATGTTCGCGCGCTATTTAATCATTATAGCACGATACATGAGGCCCTACACGATAAATTAAATACATATGGATGCACATTGCTGTGGGACTTTGATAGATACGTATCTTTATGCGACTTTAGCGACTTGCGGCTTTACCTTATTGAATTAAGAAAGAAGGGCATGGCCTATGAAGATATTGGAGAAGAAATCCGTGCTCGCTATGCTATGGAATATTCTCCGAACTATCTTGTGGCAATTGGTAGTAATGAGGTGCCGAAAAAAATTGCTTCGGTTGCCAAGACCCTACGTATTTTGACTGAAACGCCACCAGAAAATCGTAAAAAATGTATTCATTGCGGCCGCTCGCTTCCAATGGATCCTATCTTCTTTAGTAGGAATAATGCACATAAAGATGGTTTATCGAATACTTGTAAAGAGTGCGATAAAGCAAGTAGAATAAGACGAGGGGTGGTGAATGGTAGTGGAGACCTTAGAAAAAAAGACCCGACGCTGTTTAAAGTGTAAGCGCGAATAGCCGCAAGAATTCTTTCAATCAACGCCTTCCAAATTTTTCCCTGGCGGAAAATGTTATATTTGCACTCCATGTCTGGAAACAATGATTAAGCAAGATAATTTAGGAGAAGTTGATAGGTTAATGCGTTGGCTTGACTTACCATTTGATCTTAATAAATGGACATAGTTATATGAGTAGCATTAGGATCATACATTAGCCGCATACTTCAACCTTTTATATGATGATCATTATAGTGCATTATAGTGGCAGGATGAAAATGAGCGATGGCGGCAAGCCCGCCTTGAAGGCACCATCGATGATGAAATTAAAGCACTGGGCGAAGCCAAACTCAAGAAACTTCGTAAGGTTTGGTCTGGCTCTTATAAGCCTGAGCAATTGTTATGGCTGGATAATTTCTATAATAACATTGTTGCAACCCAGAACGTATCCACGCCTATTCTTCAAGAAAAAGCACGTGACTTCTGTGAATTACAATTGCATATTAAGGAAGGATTGCGCGCGGGCGTTGACGTAAAGAAGTTGATGGATGCGGCCGATAATATCGTTAAAGTATATCATTTTGAGGCTTCAAACGCAAAATCTGCGGCCGACTTTGAATCCGTTGGCGAACTTATGGTTTATTACGGTAAAAAAGGATGGCATCCGAATTGGCATACCGAACCACAAGATTCCATTGACTTTATGATGGAAAATATTTAGAACTATTTAAAGAGATTGGTTATCAATGAAGGGAATTTTGCAGAATAGGTAGAAGATAAGCGCGCACGCTATAATATGACCGAACAGTTGGAAGAAATTGAGAATGAGCGCGTTGAACTAGATGAAACCGCCGATATTGAATATGAAGGAGAAGATAGTCTCACTACCGAACTAAATAGAGGAAGTGGCGCAGATGAATGAGTTTGGAGAAGTTATAATGAGAGATGGAATACCATTAGAAAAAGGTATTACACTCACTCGAGAATTTCTTGATGCAAATCAAGAGTTATTTACAAAATATTTGAATCTATGGATTATTTATCCTGACTTGTTTTTAGATATTGTTCAATCAACTTCGGATGCAAAGAATTTTCATTTAATGCCGTTTCAACGTATTGCATTGCGCGCGTCCATGCGCTATAGATATCACTTCTGGACTGCTACGCGCGCAACCTCTAAATCATTCACAGCTTATTTATGCGCGCTTGTCCGTGCAATACTATTGCCGAATTCTTCTATAATGATTGCTTCGGAAACGAAAGGCACCGTTATCAACATTGCTAAAGATAAGTTTGCATAGTTTTTTCGTCACTGGCCTTTATTAGAGAAAGAACTTGCAACTAGACAAGAGGATGGTAAAACAGGCGTAAAATCTAGTACTAATTATTATGAGTTATATTTTAAAAATGGTAGCTAGATTACTGTTGTTTCTAAAGATACATCTCGTGGTTTGCGCGCGACCGCAGGTATATTGGAAGAGTGTGCGCTAATTAGTGAAGAAGCATATGTTGAAGTTCTGTGGCCCCAACTTAACGTCAAACGTAGAGAAGTTGATGGGACATTAAATGTCGATGAACCTTCTTCTCCATAGACTTTTATTACTACCGCAGCGGATAGAACAGTATATATGTATTAGAGATTGATTGAAATTGCTGTTAATGCAGTATTGCGGCCAAAGGAGTTTTTCTGCTGGGGCCTATCATATGAAATTCCATTACACTATGGATTGATTGATAAGTCTACAATGCTAGATCAACGTTATTCTAATACTGTAAGTGAAGATTCATTCGCGCGCGAAAATCTATCAATTTGGACTGGCAACAGTGATGAAGCATGGCTTGATTCTAAACGCTTAAATAAACATCGTTCTTTACTTATGTGTGAACGTGAAGCTAGACATTCTGAAAATTATCCTAATGCATGGTATGAGATTGGATGTGACGTCGGCCGTTATAGCGCCAACACTGCGATTATGGTTATTAAAGTATTACCCGGGGCATAGCGTTTTAGGAAAAATGTTGTATATACAGAAGTTATAAATGGTGAAAACTATATTACTGTGTAGGCACCACGTATTAAAAAACTAATTTAGCTGTATTAGCCTAAAGAGGTAGTAATTGATGGTAACGGTCCAGGTATTGGATTGTTAGATGCAATGGTACTTCCATCATTTGATCCTACAACTGGAGAACAATTTCCAGCGTATTATACATTTAACAATGAACATCATTTACCTCCAGAAATGCATAATGAAGAAGATGAACCTATCTCTAAATATGATGCTATTATTTATGATATTAAGGCGAGTGCCTCAAATGAAGATGAAATTCACTCTGCATTTTTATCCTCTATAAATAATGGTTCAGTTTCATTTTTAGCACATGAACGAGTGGTAAAAGATAAATTGATGAAAACTAAAAAGGGACAAAAAATGACAGCTTACGATAGAAGGAAATTTTTGCTTCCGTATGAAATGACATCCCGTTTAATGGATGAGCTTAATAATCTGCGGCTAAAACCTACTGGAGTAGAAAATAAATATAAAGTAGAAAGAATTTCTAAATCACTTGAAAAGGATAGATTTAGCGCGCTTGAATATGCTTTATATAGAATAAAACATTATGAAGATAAAGAAATTTTTAAAAGAAGAAGAAAGAATATTGGTTCATTCAGTTTCTTCACTCCTAAAAGTAGGAGGTGAATTTTATGAGTTAGGATTTTAAAACTATGTTTGCGAAACCTCAATTTCGTATAAATTATGTTCCTATTGATTCTCGTGAGCGCATCTCCCGTTGGGGCGGTCACAGAGCGAATAGCGTAAGTTATCGAGATTTCACCATAGAAGAAATTGAAGAAATAATTCGCTCTGGCGAAATTTCTGCTATTCGTGAACTGTCCCGTTACTACTATAGAACTAATGGACGCTATCGTAACAATATTAATTTCCTTGCTAATTTATTTCTATATGATACATTAGTAACTCCAATTTATGAAATTGGTAAAGGGTCAAAAACTCAAATTATGAAAGCATTTTATAATGCATGTAGTTTTGTGGAAGCGTTAAATGTTAAGTCTACCTTGGCACGAATAACTCGTGAATGGCTAAAGACGGGGATATATTATGGTATTTTACAAGAGTTTGGTAATAAGGTAGTAATTTAGGATCTACCAGTTGATTATTGTCGTACACGTTATAAAGACTTTAATGACTTACCAATCTTAGAATTCAATATTACATATTTTCTTACTAAATTTGAAGATGAAAAAACACGAAATGCCGTAATATTAAATTATCCACCTGCTATTCAAAAAGGATGGAAACAATATAAGGCAAATGCATTAGATGATCCGTGGATTGCTGTCCCAGCAAGTGCCGGCGGTGTAGTTTTCTGTTTTTCTGAAGATGCAACTCCATTGCTTATTGCCGCAATACCTGAGTTAGCTAAAATGAAAGATGCGGTTGGACGTGAAGAAAAACGCGATGAAAATGAATTATATAAGTTATTGATTCAAAAAATGCCAACTGATTCTAATGGTCATTTAGTATTTGAATTAGATGAAATTGCAGAAATACATGCTGGTGTTTCTGCCATGTTAAAAGACTTAGATACGGTAGATGTTCTTACTACTTTAGGTGATGCTACATTAGAAAATTTACAAGATTCTTCCGCGGCAACTTAGGCGAATAACCGTATTGAAAAATATAGTGATAATGCGTGGGATTCTTTAGGAAGTAGTAAACTATTCTTTAATGCAGATAATAGTTCATCTTTGGCATATGTAATTAAGCGTATCGAAAGCGTAATGCAGGATTATATTAATTCTTACGCGACGTGGATTAAGTTTTTAATTAATAGTAGATTTGCTAGAACTGGTCTTACTTTTGATTTTGAAATTCTTCCTACTACTAAATTTAATATTAAAGATTATAAAGATTATTATCTTTCTGCTGCACAATTTGGATATCCTCGTATGCGTGTTGGCGCAGCGCTTGGTATTAAACAACGTAATTTAGTTAGCACAATTGACTTTGAAAATGAGTTCTTAAATCTTGATGAAAAAATGATTCCATTATCATCTTCATATACTCAAACTGGAGATGAAAAATCTTCAGAAAAAAATAATTCTGAGAAAAAAAATAGTAGTGGTAAGGGTTAGGTCAAGGACATTACTAATAAGGGCGGAAGACCCACACTTGCGGATGAAGAAAGATCACAAAAAACGCAAGCAAATATTGATAGTATGAGTTAAGGAGGCGACTAAAATTATGAAAAGAAATATTCCTATTTATTTTGATAATGCTATTATTATGTCGCCTGCCGAGCCTATCAATAGTTCAACTGGCCTTAATAGATTAAAAGTTGGCGTTTTTACAAAATATGGAAATCGTAATGGTTCCTATATTACAGATCAAGTAGCTGAATAGTTAATTGAAAGCGCGCGATAGGGTGATACTCCAGTTGTTGGATTTTTTGATCCAGAAACAAAAGGTTGGGCAAGTCATACTGGTCCAACACTTGCAAGCGCGTATGGATACGTTGAATATTTTGATGGATGGCAACCTTTTAAAGATACGGATGGGATTGAGCGCGATTATGCTGTATTTTCCGTAGTACTATTCACAAAATATTTCAACGAAGCCAACTTTGTTGTAGGACAAAATCAATCTATGGAACTTGATATAAACTCAATTGAGGGTGATTGGGCAAATATCGGGGATCAAGAATATTTTGTCTATACTAAAGCCGAAATCATGGGATTGTGCATCATTGGTGATCACGAACCATGTTTCTCTGTATCTTCATTTTTCGCAAAGAATGATGATACATATAAATCCCAATACGAAAAGTTCTCTTCATTACTGGCTGATTTGAAAGCTAAGGTTGAAGAGGCTGAAAAACAACCAGAAGGAGGGGAACATCAAATGGAAATTGAAATGAATCCCGAAGTAAATGAACCCACTCCTGCACAGGAATTCGAGAACGAAGAACCTGTAAATCAGGAGCCAGAAGCTCCAGCTGCAGAAGAATTTGCTGCTGAAGAACCAGCTGCAGAATCAGAGCAGGAACCAGTCGCAGAGGAAGAACCTGCCGCTGAACCTGAAGCTGAAGAACCTGCTGAGGAGCCTGAAGGTGAAGAGGGCGAACAGCCTGAAGAACCCACCGTAGATTTTGAAGCACAGATTACTGAACTTCAAAGCCAATTAACTGAAATGACTACTAATTATGAGAATGCTCAAACTCGTATCGCAGAGCTTGAGGCCCAGATAACATCCGCGTCTGAGACTGAAGCCACTCTACGTCAAGAGATTGCTACTTATGAAGCCGAGCGTGCTCGTTTAGAAGTAGAAAAAAGAAATGCTTTAGTTGAGAAGTATGAAAATCTTCTAACTGAAGAAGAAATTAGCCCAATTCGTGAAGAAATGAATAATTTCTCTTATAATGAATTGGAAAGCAAACTCGCAATTTGCTATGCTAATAAACAAATGGCTGGCAGTGCTGACAACAAAGTAGTTCCACTACCAGAACCTGTTGTTGACGAATTCGCGTTATTTATGCAAAAATATCGCAAGAACTAAGGAGGAATAAACTATGACAAGATTTCCTATTACTAATGTTGTGGGCGATCTCGTTGATCAGCATCGTGATCCAGACGAAAAGCTATATGCCAGCCTAGAACTAAATCAGGTAGCATTCCCAAAGACTGGTATGGTAGTTTCTCAGACCCCTCTAGGAACCGCTTTTACAAAAGCTAATCCTTGTGAGAATGGTATGTGGGTAGTTGCTGACAAGGCCGCTGGTGCGATTAATGCTCCTGCCGCTGCAACTGATAGCCTAATTGGTATTGTTTATACAACTGAAAAAGAATATGACCGTGAACATTATGGTCTACAACGCTTTGGCCGCAAGATCGCTGGGGATTATCCTCGTGTTGGTATCTTAGGTTTAGGCGATACTGTAACTACTAACTGCTTACAGTATGATGAAGCGGAGTTCACTTCCGAAGCTAAACTATGGGAAGCTTTAGAGAAGATTGACACTACTCCACTATATGTAAAGGCTGTTGCTGGTTCTCCAGTTCCTCAGCTAACTGCAACTAATCCCAATGGCTCTGGCACTTATGCTAAGGTAGTTAAATACTACACCGTTCCTAATGGCGGCAAGGGCGTTAAGTATCAGATCGTTCATGTGGCGTAATGGAGGTGCGACTTATGAATAATCTACGTGCTTTAATGAACGGCGTATTTGGTCGTGCCGTTCCTGCGGAATTCTCCGCTGAAAATTATGATTATGAAGCTGCTCTCCGTGATGAATTAGCTAAGCTAATGACCAAGGATGGTAAGCACTTCAATCGTCACGTCTTCAATCGCAATAAGGAAGATGTGTTTGAGCTCTTAGAAGAGAATCTAGAAGAAGTTCTCCCACAGAATATTAAGAGCGCTCTCGACATGTTTGTCGAAGTAAAGAATTATGCTCAGGGCCAGCGCCCAGAGTTCCGCGTAGTTCGCGGCAAGATTCGTGGTAAGCAGTTCGTTACTCGCGCCACTGAGTCTGGTAACTATGAAACCTTCCGTCTAGACCGTGATCGCTTTGATTTATACATCCAGGCTATCGGCGGTGCTGGATATGTTGACTTCGAACGTTATCTAGATGGCCTCGAGTCCATGACTGATATTTATGAAGTCATTCAAGAAGGTATTGTAGATCGTCTATTTGAAATGGTTCAGGGTTGCTTACTAGCTTCTTGGAACGCTGCTGGTCGTCCAGCTCGTAACAAGGTTGCTGCTAATACTTTCAATCCTGCTGCTATGAAGCAACTTTGCAACACTGTTGCTCCTTATGGTTCCCCAATTATCTACTGCACTCCTGAGTTCGCGGCTGAAATGGTAAATGTTATTGTTTACAATAGTGCTGATCCAGCTTGGGTTGGTGGCAAGATTTCTGATCAGGATATGATCGATATTCGTGAACGTGGATACATTGGCAAGTTCCAGGGTGTACCGATTGTTGTAATGCCTCAGTCTTTCACCGATGAAACTAATACTAAGTTAATGTTCAATCCTTCCTTCGCGTATGTATTACCAGCTGGCAAGGAAAAGATCATTAAGATGGCTTTTGAAGGTTCTCCTTACTTCCGTGAGTGGGATGACCATGAAGGCGACAATAGCTTCACTCTACAGGGCTATGTAAAGGTTGGTGTTGGTCTATTCACTACTCCTAACTATTGGGGCATTTATTATAATGCTGCTCTAGATGAAGGCAGTGGCTGGAAAGATTATAACCAGACTCTAGTTCCTACATTTGATGATGGTGAAACCAATTCTTAATTGATATAACGGGAGGGGAGTAATACTCCCCTCCCTATTGGAGATAAAAGGAGGAAATTTTAATATGGCAATTAAAATTAAAAATGTAAGTACTTCACGCATATCATTATATGCGCCAAGTGTGCGATTAAATCGTAATTTAGATCCAGGACGCGTAATTCCACTTTCTCAAGAAGAATATGAGGAATTGACCTTTGATCCTGGTTTTATGGCACTAGTTAATGGACACTATTTAAAGATTGAAGGTGTCGAAGAAGAAAAACAAGTAGAACTTGTTGGTAATGTTGTTGAAGCTAGTGCAATTGAAAAGATGCTTATGGAAAATGATGTAACTAAGTTTGCAAAGTTTATCCCTCATGCTACGGATGCAGAGAAGGAAAGTGCGGTTACATTAGCTGTTGAACATAAGATAACAAATGCTGGCATTGTGGCCCTAATTAAAAAATACTGCGACGTTGATGTAATTAATGCAATTGCAATTAAACACGACGCTGAAGAGAAGTGATGAAATATGGCAACACCCTTCTTAAAGGTTTATGACGCATTTCTCGCGCGGATAACCGCAGACGAGTGGACATTAGAAGAAGAGTTAGCTATCGTTGAACGAGATTGGCAAGAACTTCTCAAAATGGCCATTGCTCGGTTTAAATATCCTCGTGTGAATTTAGATTTTGAGGAAGTTTCTGCCGCTGACATTCCAGAAGAAGCCCCTCAACTTAAAATATATTAGTTTAAAAATGATCTTACTAATGCTGAAATTCAGGTGCTTGCAACATATATGAAGCATGAATGGATTAAGAGATGTGTAGCAAGTTGGGATCATATTGGACAGTTGTATACTTCAAAAGATTTTTCCGCCGCAAATCATTTGGATAAATTAAATGACCTGTAGCTTCAAGTTGCAATAGAATGCGAAGCTGCAAAGGATGATTATGACAAATCGCGTGGAGGCGCCCCTGCTGAGATATTCAGAAAATTGGCAGGGAAAAGACAATCTAACTGAAGTAACCTTTGATGGCTACAAAAGTAAGTTAAAAGGTCGTATTTACGGTCTTTTATGTGAGCGCGAAAAAGACGGCGAATGGGAAAAATTTCTAGATTCTCTTATTATTGAATTGATGGGTTTAGGCGCGAATTCGATTAACTGGTGGCCCTTGTTAGGGAAATTGGCGCTTTTACGTTATCTTTCATATGAATACTTCAGAAAGAATATTTTTGAATGTATTAACTTAGTAAGTGGACTGGATATTCCGAATGAATTATCTTGATGTATATTTTTCTCGTGTAAATCATTTTGGAGAAACAACTGCTGAACGAATTAAAAATAGTGGTATTGTGGCATTTGAAAAATGGATGGCACAATCACCTTTTACAGTAATTGATCTATCTGTTGAACGTGGATTATATTTCAGCGGTATAATTGAAACTAGTAAGGATAGAGAAGAAAAAAAGATAATGTATTTGTATGTTGCCAATGATATTCCAATTGTCGTTGGTGATATACTTACATGGAGACAAGATAATGGAGCCGTTGAAAAATGGCTTTTATTATAGAAAGTGCATAAGGTGCATGATTAGTATTAGACTTTTTAGATGATTAAGTGTAATTTTGAGTTAAAGTGGATTGATGAAGAAGGATATCTACATAAGTCTTGGGCTTATGCCGTAAGTTCTGTAGATAGTAAAGTCAAAGGAAACTTTAGAATGTGGCATTCACTTATTAGTCCTCAGCCAAATAAGTTTGCGGAAATTATAATGCCGCGACCTATATTAGAAAAAGGTACTGCAGATTATGACTAGTTAATGCGTGGTATTAATTTTATTATAGAAAATGAAGGTTGGGTTGTTATTGAATGTGACTGGACAAGTGTTGAAGGTATTATTTATATGTCTTTAACTGAAAGTAAAGTTAATTATCAATATGATAATAGAGATATTGATGTTGCTGATACTGATAGATATAAGTTTCCTGAATTATCTACTTTGTATACTGTGGGAGATACAATTATTCCATAGTTTGAAGCCGGAACACTTAATTAGTGGGAAATTGAATTAAAATCATCTAATAAAGAAGTAGTGGATGGAGAAAGTGAGGATCCAGAGCAAGAATGGTTCTCAGAATTAAAATCTATTGCAAGCGGAACTTGTATTATTACTATGAGATTGAGGAGTAATCCAGCAGTAACAAAAGACATTGAAGTTACTGTTAATTAGTAGGAATAGGAATTTGTTGCTTGGATTGAAGGTCCTGATAAATTGCGGCTAGATCGGTATGATAGATACTCGCTATATACAAAAGATAGTAATGGGAATCCTATTAAATTAGATGATAATTTAGAATCATTTGAATTTGAAACTGATACAAAACTTGCAACAATTAAGCAAGAGTTAGATGATTAGAATCATCCAATAAAAAATCAATACATATTACATGCTAATGCAAAAAATAAACTAGGAATAGTTGTTTTGGTGGCAACATATAATAATGTAAGCTATACTAAAACTGTTGAAATCATTCCATTATGGTGAGGTGAAAGATATGGCTATTGAAAAACCAACTTAGCGCCGATTTTCCATAATGGGTACAAATGCTTTCAATATTGCAAATAAGCTTATGCAAAATTAGCGGCTTTGCCGCCTGTTAAAATACTAGGTACGAGATCCTTTTGATACTGATAAATATAAAGATGTTGACGGAATAACACTCCTCAATAAGTAGATTATGATCGTCCCTAAAATATGGGATGATAGTACGGAGAAAACATCGTATATAGTCGCTTTGTTTAATACTTTTGTCACTAATTTAATGAATCCAGACTATAAGATAGATACAATCGGAATTGATGTAGCTTGTCCTTATGATGAATGGGTTCTTGATGGTTCTTCCTTGCGTCCTTATCTTATTATGGAAGAAATTGATAATATGTTTAATGGCGCAAAAATGGCAGGTATTGGAACATTATAGTTTGTAAGAGCAGATAGAAATGTTTTTACTTCGCAAATTGGCGGTTATACGATGACTTATTCAATTAATGAATTTAACTGATAATGAAGTACTAAAGTTTCAAAAGGGAAGTCCAGTATTTATTGAAGATATATGTGCAGTATACCCGGCTACTTTAGGAGAAATCGTTGATATTGGGTACGATAAATTCTAGTAGTATTTAAGCGTATTAACTATGACTAAACCATTAGATGCAAAAAATGATTAGGAATTAAATGAATTATTAAATTCATTAAGTGATTTTTAGTATTTTATTTTTGTTGCATCTATGGATATGTAGACTAATTTATTAATTAAATCTGCATTTTAGTTTTTTACTAAATCAGAAGTTAGTTTTACTATAGAGCCGGCTTAGATAATATTGGGTCCACTGGAAGAAAAACATATATTAGATGAATAGCATTTTTATGATTTGTAGAGATTAATAAAACGAATGTACTTTCTTGAACAAGAAGGTGAAGAGATTATTATCTATGATGATGATGATCCCGCTACAAAGAGATTAAAGATGCAAATGCGTGCAAATCGAGAAAAAGTACGAAAAGCAAAAGCAGCTTAGGCTGCACGCGAAAAATCAGATATGAAATTATCTGATTTAATTGGTAGTATGACTATCAATGATTGTGGCCTAAATATATTAAATATTTGGGACATTACATATTATGCTCTTCATGATCAATTAAAGCGGATGGGTTGGCGTGATTAGTTTAATATAAATTAGAAAGCTGCCCTCGCGGGCGCAAAAATTAATAAGTCTTAGCTGAAGCATTGGATGCGTTCCATTGCTAGTTCAGACAAATAAAGGAGGTAAACTCTTATGGCAAATAATGTTAATATTTTTGATAAGTATGGCATTAAAGAGGTCGCTAACGTATACTTCGAAGCTCTAGAAGACGACCTTGCCGCTGGTGTATATAAGGGAGACATCGTTCTATTCCTAGACACTTTAAAGGTTTCTACCATTGAGACCACTGCAGAGAATACCGCAGCACAGGGCGGCTGGGGCAATCCTAAGCTCGTACAATGGGACTATGGTAAGGAAATTAATATCACTCTAGAAGACGCTCTACTTTCTCTAGAATCTTTACGTTTCATGCTTGGTGGCGCTATTAAAAAGCCTGCTGCTGACGCTCCAGTAATTGTTCGTCATACTGAAGAAGTCGTTTGCGGTGACGGCGGAAAAGTACCGAAGCCCAAGGATCATCTTACTGGCGTGGCTCTTGAGCCAAAAGCTACTGAAGGGCATCCAATTCGTTTAATCAATTTAACAACTGGTGCTCGTACTCAGATTGTTTATGCTAGTGGTGGAGCAACTCCTACAATTGATGGTGATCATGCGATCAGCTTCAAGAATCCAAAGGCATTTGGTAATGATACTCCTGTAGCTTCTGCAAAGGGCGATCATATTCGTATTTTCTGGGAAGAAGTACTTCAGAATAACAATGGTACCGAGACTGCGGTTGAAGTAACCATTAGTCCTGATACTTTCCCTGGAACTTATAAGGTTATCGGCGATACCTTCATGCGTTCTGAGAAGACTGGTAAGGATGAGCCATTCCAGTTTGTTATCAACAAGGCAAAGGTACAGAGCAATGTTACTATTACTCTACAGGCTGAAGGCGATCCTTCTACCTTTGAAATGACCTTAAACGTACTCCGTTCTACCAATGAACAGGGCGAAAATGAGATGATGAAACTAGTTCGTTATAACATTAGTGGTTCTACTAGTTCTACTACTGAGGACGACTATGGTTCTGTCTCTGGTTCCTAATTGAACTAAATTACGGGGCTTCCGATAAGGAAGCCCCTTTATTTTTTTAAATAGGTGGTGAAAGCCTATGATGGATTAGAATTTTGGACACAAAGAGTTATATGAAGTGGTTCTTCGCGCGAAAACTCCTATGTAGTTTGGTAAGCGGTATATTGAGGCGGATGAACCAGTATTATATTTTGATAATATATAGATGTCACTTCTTACAGAGCGCAATTCTCCAGTATTTGCGCGTGGCGGCTGGGCAAATATGCCTAGAGTTATTTGGGATGAGAGAAGTGAAGTTTAGTTTTAGATGACAGAAGGCGTAATGTCCTCAGTCGGAATGAGCATTCTTTTAAGCGCAAATGTCATGTCTGAATAGGATAAATAGCCTTTATATATACATATGAAAGAAGAACCTTTGGATATTGTGGACACTATCGAAAAAGAGGTTGAAGAAGAAGTTAATGGGTAGATTCAAACAGTAGTAAAGGAATTTCCTATTATAGAGTTAAAATATAAACCCGTATTATATCCAGAGAAAAAAATATTTATTTTTATTTATGAAAGAAATGCAATTCAAAGAAAGATTTATGGTAAATATATAGAAACCATGCCAGATGCTTTTGGAAATAAACATTATCGTGTTGCATTATCTTGGGATAAAAATTTTACTCAACCGGTAACAAATAATGAGAAATATGCAATTGACTATTACTATAAATATGGAGAAAAAGAAGATGAAACTGCGTTAATCTATTGCGTTAATAAAGAACGATTTAATGGATTATTTACGCTTGAAGCAAAATTCTATTCTCAGGATGAAAATGAAGGGCAAAGATATACTAATGTATTATTTATGCCAAAAGTTAGGATTGTAAGTAATATTAACTTGCGATTGGGAGAAAGGGCCGATCCCACTGTTTCTACTTTTAATATCATTGGAATACCGGAAACTGTTGGGGAATAGAAAAGTTTAATTATGGAAATAACGCGTCTAGGACAGGATATGGATGCGGATATTTGATACAAGCCACTTTCTTTATGAAAGTGGCTCTTTTTTTATTATGTGTTAAAGGAGATGAAGCGATATGGCAAATGAAATTAGACTTCCAGTAAAAATTGAAGTTTTACAAAATTCTTTATAGGAAGTATAGCGTGTATTAAATGGATTGTAGCCAAATACTAAAGCTTATAGAGATTTAGAGCGTATATTCGGTTCTATGAAGCGTGAATTGGATAGTATTTAGATTGCATCATCTAAACCTTTTGTAGATCAAAAATAGTTTACTGGGGTAGAACGCTCTATAAATAAAATAGAAAATGGTTTAGATAATGTTAGACTAGTTACATCTAGAATTAATTTTTCTGATTTAAAACTAACTCCAGAATAGACTGCGGTATTTGAGGGTTTTAAACAGTAGATTGAAGAATCAAAAAAATCTGTAATTGAATTTAAAAATTAGCTAAAGACTAATTTATTTAGTGATGTTAATACTGCTACATTATTAAAAGATATTGATCCAACTTTAGTAAATAAAAATTTTGATGCTATAGTTAAAGCAGTTGATACGAAAACTAAATAGGTAAATAAAGCTTATTAGGATGCTAAAGATTCTATTGAAAAATATCAAACTTAGATTGCTACTGGACAAAAGGTTGATAAATTATTATCTCATGATAATGTAATTAGTAAATAGGCCTTGGGCGCGGATTTTGATAAATTTTTTAAGACTTCAGATGAAGGGAAATTAACTTTTTAGAAAGGTTAGAGAAATAATTTTATTGAGTATATGAAAGAATAGTATACTCTATCTGATAAAGATGTTGAATTATTAAAAACTAGAAATGCTGAATAGATTAAAAAATTATTGAATAGTGAAGAAGGGCAAAATACAGTTTTTGGCTCTGTTTAGAGAAGTAGTGCAAATGCATAGGCAAAATTACCTACAGCGTAGGTTAACGCTGTTTAGTCCGAAGGATAGCTAAAAAATTTAATTACTTTAAATAATAATTTACATGTATCGTAGCAATAGGTTAATAACGTAGAGAGAGAAGCTAGAGATATTTAGAGTCGTGCTGCTCAGGCCGCGAGAGAATATGGTGAAGCTTTAGCTGCGGGATATAGGAATACTTAGGATTTTAAATCAGCTAATTTAGGTTTAAATGATGCATTAAAAACATTACGATCTGACTTACAAAAAACTAATACATCATTTTTAAAGCTACAATAGACCCAAAGTAATTTTTAGGCTATTAAGATGGCTATTACCAATTTTATGGGATTCCATCAAGTTTTAAATTTGGTAAAACGAGGCATTAAGGAAGCAATTTCTACTATTAGAGAATTAGATTTAGTTATGACTAAGATATCAGTTGTAACAGATATGACCAATCAAGATCTATGGGGACAAATTGATTCTTATAGTGCTTTAGCTGGAAAATATGGTACTTCTATTAAAGGTGCATATGAAATTTCTTAGATTTATTATCAACAAGGATTAAAAACTAAAGAAGTTTTAACATTAACTGAAGAAACATTAAAATTAGCTAAAATTTCTGGTTTGGATTATGCTACTACTACTGACTATATGACCACTGCAATACGTGGTTTTAAAATGGAAATGACTGAGGCGAGTCGTGTAGTAGATGTTTATAGTAATTTAGCGGCTCATACAGCTGTTACTTAGGAAGAGTTGGCTGTTGCTATGAGTAAGACAGCATCATCATTAGAAAGTGTTGGTGCTTCTTTTGAAGAGTCCTCTGCAATGATTGCAACTATGGTCGCGGTAACTCGTGAGTCTGCAACAAATATTGGTTCTGCTTTAAAATCAATTGCATCTCGTTATGGCGAATTAAAAAGTGATCCTTTAAAAATGACTGATTTAGAAGGCGAAGAATTATCTTATAACAAGGTAGATACAGCTTTAAAGTCTATTGGTATTTCTTTAAAGGATGATAACGGACAATTCCGTAATATGACAGATGTTATTGTAGAATTAAGCTCTAAGTGGGATCAATTAGAGTCTACACAATAGCGTTATATTGCAACTTAGTTTGCAGGTAACAGACAATAGTCTCGTTTCTTGGCTTTAGTTAGCAATAAAGATCTATTATAGGAAAATTTACGCAATGCTGAAGAAGCTGAAGGCGTTGGAGAATTATAGGTCGGAAAAGCATTAGACGATTTAGATACAAAAATTAATAGATTAAAAATTTCATATTAGGAATTTTATACTAGTATGAATTTAGAAGGATTATTTGGCGGAGTATTAAATCTAGCTAAGAATGTATTAGATACTTTTAGTCGAATTCCAAAGATTGGCATTATACCATTAATTTATGATATTATTAGTACTATTAAATTAGCCTTAAATTCTGCTTTATCTGGTATTGCTAGAGTATGGGAAAAACTTATGCCTACTTCTTAGAACGCCGGTGCAGAAACTGGAGAGGGATTTGTTAAATCTTTTAAAGAATCCATTACAAATGCTATTGCGGCATTTAAAGATGCAGGGAAATCGGCGGGACAAGCAATAGGAGAAGGTATTAATGAGGGATAGGCTGCAGTTCAGCCGCGAGCCGGGCTTGCTGCGGACACTGCGTCATTAACTAAAGATTTAGCAGGAACATAGGCTGGGATGGCATTAACTGCTGGAATTGGTAATTTATCTATTGATCCTTCTGCAACCTAGGAATAGGTTGGGACTATGATGAATGAAATCGTAACTAATGTATAGACTTAGTTTGGTGGATTAAAAGAAGTTTTTGCAAATTATGGTGCTGATACTATTACTTAGTATTTAAATAATCTTTTACAATTTGGAAAAAGTTTTGATGCTACTCCAATAGGTGTTGCTATAGGAGAAAGTATTCGTAATGGGTTGGTTAGAACTAATTTATTAGAGGTTTTAACATAGTAGTTGGAAACTAATGGAATAGATACAGTATTATAGGAAAAATTTAGTCATATAGATTTAACCGCGAGCCAAGATGATCTATTAAATTAGGTTTCTGGAATTTTGTAGAATGTTTCTGGAGAATTTAGTGGATTAAAAGATATGATGGCAAATGCAAGTGATGATGCTATTGCCGGATATATTAATCGTTTATTAGCTAGATAGACAGAAGTCTAGGGTGTCAGTAGAACTATTGGTTTAGCTTCTATTGAAGGTTTACGAGAAGGAATTGACGCACATTCTGATTCTGTTGAAGCAGGTGAGGCTGCTGATGATACGGTTAATGGATTTATTCATAGAATAGAAGATAGATTATAGGATGCTGTAAAGAATGGACGTAATTTAGGTTAGGCTTTAGTATAGGGCTTAAGAGAAGAACTTGAATCTGGAAAAATAGATAGTATTGGAGCGGATGCTCTTAAGGAAATAACAACCAAGATGAATGCTTATGTTCGTACAGTGGATTCTAGTAGTAAGTCCGCTGCGGGAAGAAGAAATTTAGTAAATTCTGGATTTACTTTAAGCAATGCTTTAAATGGTAATATTTCTGATAAATAGAAAGAAATGCTTGCTGATGCCTAGACATTGGCATAGGGAAATTTTGATAATAGATATAGAGATGCTTTTATTGAATCACCAAAATATTTAGAAAATAGAACACCGGATAATGCCTATGATTAGGCAAGTACAATGGCTGTATAGCATATAATACAATTAGAAGCTAAAGTTGTGCCATCAGCTAATTTAGAGCAAGAAGGAAAAGAAATTGCAGATAGAGTTAAATAGGCTGCAGAACAATCTTTTTAGGAAAATCCAATATAGCCAACAGTTAAGGTGCCAACATAGGAAGAATACCTCGCGGCAAAGGCACGAGCCGATGCAGCCAACTAGGCTGTAAAAGATTTTACATTAAAATCATCAGTAGAGGTCGAGTAGGCTGGAAAATTATCAGATGATGATCGACAGGCATTAATGGCACGCTTGGCTGAAGAACGACAAGCTGTATATAGTGAATAGGCTAGCGCGAATGTAGCTTTTAGAGATATTGAAAGTAGAATGCCTAGATAGGAAGTGCCAGTGATACAATAGCCAATTTAGTCAACTTAGGTTTAGTCACAAGTATAGTAGAATGAAATAATAAATACTCCCGAGGAAAAAGAATTAACAGAAGAAGAAACAGCTGCCATTAAATAGTAGATCACTGCATTAGAAGATTTAAAAGCTGCAAAATAGAAATATAATGAATTAGCTTCATCTAATTATGGCACAAAAGAATATAATTAGTCTGTAGAAATGTTTAATAATGATTATAGTAAAGAAAAATTCGATGCTGTTAGAGAAGCTGGATATCACGGTGAGTTATATTCAGATGGTGCTATTGATAATGCGTTAGAACAATTAAAAGCAAAAATTTAGTCTACGAAATAGGAAATTAGTAATGAACCTCCTATTAATATAGATGTTTCTTCTGACGGAATAAACTTTTTGGAAACTGAAACTAAAGATTTAAAATCTTGGCTTGATGAGCTTAAAACTGTTAATATTGATGTACATGCAGATAACTTAGATAAAACAAAAGGTGAAGCTGAAGAATTAAAAACTTAGTTTGAAACTTTAAAAGAAACTGCGGAGCAATTAGGAGCAGGAGAACAATTTATTAAAGATATAGAGAAGGATATTGATGCGATAAATGAGTTAATAAATAAAATTGAGTCTGTTCCTTCAGTTAGTACTTCTTCAGAAGGCTCAGATTCTGAAGAATCTAATTCGAATGAAGAATCTGAAAATGTAGTATCTACAATGGAAGATATAGGAGATCATGCAGAAGAAGCTGCTCAGTAGGTTTAGAATCTTCAAAATTAGGTTCGTAATACTGGGGCAGAAGGTTCTAATTTATCTAATGTTACAAATCATATTAATTAGGCGCAAGAATAGGCAGAATAGTCCATTAGTGTAATGGATAGATTAAAAGCATCTGTTTAGGCTATTGGATAGAAAGGAGCTGCTTCTATTACGGGCTTTGGCTCTGCTTTGCGCATGATAGCCACTTTATTTGATAAGAGTAATAAAACTGGTAAAAAACTTGCTGGCGTAGTAACAATTGTTGGCGCGGCGGTAAGTGCAGTTGGTATTGCTATTTAGATAGTTGATAAATAGTCTAAAGCTGCTGCGGCTTCTAATCCATGGATGGCTATTGCAATGGCTATTATGGCGGTTGTAAGCGGTATTTCTATGTTGTTTGAAACTAATGAAGATAGAATGAAAGAACTAGAGGATGCTGCGGAGAAAGCTCATGAGGCTGCACAGGAAGCTCGCGCGGATTATAAAACTTTAGATTCTTCTACTAAAAAGTTAAAAGAGTTAGAGAAAGCCAGATATGATAGTGCAGAAAGCGCGTAGGAATATTAGACTGCGGTGGATGAATTAGCTGATAAATTTCCTGATTTAATTAAAGCTTATGATGAGTCTGGAAATGCTATTATTGATATGATTGATTTAGAGAATTAGCTTGCTGAGACTCGAAAAAAATCTGCTGAATCTACTCTAAAGGAATAGGAAGCTTCTGCAATCGTAACTTACACTAAAATGTAGCAAATTCTTACTGATTTAGTTGGTACAATGGAAAGTTTAGGTGTTACAATTTTTGAAAATTATGGTAGCAGCGGTGGGACTGGAGCAGGCGCAGGTTTTGGAAAAACTTTAACTGATACATAGAAACAAACCTTTAATAGAATTTTTAATAAAGATGGAACAATAGATTTATTTAATAGAAGTAATTCTAATGCTGCTCTTATAGGTCATATGATGCAAACAATTAATAGTTTAGATAAAGCAGGAGATGTACGTGGAGTAAAAGAAGCATTAGATTTTTTAAATTAGTTACTTGATTATATGAGTGAATCTTCTAATTCTAAAGCGAAAAATTTAGCGAATATTATTTAGAGTGATAATAAATTTTTAAGTTTTAATAAACAAATTAATTCAGCTTATAATAATTATGAATCATTAAAAAATGGCGGTTCGGCTGTATCAGCATTTCTTACATATAGATTTGGTGAAGAAAAATTTATGTAGGATAAGTCTGGGATTGGAGAATTAATTGCTAGAGATATTGGAAGAAGGTATGCTGAAGCTTCTGCATCAGGAGCGACACCAGCGACTTCAGCTGCGCAATGGGCCTATTGGCAATTAGATGAAGGAAATAATTTTTATTTACCAAATGTAGGAGAATAGGCTACCAAATTTTGGGAAGAATATTTAACTGAGTCTTAGTAGAAAAGATTTACTGAAATGGCATCTCAACGTGATAAATATACCGGAATGGATATTTTACGTGAGTTTAATTTAGATAAAGATCATCGAACACCTTAGGTTTATTAGGCATATTATGAATTAATTGATACAATAGAGCATTCGTATGATGAAACCAATGAGAAATTAAAAGAACGTTTATAGGGATAGGTTGATTAGGTAAGAACTATAATGTCTAAAGTAGATTCTACGGGTGGAGATACAAAATACGGTAGAATGTTTGTTAATCAATTGCAGGAGAACATTATTGATGCTGAAACTTAGATATCTAGTGATTTAGAATCAGTATTAAATAATATGATTAAAACTTATTAGACTTTATTAAGTAGAACTCCCGAATAGGCTGATAAATTTGCTAAATAGGCAAGGAATTTATGGATTAAAACGTATTATGATTTACCAAATGAATTATCATCAACTATATATGATATTTTAGAGAAAAATGGGTTTACTGTAGAAGGAATAGATAAATCTCTTCATGAAATTAGTCAAATTGACAATGATGAATATGCTGAAATTTTATTGGATGTTCAATAGCGTTTATAGCAAATTCGTAGTAATATGATTACTTATTATGGTATTGCTATTGAAACTTTATCGCAGGAATTTTTGACTGCATGGGAGACTAATGTAAAGGAAATAAAAAGTTTAAGTAGTGGAATGACCTATTCGGATGCTTTAAAATGGGTGAATAAAGCTATAGCCGAAAGTAAACTAACGGAACATGATTTACTATCCGATTTAACTTTATCTGATTTGGAAATTTCTAAAGGCCAATTTACTGTTCCCGTTGAAAAAATTGTTGATTATTTAAATATAACTATTGAAAATTATGAAGTTGAATTTGAACGCTTTTCTCAAGAATTAGAGAATGAGCTTTAGTTGATAGAGACTTTTAAATTAGAAGATGGTACTTGGGACTATGGTAAAATGGGCGCAAGTTCTGGCTCATCTGGAGTTTATTTAGATGAATTAGAAAAAATGGCAGAAGAAATGGGTATTTGGTCTGACTATTTCTTTAATGATGAGGCACATGGCGGAGTTATTAAAGTTATTGGACAAACTGAAGATGAAAGAAAAACGACTCTTAATAATTTAATGGAAGCATTAGAATAGAAATTAAAAGAAAATAAAAAAAATAATGAGCAACAATTAGATATGTTGATTGCCTATAGACAACAAGTTGGTTATGAGCTTCTTAAACTAGGAGATTTTACAGCGATTTATGAAGCCTTGGGTAAGGAAATTAATACTAATCATGAGGCTCTAGCAGAATTGAAACAATATGCTTCAAAGAAAAAGACATATACAGGAAATAATAAAGACGTTGTTTCGACCATTAGCGGCATTCAATCTTCGTATGCTTCATTCTTATCTGATATACTATCAAAAGGTTATGAAAATATTGATTGGACTAAGTATAGTTATTTATCTAAAGAAGAATTAGATCTTGGCAAAGTATCTTATTTACGCTATATACAGGAATATGGTCAATTTGCGGGAAAAACTCTTGAAGAAATTAATGCATTGATTCAGTAGGCAATTGAGAAAGATACAGATACTGCTATTAATGGATTAAAAGATCTAAAATTTATTAGTTATGATTAGTTTAGTGGATCTTTAACCGCGGTCAAAGATTTTGCTAATCGTTTTGGATTAGAATTAAATCAATTAATTGAAGACGGGATCGCGTATTACGATCAATCTCTTGGCGAATATATTGTAAATTGGAGAAAAATCCAAGATATAAATATAGAAAATGCAGTTGATAATTATTATACTAGTGTTGCTGAAAATATGATGAAAAATGACAGTAG
>Ga0310690_10001075_pt1 | contig 51292 bp, 42 predicted proteins | sample AusTroGonzalo_MG_2_FD_207661 | JGI IMG/M metagenome (GOLD analysis project Ga0310690, IMG submission 207661) | Bovine rumen microbial communities from tropical cattle in Woodstock, Queensland, Australia - Gonzalo_04 (v2) (version 2) | ecosystem: Host-associated > Mammals > Digestive system >... | reverse complement strand
TTGAACTCTTTCTTCACTGCGGAAATCTGAACATTTGCTTTCATTGTTTTGTAATTTTGTAAGTGAAACATAAATCTTATTTATTTTTTACGAACAACGAAGAGCGTCAACGGGGAAAGGCCCTGTTGTCAAGGGAGGATGTCCGGCTATTATTCAAAGAAAGTGGCAGCTCCGACGCCGAAGGGAATCATCTTTCTTTAGAAAAATATCTGGAAACCCTTTACTGGAGCCGCCGAGCTACCTTTGTGAGGAAAAAGTAAATAAAAGATTGTCGTGGAGCTGGAGGAATGGAGAGACGATGATAAAAGCAGAAGTAAGATGGAAGAAGTAAGAAGGAAGAGGGCAGAATGTGTAACGGTCAGCGGCGAGAACATAGATGCAAAACGCCCCCTAATCATCATTAGGAGGCGCATCTGGTGTTACCTGTTTTGCATCCCTGTTCTCGTCCAGGGTAGTCAGTTGAATGAATGGGCATTCAGGGTAAGCATGTTTCCACTGATTGAATTTCATGATGATGCGATGCACGGTAAAGAGCAAATCGTGATACGGCTTTTGAAGCGCCTGAGCAATGGTATAGAGTTCACGCTTGTCAGACCCGCTGTTGTTAGACTGCGACTTTCCCGGCACAGAGCCGACGAGGTTGGAGTGTACGCGCATGGTAAAGCAGACCATATTTACAGCCTCCTGGATGTCGGTGGACCAATCGCCGCCCTCCTTGCTCTCGTCAATCCGATTGATGACCACATCATGCTGTTCCTCACCGTTCGGAGAGATGTAGAACGTGGAGAAGAGCGCCTTGCCGCTGTTCTCGGCCCCCGTCAGAAAGTCAATGATAAGCTGCTTCTCCTTGACGACCCTGTCCTGCTGCTTCTTGATGTCCGTGATTCGCTCCCGCTTGAAGATGCCCTCCCAGTAGCGTTGAGACACCTCGATGTGGTATTTGAGCGGAGCCGAGTTCTTCAGCTTCGCCTCCTTCGCCATCCCGATAAGCTGCTTGATGTTGTACCAATTCCCCTTGAAGAGAGCAGCGTAATAAGGGATAGGATAATACGTGCTGTCCGGTGTCGGCACACGACAGACCACCGCGAACTTCCTGGCAGACGACTTCTTCTGCATCCGCTGCTGCAGATCGCCCCACGGGTTGTCGAACGAAAGCAGCGGAATCTTCTCCACCTCATTGACGGATGCCAGGGACTTGTTCCAGTTGGCATACAGCACATACTCGATGCGCCCATCCGATTTAGCCGGAGAGAAGCGGCAGTAGCACACCTCCTTGCGGTAGAGTCGTACGATGCGCTTCCCCTCATTGTCCAGGATGATGACCGAGACGCACCAACCGAAGTGTTTGAAGTCCTGACAGACCCCGAGGAAGTAAGACAGAAGAGAGTTCGCTGGCAGGAAGTCTTTCTTTCAGTAACTTTTTGTGTAAAGTTTTACAATTAGACGGCCAGCCTTCGTGTTGCATTCATGTGTAAAATGACATGTTAAGATATCAAATTATATTGTTAACAACCTGATTGGAGAACCATAACAATACTTATTTCCCCGATATTGCTGCCAGTAACTGTTATTTCTTCGTATCACATTTGAATTTCATTTGGATTCTAATCATTAGAATTTTACATTTAGCATTTAGATAAGGTCCACAAACTACTACAAATTCATTATATATATACCACTTATTGAGAAAACTCAAATTAATTATGATATTTAGGAATAATTAACATTTTTATTGCCGTATATGTATAAACATTTTGTTAAATTTGTAACACAATTTCACTGATTCTACGTTAAAAGAAAATTAGTATTAAAATATAAACGATGTATGGCAAAGAAGTATAATAAGACAAAGCTAAAGAAAGTAGTAATCAAAGGATACAAGTCGGTAGCCTTTAATAATCCCGTTACTTTGTCTCTTGGTTCTGTTAACATCTTGCTTGGCGCAAATGGCGCAGGCAAGAGTAATATTATTAGCTTCTTCAAGATGCTGAGCTATATGATGAGCAAGTCTTTCGCTCGTTATGTAGAAATGGCCGGTACGGCAAATTCATTATTGCACTATGGTGCTAAGCAGACGCCATTTCTTGAAGGTAATCTGACTTTCACAGATGATAAGAACTCAATAGATACTTATCAGTTCACATTGACGAGTGCCGCTCCAGATCGATTGATTATTACGGAGGAAACTGTACAATGGCACAGAGAAGGTAAGGATAAACCTTATGACGTCGTATTGGAGCCAAATTTCAAGGAGTCTTCTCTGGCAGATAGCAAGGATTCTGTAGCCAAGTCAATTTATTGGATGTTGTCGTACTGCAAGGTTTATCAGTTCCATGACTCATCGGCAGAGGGGCCTCTGCGTCAAGCGTGTCCTGTGGAAACATCTGATTATTTACAAGCATATGGGAATAATCTTCCTTCTTTCTTGTATCTTTTGCGAGAGCATTATGTTGATTCGTACAATCGTATTGTCAGCTATGTGCGAGATGCAGTTCCTCAGTTCCAGGATTTCTATCTGGAGCCTGTCGGCAATAATATTTCTCTTAGGTGGAAGGACAATTCCGCAACTGATTATGTGTTCAATGCCCATCAATTCTCTGATGGATCCATCCGTTTTATTGCACTTGCCACTCTGCTTCTTCAGCCCAAGGAGACTATGCCGAATGTTATCATTCTTGATGAACCAGAACTGGGACTTCATCCGTATACTATAACCTTATTGGCTCAGATGATTAAAGATGCAGCCGTTCATTCACAGATAATCATTGCTTCACAGAGCAAAGATCTTGTAGACCATTTTGATATTGACAACATATCTGTTGTGGAGATGGATGAACATTGTTTATGTACAACAGTTAAGGCTTTAAACGAAGTTGATTACAAACTTTGGCTTAAGCACTATACCGTTAGCGAGTTGTGGGATAAAAATATAATTGGAGGGCGACCTGTATGAGTGCTAAGATTATACATGTACTGTGCGAAGGACAAACGGAACAGGGATTTGTAGAAAGTGTTCTCAAACCATATCTTATCAATAATGGAATTACTGCCGTAAAGAGTGTTTTGGTGACTACAAACAAAAAGAAGAATGCCTGTGGTGGATTGGTTACATACCAGCATGCATACAATGATTTGATGACAATGTTGAGTATGAACAAGGATAGCAATTATGAGAGCCATGTTTTTACGACAATGTTTGACTTGTACGCTTTGCCAGATGATTTTCCTGGTTATACTGAAGCACACTCTATTGTGGACAGATATAGTAGAGTAGCGGCTTTCGAGAAGGCTTTTGCAAAAGCCATCGGTTCAGACAGATTTGTTCCCTATATTCAGTTGCATGAATATGAATCCCTCGTATTTTGCGGATTGGATTACCTGACAGATATGTATAAGGGTTGCAAGAAGGGTATTGAAAAGTTAAAGGAAGATCTGTGTCTATTTGGAAATCCGGAACTGATAAATGATAATCCATGCACAGCTCCGAGTAAACGTATCATCAAGGCTGTTGAGGGTAACAAGAAGACACACTACAATTACGATAAGCCTAAGGCAGGTAGATACGTTGCAGAAATGGTCGGTATTGAATCACTACGTACAAAGTGTAGCCATTTTAATGAATGGATTGAGAAACTGATAATTAATTAAATTTTTATGCCTAATCAGAAAAGTCTAATGATGGAAGATATGAGTGTCGCATTCTTGCGCACTATTTGCGCGGCAAATGGATACTCGGTTGGTGATATTAATCATGATAATGATGGAGTTGACATTGTTGTAAGATGTAAGGGCAAACCTCAAGATGATTGTATCAGAGTTTCTCCTTCTGTTGATATTCAACTAAAATCTTCATATTCGAGGATTACGGAAAATGCCGATGGATCAATAAACTATGTTCTTGAAGTAAAGAATTATGAATCTTTGATTGACACAACAAGAATTGAACCTTTGATATTGGTTGTGTTTCATATGCCAATTGCAGAGGAACAATGGATTGAGCAAACTTCTGACTGGCTAAAAATTAGAAAATGTGCATATTGGATTTCTCTAAGAGGAAGGTCACATACTGATAATAAAGAAACAATTACTATAACTCTTCCGTCAGATCACCTACTCACGAAGGATTCTTTGAAAGATATTATGGTAAAGATTTCAAAAGAAATACCACTATGATAGATTGGGAAAACATGATAAGTAAGCTATCTCCTGAAAGATTAGCTAGATATCTAACAATACATAATTGGGTAGAGATAGATTCTCTATTTGAAGGCAAGGTGCGTCAATTCCTTAACCCACAGCAAAATGATGCAATCCTTTTACCAACAGACAATTCTTTTTCTGATTATCAAAATATTATGTATAGATTTCTCTGTATACTTGCGGAGGAAGAAAAGGAATCTTTAAAGGGACTTTATAATAAGTTGGTAAATCCATCTTGTGATATCTTAAAATGGAGAATCGCAGATGAGAATACATTCAACGGAGCCATTCCATTAAGTTCAATGGGATCTAATATTGACTATATAAGAGACATGCTTGGGTCTGCGTGTTTGGACATTCTCAACCCTAGTCCATATCATGCAAAATTATACACGAATGATGTTCAGACTCAATTGAAAAAATATAGTTTTGGACAGACTGAGATTGGCAGTTATATCCTGAATATTCTTTGCCCATTGGGTTTTTATCAATATCAACTATTTGATCCGAACGAGGAGACTCTTCCTTTATCAAGAAGAATCAACCTTAATGTTTTGCGGAATATTGATAAAATTCAACATTCTGTGTTGGAGAATAGTCAAGAGATGAGAGATAATGTAGCTGAAGGCAATATTAGTGTAAATTTTCTTACCTCCCTCTCGAATTTATATGAAGAAAACATGAATTCAAATTTAACCATATCAGCAGCATGGAACTCTACTATACCTTTTTTGGAAGGAGAACCCATATCTACAGTGCAACTTCAACCATGTTGTATTGATAAAGTAGGACAGACGATAGAAGAGTTTACACAGCATGAGGAACAGAATGTAGAAGTTGAATACGTTGGGAAGATTGTCAGTATAAGTACAGATGCAGAGATAGATGATCGTGAGAAATGCGTAGTCAAATTAGCTACAATAGGGGATAATTTAAGAACAACCACAATTCTGGCGACTTTAAGCTATGCAGATTTTTTTAACATTGCAGATTCTGCTTTTCAAACTGGAGCTAATGTAAAAGTTAAAGGTACAAAAACCACGACTTTTCGAAGTACTAAATTATCAAATGCGAGGTTGGAGATTATATAACACTATGTCCCATCTCTTGTTAGGATAATCGTCCGTCATATTTCGTTTTCGTCCACTCAGCCTCGCGCATTACGCATACAAAACCATTATTCTAGACATCAGGTAATGTAAGCTCCTGAACATTGACAGTAATGCCTGCCTCTATTGGCAGCAAAGTAACTAAAACAAGCAAAGGTCTTCTTTTCATATCCTCTTAGATGTATATCTGTTTGTTTGCAAATATACGATTATTTGTTGAAGTTTAATACTTTTGCAGGAAATAATTAAAGCGACCGTGCTTTGCAGAGCAGGAGCTTATGGGAAGTCAGTGTTACAACTTGTCCATAGTAAAGTTCCGTCTTACGACCTCGTGGTTTATTAGTGCATTTTTTTCCATATTCTTGCTTTTTGCGATGCAAGTGTAGAAAAATTTTCCAAAAGGGCAATGATTTTATGGAATTATTTCCAAATTCGTAAAATCTTTTGTTAATGTTACTGCAATTGGGATCATTCCAATTCTTCGATTGGTGTTTTCAAAGCATCTCTAAATTTTGTTCTCAAGAATAAAGTCATATGAGATTAGAATAAGTATCACTTTGTATAATAGTGTTATATTCTATATTATATGTATATTAAATGATAGATGACAGATTCCATAGATTTGAATACATACTCTATAGCTCGGGGCATATCTTGCAAGAATCAATAGCTGCTACCTGTTAGTAGTAAACCTTTAGTTTCTCAAGTGTGGAATTTTTAAAAATCTCGTCAGCTTTTTATTATGCCACGTTCTTCATGTTTCTATTAAGGCGTTTCATTTGTTTCTGCGATTATTTCCATAAGACGTCAAATCAATGTCGTTATGTGTTATAAAACAAAAGAATATAATAATTTATAAAGGGATAAATGACACTATTTAACATGATTGAGAAACAAAAAGAAACATAAATAATTTTTCTGTTTGATAGAAAAAATGTATTTTTGCATCAAATTACATATTTTAATGTAGGAGTAATAGAAAACGTCATACTATAAATTAAACAATATGCGCATTGTACAAACTTTTTGGTCGGCAAAACGTAACCCTCTGGAGCACAGTTTTGGATGGTTGCATCCCGAATACAATTTAATGTCATGGGCTTTGAGTTGTCATAGCATTCATGAGCATTACGATGAAGTTGTACTTTACACTGACACATTAGGAAAGCATGTCCTTATTGATACGTTACATCTTCCATATACAGAAGTAAATATTATTTTTGATGACTTTAAGTGTTTACCACAACATTGGGCTCTTGCAAAGATAAAAACATATTCTTTGCAGACAAAACCATTTCTTCATGTTGACGGAGATGTTTATTTGCCTAAACCTCTAACAACAAACGTTGTTGATGCGGAACTTGTTGCTCAAAACAGAGAGATTGGAACATCATATTATAGAAGCATGATGGATAGAATCCTTTCTTACCCCGAAATTTATTTGCCAGAATACATACAAAAGGGTTTGTCTGAAAAATCTGTCGCTTCATATAATATGGGAATATTTGGTGGATCGAACTTACAATTCATTAATGAGTATTGCAATGAGGTCTTTTCATTCATAAACATAAATCAGATGAATAATAGTGAGATTCGTTATGCATATATTGATTGTAATGTGTTTTTTGAGCAGGTGATTTTTGCGGTCTTTGCAGATAAAAATGAGAAAATAGTTGAAAACGTATTAGGACGAGCCATGATTGATGAGGGCTATATGGCACGAGATTTCTGTGCTTTGAGGGATTATGACAATAAGCCTTTTTTCCATATTTTGGGAGGACATAAAAGAAGTGAAGGAGTTTGTAACATGCTAGAAAAAACATTAATGAGTAAATATCCCGACACATATTTACGTATATCTCGAGCATTCCCTCAACGGCATGTTAGGTTAGGTGAAAAATCATTTCCGGAGATTTTTAATTATGAAATGGATGTTGCAAAAGCATTTCTATTTATAGATGCTTCCTCTAATATACAAGATAAGGCTCTCATTGTTTTAAATCCATGGCTTCAATTGACTGAGGAAGACGGGAATTACTTCGCAGCTATTCCCTCAATAGGTAAGGATAGAATCAAATCAATTCCGATAAAACCACTGGCGTTGAATATTATCACAATTTTGAATAATAATAATGGCAGAATCATATTTCAGTCTTTGAAGGAGGAATTATTTAATTGTTTTTCTTCTAAAAAACATATAGATGCAGAAACATTCACCAATGCAGAAATGACATACTTATTATTCTACGGAATAATTATTGCAAAAATTGATAATTAGAGAAATGGCCATGATTGTAGATTATGTGATTCCATTCGTAGATTGTAGTGACCGAAACTGGATAGTTGAGTATAAAAAAAATGTTCACAACAAATGTGATTGGAGTAACAACGCAACAAGATTCAGGGATTGGGGAATTTTAAGGTATCAACTTCGCAGTATCTGCAAGTATTTACCATGGATAAATAACATCTATATATTACTCTCCATTTCTAAAACTCAAATCCCAACATGGTTGAATACAACAAATAGTAAGATACACATAGTATATGATTGGGAATTTATTCCAATTGAGCATCTGCCAGTGTTCAATTCTAATGTCATTGATTTGTTTATTCCTAATATAAAAGGATTGAGCGAGTACTATCTATATGCGTGCGATGACTATATAATAACACGTAGTCTAAAGATATCAGATTTTTTCTATGATAAAGGAATCTTTCTTAAATTGGAAGATCACGCATTTAATCATTCTGTATATACTGATACTGTCATGAATTCAAATAATTTGATAAACGGCAATGCACAAATAGTACATGTCAAACATGGATACATAATGCCCTATTGTGATCATGCCATAATACCTCATATAAAAAGCAAGAATGTTGAACTTTTACATAAGTATAATAAAGAGATTAAATACTCCATCTCCACGTTCCGAGAGAGTAAAAATCTCACATGGTTAATATACCCGTTATATTTAAATAAAAGAGGATTACTTAAAAGCGGGAACGTAAAAACAAAATATTGTGAATTGCGTACAGAAGCAGATATCCAGAATTTATCTTTCATAAATTGCGATACGATTGTTCTAAATGACGAGTATCAAGATAACTATTATTATGGTAGATCATTACTCGGCAAAAAGTTAGAAGAAATTTTCCCAATTAATTGTGAATATGAACTTATTTAAATTTAGAAACAAATGAAAAAGAAAAACGAAATGGGTAATCTCGTGGAGATTACAAGTGAAGAAATGATTGATTTTTTTACTAGGGAAGTATTGGAGGAACTGACGGGCTCTGGTTCAGGAAGTGGCTCAGGAAGTGGCTCAGGAAGTGGTTCTGGTTCAGGGCATATTATAAGTATTCGTGAAGGCGAGGAAACACTTGAATTTGAATCTTTGGGCGTGTCATGGAAGGTAAAAGTATCATGGAAAGGTGGAGTCTTTGATGTTTTTCATAACATAGATGAACCAGATTTGGAGGTAACTTTGGAATCACCATCAGGGTCAGTAGATGGAGTGCCATATGGCATATTATCATATGCGTGGGAAAGACCTGCCGAAGTGAGAATTACTGTTAAACACAGCTATTATGACGAAAATCACCATTTAACCACATTGGTAGGTGATTATTATTGGCTTATTCCTTTAATCTACCGCATTAGTGGCCAATAAAAATTGGACGAGTTAAATAGTTAATCAAATAATCCCATAAAAAGGGGATAATCGGGTTCTTTGACATCGTTGAATTTAGTCCTACCGAACAGGCCGGCCAGGTGAGTCTTGTCCGTAAGTAATATGCTGAGGATCTGTAAGACCTCATAGGTTGAGCGTTCCAATTTTATATCATGATGGACAATAGCCATGAGACAATAGGTTATGATAGCAACACCAATTTGGATGCGGGCGGCATTCTCCGTGGTGCCCAAAAACTTCTTGATCTTGAGATGCTGCTTTAGCCATTTGAAGAATAGTTCAATTAACCATCTTTTCTTGTAAAGTTCTGCAACTTCAAGAGCTGTGAGATGCTTGGCATTGGTGAGGAAAGTGAATTCACGTTTTTCTTCCTCATCATAGTATCTAACGAGTCTGAATGACTCAGGATACTTCTCTCAGACAGATAACCCGTAAGTCTCACCTCGGCATCAGTAAGCACGTTCTTTGGCATACGTCTCTTCCATTTGACTATCTTATACTTCAAGTTTGTCTTGGCTCTGACTACATAGAAGGAATCCGTCAGATGGATTATGTAGAGTTATTTGAACGAGTCGTAAGCCCTGTCGAATACGTAATAAGCATTGGTTCATACGAATTTGAAGACATTGCCGTTGAATCATGCTTTGATGTAGTGGTCACGGTGTGGAAAGTTGGAACTTGAGCCTCAATGTCATATAGGACATGAGCTTTGACACCACCTTTCTTCCTTCTGAATCTTGCTCATGGGAATGTGGAGAGACATAGAGGAATGGTCGTCGAATCGAATGCGTATTTCTTTCCAGGAATATCCAGGAGATTGGTTGCCCGTTTCTCTTGGGCCTCTTTCATCATATAGAAGGCGAAATCCTCGAATATCCTGTAGTCACGATTCTGATTGGCATACGCAAGAGTGGCTTTGGCAATGGGATTACGTCCCAATCCCAGATGATATAGCTTTGCTCGATGTGCTTCAATAGCGACTATCACATCACGCAAACTCTCGCGATTACACAGTTGACCGAACATCATTGTAAGTAGTTGATTCCAGCATGTGAATTGCTTCACATAGCGGTTCCCATCATGCTTGCGGACGTAGTTATTAAACTGAGTCCTGTTTAGAAAGGCCGTTAACTGAGAGAAAACATATTTCTCATGGAACATGGCAGTCAATTGAATTTGGCTGCAAAGTTACAAAATCAAGTCAGTATCATTCAAGAGCCTACTTAATAGACTAAAATTCAATTATTTCAAAGATCGATTAATCAACTTTTATTGGACAATTGTGAATCTACCGACAATAATTCTCAAAATGGAATATAAGTATTCGAATACTTATGCCACAAGGATACAGGGCTTGATAATTTCAATCGTTTTTTCTTTGTTCATACAGCCCTGCTTTGCCCAGACATTGGGCCAATGGACAAAGTATATAGACAGGTTGGAGAGGTTCGGACGTGCGATTCCTCAGGAGAAGGTGTATATTCATTTGGACAACACATGCTATTTCTTGGGCGATATCATTTGGTTCAAGGCATATCTCAGACAAACCAGTGATGATACACCCTCCAAGGTGAGTGGCACACTATATGTGGAACTGATAAATAACGAAGGTTATCTCGTAGAACGCAAACTCATCGAGATGAAGAATGGTGAGGGAGACGGATATTTCAATCTGCCTGCCACAGATGCAATGTATGCAGGCTTTTATGAACTTAGAGCCTACACTCGCTGGCAACTGAATTGGGGAGAATATGAACACGACTTTGGTTATAATCTTCCTTTTCGCTTTGGAAATGCTTATTTTAACAAGGCGATGCGCCATGAGGCCGAACGTGACTACGAGAAGCTTTATAGTAGAGTTTTCCCCGTCTATAACAAACCTATAGAGCCAGGGCAGTACGACATGGAAATGACCATGCACCCGCACCAAAGGATATACAAAGAAAAGGGGCATAAAATAGAACTAAACTTTTTCCCCGAAGGAGGGAATCTGATAGAAGGCGTACCGAACAGAGTGGCATTTGAAGTTACGAGGAATGGAGAATGGATAAATGGTGCATTAAACATCGATGGCAAAGAAATCCGAACCATCAATCGGGGAAGAGGAATATTTGAGTTCGTCCCGGATAGTCGGATGCAAAAGAAACTGACATTTATGACAGATAGTGGCGAGGTACTGAAGCCTAAGTTGCCTCAGACCGACGAGCAGGGCGTAGCAATACAAGTGATACGAATCGGCGATGAACTCCAAATAAAGACACAGGTTGTAGGCATACCCTATGACAGCCTTGCTCTGACCATCATGCACGAGGGAAAGATACAATACTTTTCGCCTTTGCAACAAATAGGTGACGGCATTCAATGCAAGGATTTACCCTCTGGCGTAAATCAGGTGACAGTGTTTGACACACAAGGGCGAGTATATTCTGATCGTCTCTTTTTCGTAACAAAGACGGAGGATTTACTGCCCAGCATAAGCATAAGTACTCGCGAGCGAAACTATTCGGCATACGAACGTATTGATGTTGATGTTCGGTCGATTCGTCAAAGTACAGGTCATTTGTCGGTATCGGTTCGCGATGTTTCGCGAGGTGCCCGCAACTATGACTCAGGCAACATCCTTACCGAAATGCTGCTTGCCAGCGAGATTCGTGGTTTCGTGCCAGACCCTGGTTACTATTTCGAAGCCGATGACGAAGATCATCGTCAAGCTCTAGACCTGTTGATGATGACGCAGGGATGGCGTCGGTTCAATTGGCGCGACATGGCTGTAAAAGGAGAATGGGAGTTTGTCCACCCTGCAGAGAAGACGCCTCTATTAATGGGTTCTGTGCATAAGTATGAGGCAAAAGTAAAGTTCGATCCTGTTGCTGGAACTGATCCAGGAGGCTCTCAATACAAAGGAAAGGATCTGAAGGATAGTCGCTTAGATAGCCTAGGTTTATCCCGGGATATGAGGAAGCGGATGATAACAGATGGAGAGGTGCTTAAACGTGAGGTGCGTGTGCATGGTTTGTTCTTCAATAGGGATTTTGAGGATTATGTCCGAGGTGATGCAACAACCAAGAACGGGAAGTTCTGCATTGTCCTGCCTCACTTCTATGGCGTATGTGACTTTTTCCTTTCGGCAAGCGATACTACGCGATGGAAAAAAAAGGAACGAGAGGGTAAAGTGCCACACCAGTGGATAGTTGATGACGAAGAGCAGTATCCCGAGTTTTATGTGCGTCTGTCGTTTCCATATCCGAACTTTGTCAAACCTTATACTCACTATCAGATGCAAGAACAGCCTTTGGAAATAAATGATAGTGGGTGGGTAAATGCTCAGACAGACAGTCATTTCATGAGCGAAGTTAGTGTAAAGGCTCGTCGAACAGGTCTTAGGTCGTATCGATATGCAGTCCCCGTTTTGGGTTTTGACGCCTATGATATATTTAATATGGGAGTTGATGCGGGACTTATTGACGGTTGGTATTCCTCGACCGACGACATTACCAATACTTTGGTTACATATTTTATTAAAGATATATCGCGAGGCAATAAAGCAAATGTCATTACCGCATATGGAGACGTGTTGCACGGCATGTTTGAAGGTGGCGATTCGTTCTTTAATTCGTCGCCGTTAGAAGTGCGTAAATATCAATATCTGTATAATCTAGATTCAGTTTACCTGTATACAGACTATGAGCCACGTCTCGAAGGCGATTCGCGATATTGGGGAACCGAGAATTTACGAATTGCCGTATTGTTCAAGTTATTCAAGGATGGTAGTATTCGTCGCACCTATCGCGACCGTTTCCTCCATCTTCAAGGCTATGCAACACCAGCGGAGTTCTACAGCCCAGACTATTCAACCCGTCCTTTACCTGAAATGGTAGACTATCGCCGCACACTCTATTGGAATCCAAACCTGTATTTGGACTCAAACGGTACAGCCCACATTACCTTATACAATAATTGTCACAATAGTATTATAGAGGTTGATGCCCAAGGCCAAGCTGCAGACGGCACCCTACTTTGGACAAAATGAAGCATTTACTCCCTATACTGCTCTTGCTCTGGGCAGTGCTGGGCTTCGGTCAGGAACCTCTCGACTCTGTTTCTTTTGCAAAGATGGCGTACTCCGTAAGTGCAATGGCTATTAAACCCATCGAACATCCAGAGGAATTGCCGTTACAAGCCTTGCAGCGCCTAGAGAAGGATTTGCAGCAGAAGCATTCAAAGCGCTATTACAAAGTGGAGACGATACAATTTACGAACATATAGACAAAATGATAGATATTCAACTAAACTTTTCTTCTTTATAGCACTGAAAGTTCACCAAATCTGCTCTTCCAATTGTTGTATACATCAGATAATGAGGTACCACGTTGTGAGTATCCACCTTGATACCATCCAAGACCTTACCTGACTTCAACTGATAAAACAACTTTCGTCTCATTGAGAAGAACATACTCTTCGTTAGTTCTTTCCCCGTTTCGATGGCAATCTCCTCTATGCTTTTGGGAGACTGTCTGTAATAATTTTTATAAGCGCTATGCATATAGGATGTCCTCAGCATGTGACTGATAAAAGCAGACCAGTTCCTGTGATATGGATGGAGTGCTGCAACCGCCAGCTGATGTAGGATTCTAAGATACAATTCTGAAGCTTCGCTCACCCATAGAGGCATATATGAAGAAGTAACCGAAATTGCACCAGACTGTATCATAGCATTGGCCACAGTGTTGAAGGAATGATATGTTGGGGCTGTATTGCAGGCAGAAAGAAAAACCAAAGGAGCAGTAACCTGTCTCTTGGAAATCTCTTCTGGATAAAGCTTTTCATCGCCAATCATCAAGTAGGTCTGCCGCAAATCCATATCGACGCCACCATGACTATCAATCACCAAAAACTGTGGAGAAATCTCTTTAATTGCCTTTTCAAGTTCATCTATCGTAAGGCATACCCTGGTTTCGAATTCCAAAACCTTTGACAACTCAACAGCATCATCTTGGTATTTTTTAAATCCTTCCTCCCGCGTTCCAAACACCACCAATGTATGTTTTATAATATCACGAGGCACATCAAAATGAACCGCTTCATTTATCACATAGTGCATCAGGTTACCCACCACTGGAGTCTCTGGCATCCGACATACATCATGGCTGAAGGCCAAGGGAACACCGTCAATGTCCATCCATTCTATAGGGAGGTCTGTAATAGCTACTATCTGACGAGGATATTCTTTCAAATGCTTTTTCATCTCTTGTGAAAGAGTCCTGTCCACCATGTCCTTGCCCACCTTCATCATCACCTTCTCTATACTGCTTCGCTTAGTTCCTTGCATCAACTTTTCATTGATTTTTGGATTGACAAACGACAATTGGCGGTCGATATCCTTTCCCAAGAAAGGAAGCCTCAAATAAGGTGAGAATCGGTAAGAAGCATGCAAAGTTCCCAGTATGTCCAAGAAGTAGCAACGTGGCTGAAAGAAGAGGTCGACCACAAGTTTGTATGCAATAGGATGGCCACGGGGATTATTCTCTGCATTGATATTAAAGGTATAGTTTTTTGTAGAACCTTGTGACAGCACAGTTCTAACAGTCTTGCTTTCATTCTTGTATTTCATAGCATCCAGCTGATTGTACAATTCATACTGTTTTCTGATGTCAGCATTTGTGAACGGCAAAGTTACAACAAGCGGAGCGTTCACTTGATCCCAAAGGCTATGCTTGTCTTTAATGTTTTCTGCCGCTTGCAGTTCGATAGCGGCTAATTGTTGTATTTGTTTCAAAATAAGCTGCTGACGATTGAATGTGTCTGATTCTCGCACTGCTTCATTCTTCAGAGCCTCTTCTTCTGCATCCGATTTGCTGTTGTGTGGAAAGCACCAATTCCCCCAAATGTGTTGTAGCGTAAATGTATTAGGCCGGGTGGGCAGAAAGAACAGCCCTCTATCTATATCACGCACTTCGCATCGCACACTGAAAGGGGAATCCAGTTTAGACAAATCAAGATAGTTTGGTGCTAAGGAATACAAAAACTTGAAGATGTCATCTCTGTCATGGAACACATTATTACACCCCTCCATAAAACCAGAACCCTTAGGACAGACAAAGGCGTAATTATCTCGTTGTATCTTCTTTACAGCTATTTCAATGTGTTTCCGACAATCGGGATCCTTTGCGCATAGGAAAAACACAGCTGCTTCATCTTCCAAGCCAAAAGCATTCAATCTTATATCATCAACAGTATCCTCAAAGACAAACAACACCATATAGCTTAGGTGATTACCAGACCCATATAATCCTGAGTAATAGCCCACGCCAAGAGCAAAATGCTCCATGCATTGTGGAAATTCACCCAGGGTCATAATATATGGGCTGACCAACTCCTCCATGGGAAGAAGCGGATTCCATATCTCTTGTCTTTTTCCTAGTAAGAATATGTATGTGATTGGATGCATTATTGATAAGTATTTTTCTTTTATTCGTAAAACTCTGAAGTATCAGCTTCGAATTATTCCATATCTATCATTTCAAGCTTTCCGTCATTGTATTCAAGTTCCCCTTTCATTGAAAACGGGGAGGACATATAGAATGGGGCATCTGATTCATGATTGTCATAATCCAATTGAACACTTACTTGGCCTTTACATTGTATATGAATACTGTCATTGGATATATAAAACTGGAGTACTAGCGCGCCTATATTGAACCTCATAATGTGACATGGTTTTATAACTTATTAATATTCCTTTTTGCCCGTGCTATTTTGCCAAGTGTAATATATTGCAATCTTTCGTATTCTCGTTCATCAAAGAACTGTCGATAATAAGGTGATTTGGGAATATTAAGTAGTGATTCTTTTAGTCGCTTTTCATTTTCGTCAATAAATGCAATCTGTTTACAATATTCTTCCCACAATCCGTTTTTAATATTTTGATAATATGAGTGAAGCATCTCATGTGTAAAGCACCATTGTTTGCCCCAATTCACATTAACCCCTTTCTTTCCAAGCCTTTCTAAATTATTATCAAAAATATCTTGATTTGTATACAAATTATTTGCAAAGGTAATACCTGTTATCTCGTTTGAATTCAAAATTTCCTGTGCATATGGTTGTATATCATCTTTGGGGAAAAGTCTACATCCGCTTTGTTGCAACTCAAATACCTTTCTTGAACAATTCTCATCGTGTCGAAAAAGATATGCACTAACCAACTCTTCTAATGGTATTCGTGTACTTCCCTCCTCATAGAAAAAACCTTTTTGAACACCTGTTCTTGGATATACTTGTAGGCCTATACTCCTAAAGCCCAAACCGACAAATGATCCAGTAGGAATAATTCCATGAGCATAGATAACGCCATATGGATACTTTTTAGTGTCGGTTATAGGCTCATACGTGTCATTCCCAAGGTATTTCGTGCATGCAAAGAATGCGGCAACTGATATGTCGGAAGAAAAGTCAATCAAACCAGTATTAAATCCATAATGCTGTGCCAGGCCATAATAATTCATTTCAAAGAAAAATGGTTTACGTATAGGCTCTAAATAAATTCCTTGCTCGAACATCATAAACAATGGATGAGTTCTCAGAAGAGAAATAAAATCTTCGCATTTGAGATTGCTTACAAGGTGGTCATCTAGATCTCCTCTTGAGAAAGAGGATAGTATTTTCTCATACGGTTTGTTCTGCCCTCTGAAGAGGAAGCAATGCTCACGTAGATTTGGCTTAAGGCCATATCTCCCACTATTAAGCCGATTAACAATGAACAAATCATTTCCTTTGTCATTCACATACACACAATTGCTATCCCATAAAGCATTGGTCACACGTTGCAGTGGGAAAAAGTCACAAATAGAAAAGCCAGCCCATCCATTTGTAGAACACATTATCTCATTTTCTCGTGATTTCAAAGAATCTATGAGTTGAAATATGTTGGGTAATTTTGAAATTTCTATCGCATTCATATTTTAATCGTTTACGCTTTCGTTTATTTTCTTGTAATTTGTGTCATATTGACTCTAACTGCTAAAAGATCTGTTTTGTCACTATCGTTGGCTTGGTCATCAATCATTTCCTATCATTTTTAGGTACTGAAACGGTAAGGCTGGAGCATTGCCATGTATAATGGCTGATTCCGTTTTACTCTCTGATTATGCTGGATTCGATACGAACACAGAAATGTGTTTTCATGCATGGCATTACAAATTCTTATATTTGTTGTCAGTCTTCCGATGTGACTACCCAATCATATTTCTTTGCCCATCGCCAGATGGTAACGCGGGCGAGGTTAGTCATGTTTTGAATCTGCGACTTGGATAGTCCTATTCGCATGAGGTAGCAGACGCGTTTCTGGTCCTCTGTGAAGTTACCCAGTTCTTTCAACAGCCTGTCCTTGAATGTCGGATGTAGTTCGTCAACAGCCTTAAAGAGTTGTTTCCAGTCGGCAGATTCCATATTCTTCCTGCCTGTGGAAGATTGTCTAATGGCATGGATAACATCTTCTGCTTTTCCTTCAAGTTCCGATTGGTGTATGAGCTTGATGAAAGACTTGTTTTGTTCCATCCTTTCAGCCAGTTGCTCCTCTTTTTCTTTAAGCGCTTCGTTGTACTCAGTCAATTCATTGTTTACTCGTTGAAGTTCCTGTTTCACATTATTCAATTCATTTGAAGTGTTCTCGAATGATTTCCTAGATTTAGTTAATTCCTTCTCTTTCTTTTTAATATCTTCTTGAAGTTGTCTGTCATTATCGGAAATACGCTGTAATTCTGACGAAAGCCCAGCAATGACTCTCAAATGTTTGTTTCTTCTTCTGATATGCAAGATATAGCCGACACTTGCAAGTAGCAATGCTATTAAAGAAACAATGATGAGCGTATTTTTGTATTTTTCTTTTTCATCTTTCAAATTTTGCTCTTCCTTTTTGTCTATATGATATAGATATGCATTATTAACCGTTGCTGCAAGCTCTTGTCTTTCCCCAAAATCCAGAGAGTCACTTAATTGCAAATATATGCTTGCATATTGGCAAGCTCTATCGACCTCTCCTGCTTTGCTGTATATGCGAAAAAGAAGCTTAGCCGCTTCATACATATTATTAATATCCGTCCCGTCGTCAAGAATTTGCTTGCAATAAAATGCTGCGGAGTCATTTTCTCCGATTGATTCATAGTATCCTGCAAATGCCATGCAGGAGTAGGTAGAAAAATCACTCGTCGGATTATTGCATATTAATGTAGCACAGTCTTTTGCTTTTTTAGTGTTTTTCAGTGCGGAATAGTCATATAACAGGAAAACAAGCATATTCTGAAGGTCTGGGATGTTTTCCGACTTGACAATATGAGCATAAGCAGAATCAAATGCCGCTTCCGCTTGCAGGAGGCTGTCTAATGCAAGATATGATGTGCCAACATGCATATATGGCACAATGTCATCGCTATGTGTCTTTTTGCAATATTCCAGTTCCTTAATTGCAGCCTTTAGAGCATCGGTATAATTCTGTACCTGATAGTAAAGGTGATTAAGATTTGAATAAGTGTTTCGCAGCATAATGGGATCGCATTCCTTGTTGTTAATGGCATAATCCAATGACTTAAAGAAATATTCTAAAGCTCTAGGCGTGTCTTGCATGTCACGGTAGGTGCTGCCGGCGTAGTAATAAACCTCTTGCTTATCAGATATGGAGCCCTCTTCTTCGAAATACTCCATCAGCCTTTTAATTACGTTATCCGAAGTTGGCAAGTTGTCGGCTTTGTCATTGAGTCTTATTCGTAGTAAATCATATTTGTTTTGAGTATAATTATTTTTGTCTCTGATTTCAAATTCAAGAGAATCAAGCATGATAAGAGCCTTTTGGGGCGTCTCGTTCCCTATTTCTTTTATCTGCTCCATCTTGTCTAATGGGCTTTTATTAGGATTGGCGCAAGACAATAGCAATAAAGTGGTGAGTGTGCAAATACACCGAATAGAATACTTGTTCATAGTTGTCTAAATTACATTTCTGATTGCAAAGATACGAAAATAATTAGGAAAATGAAATGAAATCGTCCAATTTTCGCAAAAGGCTGTTTCTTGATGTTTCTCTAATAATGTTTCATTTGTTTCATAGTATAAATAATCAAATACTTTATAAAAGCGATATAACATGCAGTAAATCAATATGATATAAGAATTTTGAGGGGGGGGGGGGGGGTAATAAAAATTAACATATAGAGAAACACAAAGAAACAAGAAATGTTTGGTGGCTTGATTAAGAACAGCTAATTTTGCACCAGAATTTTAATATCTATTATTAACCTAAAAAAAAGAGATTATGAAAAAGTATTTAAGTTCTTTGGTGATTATGCTTTCATTTGTTATGCAAAGCCTTACAATGTTAGCTGATGGTATTCAACCCATAAACACTCCTGTGATTCTTCAACCCAGGAAAGCTCCCTGGATTGTAGGTAACCCCAAACCGACGAAATCTGATCCAAATTTGGAGTCGCCAGTCAGCGTTTATTTGAATGAAGTTTCTGATAGCCTGCTGTTATATTCATCATCAGAAGAATCTGTCACATATTATATATATGATGCTGATGAGTTGGAAGTATGTAACGGCAATGTTACTTTCTCAGAACAAGGAGAGGCATCCATTTATGTTGGAACATTAAATGAAGGCGTATACACCATTTATGTTGTTGTTGACGATGATGTTTATGGAGGAGAATTCCAATTATAACAACAAAGGTATCGTTAGCCCAGTAGATACTTTAAAAAGAGTTATAATCAAGGATGTTTTACTTTGTAATGTAAAAAAATGAGCATAGCAAAGAATATTCATCTCGTTTTCTTGAGGAGGGATGAAATAGTCCCTCCTCTCTTCAAAGAGTGTGAGCGTCGCATACGTGACATGCATCCTTTATGGAATATCACTTTATGGGATGAAGTGTCAGGCTGTCAGTTCTTGAAAGATTCTTTGCCGGCATATATGACCGCATATATGTCTTTTACACATAATGTGCAACGTGCTGATTTCCTCCGTTTGGCATTGGTGTATGTCTTGGGTGGTTTTTACATGGACATGGATATGTATCCTCTTCAGACACTGGACAAACTATTAGGAAAATCTCTGGTTTTGGCAGAAGAAATGACTGTAAATCGGGAGACGCAGAAATCTTTGAAATTAAAATATCGTGTTCGTGTAGCTAATTATATGTTCGGAGGCGAAGCTGGGCATCCTTTCCTTCGCAGACTGATGGATGCTATGGCAGAACGTTCCTCAACGAGGGTTACTTCACAGCAGGAGATTTTGGATGTTACAGGTCCCGGCTTGCTTACAGATACCTATTGGGACAATACTGAAACGTATTCAGACATCACGCTATTGCGTAATGAAGGATGGTATGTTGAACTTCCCGATGGTCGCAGAGAGACATGCCTTTTTGGCGAATATGCCGTTCATCTGCATGCTGGAACATGGAGGAAGGAAGTTGACTAATACTTAATTAAAGGAAACGAGATGTTACGAATACCCAAGATAATACACCAGACTTGGAAGGACAATCAATTGCCGAAGGCCTTCCAAATGTTATCACAGACATGGAAGGACATGCTTCCTGGTTGGGAGTACCATCTTTGGACGGATGACATGAACAGAGAGTTCGTCAAGACGCACTATTCCGATTTCCTCGGGAAGTACGATGCCTATCCCAATAAGATACAGCGTGCAGATGCTATCCGCTACCTGTTACTGCAAACATATGGCGGGCTATATGTTGATCTGGACTTCGAATGCATTGATTCCGAGTTCATAATGTTACTGGAAGACGCAGATTTTGTGGCAGGCAAGGAACCTTATGTCCATTCTGCACGCTATGGGATGGAGTACATCATCTGCAATGCCCTGATGGGATCCGTACCTAATCATCCGTTCCTTAAGCATATTATCCAAAGGATGATGACACATCCACGTGGTTGGGATGTACGTCATGGAGGAGATATATTGAGTTCAACAGGTCCTTTCCTGCTGACAGACGCATATAAGGAATATCAGCAGAAGGACGCACTGAAAATCATTGAGCCAGAGTTGATTTATCCAATTCGTGTAGGAGAAGTACAGTTGATATTCTCAAATAATGTACCAGCGGATATGGAGCAGCGTATTAATGGCGCTTACGCCATACATTACTTTTCCGGGACCTGGTGGTAAATTGTAAAACATGGAAGACAGTATTCATATTTCGGTCATAATGCCCACCTTCAACCAGTGTACATTTATTCGAAGGGCAATAGGCAGCTTAATCAGACAGAGTTTTCGCAACTGGGAGCTAATCATCATAAATGATGGCTGCACAGACGAGACGGAAGAGTATATCTCTGACTACATAGGTGACTTCCGTATCTCTTATATTAAAAACGATGTGAATACTGGCCTTGGTCATTCACTCAATCAAGGGCTGGATGCTTCTCGTTACGAGTATGTGGCTTATCTACCATCTGATGATTTTTACTTCCCTAATCATCTTGAATCTCTTGCTTCAATATTGAGAAGAGAGAACGTTGTCTTGGCATATAGCGGTCTTCAATATGACACGAATGACTCAATGAACCGAAATACAGAAAATCAGACAAAACAAGTTCTCAACGGATACTGTATGCAATTGGTTCAGACTGCCCATAAGAAATACATGTCATTAAGATGGCTTGAACGTGGCGAATACCTTTCTGAGGATTTATTCTTAATGTTCTGGCATAAAATGGCAGACAAAGGTTTTTTTGTACCAACAAATTCTGTTTCATGCTTTTGGACAAGTCATCCCCATCAACGCCATAGGATTCTTAGTGAAAAATATGGCGGAGGCCTGAATAAGTACAGAAACCATTATAAGCCATGTACACCGTTGAAAGTGAAAGTGTCCAGAAATAAATTCATTGATGAAGAAGAACTATACAAAGACTTCCGCATGGATATGCCGACTTGCAACGAGCCTCTTAAAATGCTTGTAGTAGGCGAGTTGGCATACTATCCAGAGAGGCTCTATGCATTAGAACAGGCAGGACATATTCTTTATGGTTTGTGGGACACAAATCCCATGTATTCATTTACAACTGTTGGTCCATTACCTTTCGGTCATGTTAAGGATTTATCTATAGGTAACTGGGAGCATGAAATAGCAGAAATTAAACCAGATATAATATACGGATTGTTAAGCAGTTCTGCTGTGCCCTTCGTCTATGAGATAGTTAAGAAAGTACCCCATATACCATATGTGTGGTGTTTTAAAGAAGGTCCATCTATGGTGCTCAAGATGGGAAATTGGGAGAAATTGATATATCTTTATCAACATGCAGCAGGTAGAATCTTTTTGAATGAGGTTGCAGAACAATGGTACAATCTGTTCTTACCTCCATCTGATACCCCTACGATGATAATGGATGGCGAGTTACCCAAAGGAGATTATTTTAAAGATTCTTTCTCACCCAAGCTTTCTGAAACTATAGGTGGAATACATACTGTAGTCACGGGTAGAATGATAGGTATATCGGAAGAAGACATTAAGGCTTTGGCCCAAAAAGATATACACATCCATCTCTATACCCAAAACTATTACGAAGGAAACAATCGGGAAGGCTTTGTGAAACTGGCACCCAATCATTTTCATGTACACCAGCATGTGTTTGCTAACAAATGGACAGAGGAATTATCTCAGTATGATGCTGGGTGGATTCATTGTCACAAAAGTAAAAATGGTGGTAACATGTTAATGACAACATGGGATGATTTGAATTTGCCCGCGCGCATAGCCACGTATGCAACAGCAGGTTTGCCAATCATTCTTCCTGATAATTCGGAAAATGTTGTGGCTTCAAATATTATCGCAGAAACTTATCACATAGGTCTTGTCTATAAAGATAGAGAGGAATTAATAAATATACTTAAAGAAGAGGTGAAATCACGCAATTTCACAAAAAATATGATGATATGTAGGATGGAATTCAGTTTTGATTTACATGTGCCACGTTTAGTAGATTTTTTTCGTTTGGTAATAAAAAAAGGACATTATGATAAATAGAACGACAGGACACGATAATATGAGTCCTATGCTTCTTCGTGCTGCAAACACTATTTTGTGCAACTACAGCATGACTACCACTCCCAATCTAGAAAATGGAAGAATGGGCGTATGTCTATTTTTGTATGAATATGCTAGACTAACAGGTATAAAAGAATTTGGAGATATTGCAGATGGCATGATAGATATCATTCTTAAGATTCTGCACAAAGAACAAAATAATGAAAATATCATCAGCCTTTCTGGCGTTGGAATTGGTGTAATATATTTAATCTCACATCAATTTCTTGAAGATACAGACGAACACGATTCGTTAGAAGAGGTTGATAAATTCCTGCAGAAAACAATTGAAGTGGCAAAAAAACCATCAGAAGAGGTCATTCATGCTGCGCTTTATTATATATATCGTTTCATAAACTACAGAATAGGAATTGAAAGAAAAATTTATCGTAAACTTGCAAGACACCTTTTGGCTCTTTTTCAAGACAATAAAAATAAAGGAGAAGATAACATGATGTCTGAATTTATCTTTCAGAATGCCACGCAAATTAATAAATTATCTCAAAATGAAAAAAAAATATATAGTGAAGTTCCTTCGCCATTAGAAATGACATTTGCACACATTAAGGAACCATTAACCACAGAAAAAATGTGGTACAGACTTCTATTTAACAAGAATCCACAAAATAGAAAAATAGATGAGGGTGATTTTTATAAATTGTGCCAGAATTGTTTTTATGATGCAGATAGATCCGTCGGAATGTTATGCTGTTATGCTCTAACGATAATGAATCAAAACAAATAAACGCCATGAATATCGTAGAATCATTACTAAAGGAATTGAAGGTCAAGCACTCAAACTCATTTGTAGAGAAGAATTATGTGAATGCTCCTGATAGCAACAATATGATGGGAATTCAACGCGTCCTAACGCGTTATTATATAGATTCTATAGGCATTCATTATGATGACAAAGAGGAAGCAGGCGTCACATTTCCATGTATTTTACATTTGGGAAATAGTTTTGTCGTTGGTATTGACTTGAATGATGATTCAATCAGATACTACGACGGAGAAGATTTCAAGGAAGAAGAAATCTGTTTGTTCCATGAAAAATGGACAGGCAATGCTCTGCTTGTGACTGACACACATAATGCTCATGAGCCTAATCTAATTAAGAATAAGTTCACTGATCTTTTTAACATGATTGTCCGTTATTTCCTTCTCGCAGTATTTGTTGGTTTGGGAATTTTGATAATTTTTCGAGATGGAATATCAAATCCAGAGTCTTCGAATGTGCTGTTTGACCTTCTTGGAGTCGCGACCTGCTTCCTCCTTTTCCAGAAACAACTGTTCAGTCAGACAGGTTATGTGGACAAGGTGTGTTCTTTCTTTCAGAAAGGTGGATGTGATTTGATACTGAAATCAGATGAGTCAAGGTTCCTTGGTCTTGTATCGTGGACAGAAATAGGCCTCACATATTTCGCTTCAAGAATCTTATGTCTATTTTTAGACAGGAACAGTCTTCCCCTGTTACAGGTGATTGGCTGGGTGGCTATGCTATATGGAATATGGAGCATTTGGTATCAGACCTTCAAGGCTAAGCACTGGTGTACGCTATGTGTCATGGTTCAGATAATAGTATGGGCTACAGGTGTATACAATATAATTGTTCGCCATGAGCTATATCTGTCAATAACAGATGCCTTCGCCTTTACAGCATGTTTTGCTATTGTTTTCCTAATTGTCTATGTTGTTGCTAAGTTTTATTCAATCAAGGGGAAATACACAAACATTGTAAAGGATTTCCTCAGTTTCAAACTACAGGGTAGTATTTTGAAGGCCGCACTCCAGGAATCCAAGGAAATCGAAGTCAAAGAAAGTGATTCTTCTGTTTTCTACGGAAGCAAGTCCGCCAAGATCACATTATCGGTTCTGACTAATCCTCATTGTTCCCCCTGCGCAGAAATGCATAGAAGGCTGATGCGTCTGATAACTGAAAATAGCAATATCAGGATACAATATATCTATTCATCCTTCAGCAAAGAGTTGGATAGCAGCAGTCTGTTCATGATTGCAGTATATCAGCAGAAACCATATACTGAAGCAGTTAAGATTTTGGAAGAATGGTACAAGTACGGTCGGTTGAGCGTCGAAACATTTATCAAAAAACATGATGTTGATATGCTGGAGGGTAAGGTTATAGAAGAATATGCAAAGCATACAAGATGGAAGGATAAAACCGGCATTCAGACTACGCCTACCATTATTTACTCTAACCAAGAACTTCCGTCAAACTACAAAGTTGAAGATTTTATTTATCTAGATATTTGAATCAACAGTATCTTTCTTAGCGTGGAAAAAGATATCTATGGAATTAGCCATGTTAATTAGTCAAACATTATTCAAAAAAATGAAAACACTTTCAAGGTTAAGTTTGTTGGGAGATATTGATCTCTTTTCAAAGGTAGCGTTGAAGCAATTGCTTGGTTCTTCCGGGAAAGGATGTTGACCTAGCACAAATAGTTCATTCAAATTTGAGCCAGCTGAGTAGGGTGAACCATTATATAACATCGTTAGATATTAAAATTTCCTATAACAAAATAATCTTCGATTGGAACTTATTGGCTACTATGTATGCCCCCGTTATGCAATGCTGAGAGTTGCATACAAATTCAGCAAAAATCCGAAAAAACAGGAAGAATGAAACACCTATTCCCCCACTACCACCAGTTAGACAGTGTCGATTGCGGTCCGACATGCCTACGCATGATAGCCAAATACTATGGGAAGAATTATACATTAGAAACTCTCCGTGAGCGCTGCTTCATTACACGGGAGGGTGTCTCTATGCTGGGCATCAGTGATGCTGCCGAGAGCATAGGCATGCGCACCATCGGTGTGAAGATTAGTGTTAATCAACTCGCAAAGGATGCCCTGCTACCTTGCATCCTGCATTGGAACCAGAACCACTTTGTGGTACTATATAAAGTAAGCAGACGGAGAAGTGGTGAATATGTTTTCCACATCTCGGACCCTGCAACGCAGAAAGTGGCATTCCGTAAAGATGAACTGGAGCATTGCTGGTTAGCAAAGAAGGAAGGGAACAAGGACGTGGGCATGGCTTTATTGTTAGAGCCTGGACCGGAGTTCATGGACTATGAGGACGAGAAACGAAGTACCAGACGAGATCTTTTCTTTTTCGTAAAGTACCTAACACCTTACAAAAAGCAATTCCTGCAGCTTATTATTGGGATGATAATAGGTATGGGGCTACAGATGTTATTCCCCTTCCTGACTCAAGCATTGGTGGACGTAGGTATTCGTTCTGCCAATATGGGATTTATTACACTTATCTTAATTGCTCAACTGGTACTTTTCCTTTCGCAACTCTCTGTTGGCTTCATCCGCTCATGGATATTGTTGTATGTAAACTCCAGAATTGACATCTCACTTATATCAGACTTCTTGATGAAGCTAATGAAGCTGCCGTTGCGCTATTTCGATACAAAAAATACAGGTGACATCATGCAGCGTATAGGTGACCACGGGCGTATAAAGTCCTTCCTAATGGGTAGTTCCATAAATATTGTCTTCTCCATTTTCAACTTCATTGTTTTTGGTGCCATTCTTGCCTACTACAACGTGCTCATACTGGTTATCTTTCTAATAGGTAATACTGGCTATGTTATATGGATATTGTCTTTCATGAAGTATAGGCGCGAGTTGGACATCAGACGTTTCAGCCAGTCGGCAGGAGAACAGAGTAAGATAATCCAGTTGATACAAGGAATGCAGGAGATAAAGCTGAACAACTGCGAAAAACATAAGCGCTGGGAATGGGAACGCATACAGGTGAAACTATTCAAAATAGGAATCCGCGGATTGGCTATAGGACAAATTCAACAAGTAGGAACAGTTTTCTTTACCCAATCGACAAATATCATTATCTCATTTATAGCAGCTAAAAGTGTAGTGGAGGGGAACATGACATTGGGTATGATGATGTCGTTGACCTACATCATCGGACAGGTATCTGCTCCTATAGGTGAGTTTATTGGCTTCGCACAAGCATGGCAAGATGCCAAAATTAGCCTAGAGCGCCTGAATGAAGTACATCGACGCAGAGATGAAGAGCAAGGTATCCATTCTAAATTGTCCTACTTACCGAAGAATAGAGATATAAAACTGGAAAATGTGACGTTCAGCTATAGCGGAGCAAATAGAGACTATGCACTGGAAAATGTATCTCTGACCATTCCTGAACATAAGGTAACTGCCATTGTAGGTGCTAGCGGTAGCGGAAAAACTACCATTGTCAAATTATTACAAGGATTCTATGCCCCCAATAAAGGTTGTATAAAGATTGGCGAAACACCTTTGGGGATGATTAATCCACATCTGTGGCGCAGTAAAACAGGTTCCGTTATGCAGGAAAGCTATATTTTCTCTGATACTATTGCGCATAATATCGCTGTGGGCACAGATAGGGTGGATATAGATAGGCTAAGACATGCCGTAAAAATAGCAAACATCGGTGACTTCATCCATTCCCTGCCTATGGGATATGACACGAAGATTGGTATGGAAGGAAGTGGTATATCGCAAGGACAACGACAGCGTATACTTATAGCAAGGGCCGTATATAAAAATCCAGATTTTATCTTTTTAGACGAAGCCACAAACTCGCTGGACACCAACAATGAAGGTATCATTATGGAGAATCTGCAGGAGTTTTATAAAGGTCGAACAGTACTGATAGTCGCACATCGTCTTTCAACGGTAAGACATGCGGATAACATCATTGTTCTTGACAAGGGACATATTGCTGAAGAAGGGACACATGAGAAACTGACAGAAAAGCGTGGCATCTACTATACATTGGTGAAGAACCAATTGGAACTAGGGAAATAAAGATGAAGAATTATCTCTTTAAATTATTTACAGATGAGCAAATATGATTTTGAAATCGAGCGGAATGAAGGGGCAGATGAGATTTGTCTGCGTTCAGAAGAGGCTCAGGAGATAATGGGTCTCATTCCTTCATGGATAGAACATTGGGGCATAACTGTTATAGGTGTAATGCTGACAGTTATCTTGGCAGGAGCGGCATTATTTCCCTGTCCAGAGACATTGACAGGGCAATTCCGCTATATCCCGGAGAGTACCTCATCATGTAAACAAACAAAGTGTTTTGCCATGTTGACAGCACATGGAATTGGCAAGGTGCATAAAGGACAGGTTGTAATAATAAGATTAGAGAATTATCCTGATAGTGAGTTTGGATATTTGATTGGTGAGGTTCTAAATGTTGCAAATCTTTCCTCTGAGAACAGCATGTACAAAGTAAGTATAAATCTTAATCAAGGGATGAGAACAAGCAAAGGATTTGTCGTCCCTACTAATGTACAGATGGAAGGAACTGCTGAAATCGTCGTGGCAGAGAAAAGGCTAATAGAGAATTTTGGACCAATTATAGTGTTTTAATCTTAAAGTTGTAAATATATTATTACTATTTATATATGAACGTATCGTTTCAAAGTATCATGCATGATATCAATGGCCGAAGCACTACGCCATTGGGAGCAGAATCGCAATCTGCAGAAGAGATAGTGTTATTGTTTAACCTTATTAATGCCAAGATGAGAAAAATTAAGAAACTCGTATTAAGCCCTTCGAGTCACACTTTGGACATTCAAACAATGTCAAGTATATTTGGAGGCATCTCTATGAGATCCACATCTTGTAGTACAACATGCGGCTCTCGACCTAACATCTCTATCTACGATTGTAATGGAGATTGTATGACTCGTGAAGGTCAATACGTAGTATGTATAGGTCCGACTAACCAACTTTGGAAATACTGCGATTGAGAATTCAAACTGTCTGAAGGTTGGTGAATATTCACCAACCTTCTTTCCTAAAATCCTAAACAACTTATAAATGAATTCTAAAAGAATAATTTCGGTATTTACGATATTCTATTGTGTGTTGTGCTCTGGGGAAGTCATACCTGATGTCTATTTAGGTCGTGTGCTTGATGCAGAGACACATGAACCGTTGGAGGGCGTACATGTAGAAATAACGGAAAAACTAATGGAGGCAGAACCTGGCTGGGATGCTGAGTCGCATGGACTAAAGTATACAGACTCGCTCGGATATTACCGTTTCCGCTGCGGTGGCATGACCAACATCACCATCCGTGCCAGGTTTTTGGGGTATAAGACAAGTGTTGTCCGCCTGAAGGGTTCAGAAACAGGCGACACCATCCACGTTGACGACATCCTGCTACAGCCCTGCGAGGTGCTGCTGAAGGAGGTGCTGGTAAAGGGCGCACAGCGACGCTTCTACATGCGCGGCGACACGGTGGTCTTCAACCCCGGCGCGTTCCAGATGGAGGACGGCGACCGTCTGATGGACTTGATTCGGAAGCTGCCGGGCGTGAGTATCGACGATGAGGACCGCCTGTTGTGGAATGGGAAGCCGCTGAAAATCAGGATGAACGGCAAGGGGGCACTGAGCGAGGACTTGCTGCTGAAACGGTTGCCAGTGGAAGCCGTAGCAGACGTGAAGGCATACGAGCGCAAGAGTGAACTGGAGGAGCGCACGGGCGTGGCCGACGGCAACCAGCAGCAGGTGCTTGACGTGACCATCAAGCCAGGATTCATGGATATGTGGTACGGCAGCGTGGAGGCGACGGGCTATACGAGCAAGAATTACGGCGCACAGATTGACGGTATGCGCCTGAGCGATTCCGACCCCGTGATGCTGTTCGGGCATGTGGGCGATGAGCCTAAGAGAATAGTAAAACATACGATGGGCAGTAGTGGAGGAGAGGACGGAGGGACCGCCGTAAGGCAGCAGATGGGAGCTGTTGGCTACAAGCACGCCTGGCGACCGGGGTACGAGGTGAAGGGCGACAGCTACCTGACCCTGACCGCCGGGGCTGATCACACCGACAGGCCGCAAAGCAGTTGGCAGAACGTGCAGACCTTCTTGCCCGGCACCACGCCCACGCAAACCAACAGCCAGCGTGACAGCTATGAGCATCAGTTCAAGGCTCCGCTCGACTTCTCGGCTTTCCTTAATCTGAGTCCAAAGAGTACGCTATTTCTGACGGCTCATGCGGGGTATGAACGAGGCGAGACCAATAGGCACGAGGAACAAGAGACGTTTGAAACCATCACGTTTTCAAACGTCAACACTTCCACATTCCGCTCCCTGTCGGCAATCCAACTGTTTAATGGCAACATCGACGGCACCCTGACGTACTACACGCCGAAGGGTTCCATCACGGCATCGGCCAGCGTAGACTACTCGGACGCAAAGGAGCACAGCAACTCCGTGGGCGAATACCGCTACCAGCAGACGGGCATGAAGACCACCGACCGCCAAAGCTACGAGGCTCCGAACCACCATCTGAACGTGACTACTGGGATTGGACTGAGTCATGCCTTTACGAAGCAGACGATGTTCCATGTACAATGGAGGACAGCCTACGACTACCGTTTCCGCGATGAGCAACGACTGCGGGCAGATGTGATTGACGCGGCCAACAGTTTCCGCAGGGAGGATTACCAGTGGCTGAACGAACTGAAAACGGACATGAACCTGACGCTGCGGAAGTTTACGCTGAAGCCTGTCCTCGCACTGACGCACCGCTACGAGCAAACAGATTACCGCCGTGCTGCCCTTGACACCGTAGCCCGCCGTAACCTCTTGTTCCTGCGTCCCTCGCTGGAACTGACCTACCGCATCCGTCAGCAGATGAGCCTGAAAGGAAATGTCTCATACGACGAGCGCCCTGCCGACCTCATTGACTGCATCGCCTATACGGACAACACCAATCCGCTGTTTATCTATGAAGGCAATCCGGGCCTCACGACCACTCGGACGCTCAATGCCAGCCTCCGCTATAACTTCATGCTCACCCGTGGCAGTCAGGCTTTCGGCATCGCTGTGAATTACTCCAAGACCTACGACCCCATCGGCACCGTACTGCATTACAATTCGCAGACAGGTGGCTATCGGGCGCAGAAGCAGAACGTCAGGGGTGGCAGCAGCTGGGGCGCGGAAATGAACTACGACCGCACGCTGGCCAAGAACCTGCAATTCCAGAACACGCTTTCTGAGAACTGGAATGCGTCATACGGCATCCTGACGATGGTGGACGACCAGACGGGGATCTTCTACAACCGCCAGCAGTCCTCGCATCTGTGGGATAGAGTGGGGCTTATCTATGAGACAGACCATCTGACCGTCTCGTCCTTCCATGAGTTCAACTGGGAACGCTATGCCTACAGCGACGCGGCGCAAGAGACGGAGAACATCTTCCGCTACTCCACGCAGCTGAATGTCCGCTATCACCTGAAGCAATGGACTTTTACGATCGCCCCGCACTTCTACCTGAATCGTGGCTATCACTCTGACGCGATGAATAACAACCAGTTCGTCCTAAATGCTAGTATCAAATATAAGTTTCTACGTAATAAGGCAGAGCTGATACTTGAGGCTCGAGATGTTACGAACAAGGAAACAAAACATTTCTCTTCAATCACGGCTACGTCTCACTCAGAATCTGGCGAAAGTTTCCTACATCATTATCTGACACTTACATTCCGATATAAATTCGATGCAAAGAGAAAAGAATAACCAAATACATTAGTTTCCCGTTAGAAAATAGGACTAGTTAGATATTAATCAAATAGCCCAGAATTAGGGGCAAAAATTGCTCTTTTAGGCCAATATTATGGTCTTTTGGGCTAAATCCCACATGAGGAGAATTTGTTGTAAATTCAAATCCGTTTAAATTCAAAACCACTTGTAAAAGACTGAATGTCAATTGTTTTCAAGAACAATTAGCCCACTTTAATGGGACAGTAGTGAACCAAATAACTAACTAACCTATGTCATTTTATCAAAAAAACTCAGTAAAGTATGCCAATTAAAACAAAAGGCAAAATGTCCTTCGACTTTTCTGTCGTTGGAGTAAAGATTTTATTTACTTTCATCGAAGGGAGTCGTATATCATGATACCAATGTCGTAAGAGCGTTTACAGACGAGGGATTAAAATCTTTTAAATTAGCGAAAATTATTCACATAAACATAAAAAACAGATGTCAATTAAAGGAAATAACACACATTCGGGTCAGTGGCAAAAAGTTAGCATTATTCTTGTAGTAATTCATACGGCTATATCCACACTTCTTTTATTAATTGAAGGGTGGGATAAAATAGTAGAATATCTATCTAGAGTTTTGGGACCTATTATCTCTAAGGCTCTAGTTTATGTCAATTATTTCATTCTACTTATACTCGCAATTATAGTCGTTCTTTATTATGTCGTAAGATATTTTACCCGTAAATATAGAGAACATATAGGAACACATGGAATACCTTGTGCTTTAATTAATGTTTATTATTACAAAATAGCAAATCGGCATAACAAACTACTAAGATCAATTCATAAGAATATTTATCACAACGTCTATAAACTCAAAGATGACATATCTAATCATCGAATTCAATCCATTGTTGAAGCCAACAAAGGAATAGACGATTTATTATATGATATCCATTTGGCTATTATGAGATCATTTGGATTGGATCTAACCATTAACATTAAAAAGCTCATAATGGATCGGAATAACAATCTTTGTTTAATTCCCTTTAAACATTTTAGAAATGGTGCAGATAGAAGCCCCAGTGATGTTCCAAGAGCCTTTAATTACTGTTATCTTATTGAACCAGACGAATATGAAAGACTTTCAAGATATGCTGCCAAAGCACGGCAATATCATAATCAACAAGGCGAGAATCGAAAATATGAAGTAAATAGCGTCTTCACATACCTTATTACAAAAAGGATGAGATATTGGATGTCCAATGATGTTGCATTGGATGAAAAAGCAGGGAATTTCTATACTTCAAGTGATAATTACCCGGAATCTTATAAATCCATTGCTGTTTTTTCATTAACGCCACCAGAAAGTAATATTCTTCCAGAGGGGCTAATTATTTTTGATACTAAAAAGAAGGGAGCGTTCTCAGAAGAAGAATGTGTTAATTTATTTGGGTATATAGCTCATTTATTATATGAATTAATTATAGAATACAATCGTTATGAAAGGAAGATTAAACAAGAAAAAGGCAAAAAGCATTGAAATAAAATGCCTTGCAGCGCCACAAGGCAGAAAGGTTGCCCCATCATTGCCGACACATGGGAAACTTCTCATAGGCAATAAGAAGGCCTATGTCCCATATGCTGACCATATTGAATACATTGTGTCCTCTGAGACAGACAGAAAGCCTGTTAGACCAATGAAAACAACCAATAAAAGGGTTAAAATTTTGTCGGCCATCTTAAAAAAGTCAGGGATAGAGTCATTAAAAGATTTAGGAGAAGCTATAATATATAAGATTTAATAATTTAAGGAATTCTCTTATATGGACATAAGTATTTATACCATCGTTAATGCAAAGGACATAGTCATAGGCTTTTGTTTTCCCTTGTAAAATTGTAAACGATTATTATTCACTTTCAAAACAAATTAATCATGAAGAAGATTCTTTTTACATTAGTTATGGCATTTGCTGCCACAAATCTCAATGCACAACTCGTAGTAGATTCCTTAGGCCGTGTCGGCATCGGAATAGAGACGCCGAAAGCTATTATGAGTATTGGAGGGAGTGGCTCGTCTTCCAGTGTCCTTTCTTTATCTGGCACAACCACTTCAAACAAAATGATTGGAATACATGGTACCAATAACTGCGACCGTTCTAGCAAATCTTATGGATACTACTTTATATCACGAAATTACACGGGAGATTGTCTTGGAGGTAAAAGCGTAGCGCGTTGTAAATCCATTTTTGTCCCTCAAAAATACGCAATAGGTTTTTCTGGAGTAGCAGGTTATGCACATAATGCCGTTGGGCTTTTTGGAGGGAAAGATATTATCGCAGACACATTAGTGAATTTTGCTGGAGTATATGGCAGCACTGGTTATACCCCAAACTTTGCAGTTTATCCTGGCATTTACGCAGGCTATTTCAAGGGCAAGGTGCGTGTGACGAACGGCATCTATGCCACATTGCTTAGTCCTTCTGCAAGCACTTCACCTTCTGGACAGAATAAAACGACAATACTATCCGATAGAGGTGAGAGAGTGACAGACAAACTAAGTCAAGTGCAGGCTCTACAGTTCCTTCGCTATGATACAATGCGAGAAGCGAACACTTCAAGGGCAAGTCTTGACAACATGGATACAGACAACATGTCTCCCGAAGAACTTGATTCTCTTGCAGAGACAATGGGAGATATTGAGCCCGAACATTATTTATCTCCTGTTCAGTATGGACTTGATGCCAACCAGTTGAAGGCTGTTTATCCAGAACTTGTATACGAAGACAACAATGGTAATGTAAGCATCAACTATGTGGAAATTGTCCCCCTTCTGGTGCAATGCATCAACGAACTGAAGGATGAAATCGCAGAACTGAAAGGCACATCACCACGAAAAGCAAAAGCCCAGCCAACCGCTATTGAAGAAAGAGTCTCCGACATTGATGTGGTCAGAATGGACCAGAATAAGCCCAACCCATTCAGCGAAAGCACGGTCATCACGCTCAATATCCCAAAAGAATCACAATCCGCAAGCATCTTTATCTACGACATGAGCGGCAAGCAGGTTCAGAGCCTTCCCGTCAGCGAACGTGGTGAAACTAACATCACCGTCTATGCAAGCGACCTCGCCGCAGGCATGTATATCTACACGCTCGTCGTAGACGGCAAAGTAGTTGTGACAAGAAGGATGATAGTTTCTAAATAGCACTTTGTCCGATATTATTGTTAAAACGACTGTCTCAAACGTCCTTAATAAACTATAATTATTATGCTAGGCTATGAAAAGGGATTTTATTCTTTACTTAATTATTATTATATGTGTTAGTCTCAATCTTGACGCACAAAATACAACTGAATCCGAATTGTTTCAATTGGATTTAAAAGAACATAATAATACTGAGATATTGGTGTTTCCACGTGAATACTGCGATACTATCGTGCTAGATTCTTCCCGAATCATTGAAGGACTTGCTTTGACAGGAATGATAATTCAACCAAAACATAATAGTTTTGTAAGGATTGTTCTTCAAGACAAGGAAGGGAAAGAATATATTGTTCTTGAAACAAACAAACTATACAATGATGTTGATACTCTTATATTAAACAATTATTGCGAAGAGACAAAATACCTTCCAGACATTTGTCCATATCTGTTACGGATTTATACAAACGATGCTTATTTAGACATATCATGTATGACGATACAGATTGCTCCTAAGGGATCCAATGGAAATGGTGAAAGAAATGCAAAACGGAAAAGACAAATTAACGATAACAAATTAGGACAAGCACAATTTATAGCAAACCTTATAAATGAGAATAATTGTAAACACCACAAGCTATGGCGTGCAGAAGTAACGGAAATATCAATAATGTCTTGGGAAGAAAAGAAAAGGGTTCTTGGTATTGACGAAAGATGTTGTCCGACAGGATTTGAATATTACTCGTCTGGAATATTTGAAATAGGAAACAGTGATAATCTAATTCGATCTCCTAACACTTCTCCGTATGTGGACTCTTTTGATTGGCGTAATCGTCATGGAATTAATTGGATTACATCTGTAAAAGATCAAAGTACGGGAGGAAGTTGTTGGGCATTTGCTGCCGTAGGCGTAACAGAAGCTCTCGTTAATATATATTTTAACAAAAAACTTGATTATGATTTGTCCGAGCAGGAAGTTGTTTCCTGCTCAGGTTGTGGAAATAATGCCTCGGGAGGCTCTGAGGGAAGTGCTCTCGGTTGGATTTCTACTCATGGAATATCAGAGGAAGCTTCATTTCCATTTTCTAATTCGGACGAACCATGCAGTAATCAAGGGGCTTTTTGTGAATTAATAACAATGAGTGGAACATCAAGAGTATATGATCACAGAATCAATAACAATGATTCTGTTAAAAACGCACTTATAAAATATGGTCCATTAGCCTCTGGCTTTATGTATAATAGTGGCTCGTATGTAGGGCATTGTATGACACTTGTTGGGTATTCAACAATTCATGAAGGTGATACAATACGCTTTTTTAACAGTTATAATCAGAGTCCTAATAATTTTGTGATAATACAAAATGGTGACAACAGAATTGGACAAACGTATTGGATATTCAAAAATAGTTATGGTAATAAATATTATTTCCAGCATGAGGGTTATTCGTATATATTATTCTATGACCAATCCTGCTTTAGAACTCCATATTATGCGAAAACGCCAATTATGTCGCTGTTATATTCCGACTCAGACATAGCAGTAACGGACTTTGACGGTGATGGATTGTTTAATTGGGGGATAGGAACTAAGCCATCTCATTGCCCATGCTGGGCTGATGAGTCCGATGGTGATGATTCAGACCCATCAAAAGGACACATGAATGAGTTTGGTTATTGCGAGAATCTACCAAGTAATCATCCAACCTATGAATATATCAGTAATGACTCCACTTTAACCACCTTTGAGTGTAACTCAAATTATATAGGCATTATACATCGTGCGACGGTAACATTACAGACACAACCGACTTTTACCAATGGTACAAAGGTTTTGCTGGATAAGGGTGCAACCTTGATTATTGATGGCTTTACCGTAAATTTCGACTTTCTACAACCATATCCTGGCAGTAAAATAGTATTGATTAATGGAGCCAAAGTATTAAAACCATTTGTTACGCCTTTAGGAGTTGAATTTGTCATAAATCAAGGTTCAATAGAATAATTTATTCATATTCCATTGTCTTTATATAAAAACGACTAACTTTGTAATCACAAACATGAATAAAATATATAACAATGAAAAAAATAATCTTTCTGTTTGTTTTTGCTATATTGCTGCCAATGGGGGCAAGTGCCTATGATGCCGAGATTGGTGGCATCTGTTACAACTTCTCGGGCGACGAGGCAACCGTGACTTATCGTGATAACAGTGGTAATAGCTACTCTGGTGCAATTGTCATCCCAGAATCAGTCCCATATGGCGGCAAAGTTTATCGTGTGACCAGTATCGGCAATTCTGCTTTTTTCAATTGCTCCGGCCTGACTGCCATCACCATTCCTGATCGTGTGACAATCATTGACCTTTGGGCTTTCGCTAACTGTAGTGCTATCAATTCTATAACTATCCCAAATGGCGTGACGAATATCACCCCCCATGTCTTCCAAAATTGTACCAGTCTGACCTCCATCACTATTCCCAGTAGCGTAATAAGTATTGGCATTGGTGCGTTTTATGGTTGTACCAGCTTGACCTCCATAGCTATTCCCAATGATGTGACAAGTATAGGCAATATCGCCTTCCTGGGCTGTAGTAGCCTGACCTCCATCACTATTCCTGAAGGCATAACAAAGATTGGTTACAGTACTTTCCGGAAATGCAGCAGTTTGACTTCCTTCATCATACCGAATAGTGTGACCACTATTGATGGCGAAGCTTTCCAGGACTGTAGCAGCCTTGCGTCGGTTACCATTCCAAATGGTGTGACCAACATTGAAGATGGTGCTTTCTCAGGATGCAGCAGCTTGACTGATGTTTATTGTTATGCCGCAGAACCTCCAAGCGTACGTTCTATTTTTGAAGATGAGGTCTGGGATGGATATCCGTTTGACCAATACTATATAAAGGAACATACTATGCTCCATGTTCCGGCAAGTTCTTTGGAGAAGTACAAAACCGCTTTGCGCTGGAGCGATTTCTCTAACATCGTTCCAATAACAGGTACATCTGTTAATAACATTCTATTTAACGTTAAATCAAATTATTTCGACCTTCAAGGCCGAAAACTTTCCACCAAGCCCTCTCAAGGCATCTACATCAAGAACGGACAGAAAAAGGCGGTAAATAAGTAAAAGAAAGAGAATTTAATTGTAATTTTGCAAAAGAAAAATGACTTTGCGAACAATTGATGTTTGAGTTGGAGTCATAAAGCAACTGATAATCGACAAAAAAGTTATGGTGAGTATTTTTTCATCTTTGTTAAAAAAGGGGAGAACCTATATAATTAAGCATCCTTGGCTTAAACCTCATTTCAATGGAAATAGGTTAATTGACATAACAACTCTTAAAACTGTAGGGTGGTATGTCATTGGATTACTGTGGCTGTTAACAGCCATAGAAATGGGAAAAACATACATTTGCAACAATATAACCATAAGGAATGAGATAGAAGGCTATTGTGTTGTATCTTGGGCGGAAATTTTTGAATAATCATAGTTTTCGTCCAAGATGTTCATAAACATTAATCTTATCACAAAATTCCCATTAAAATATGCCAACTAAACAAAGGGCGAAAAAGATTCTCGACTTTTCTATTGTCGATATAAAAGTTTAATTTATGCCATCGGAAAGATAGGTGAATACCATGGTGTCCGATGTCGTATGGGCATTTTTAGGCGAGGAATTGACTTCCTCTCAAAAAATATGGAGATAAAAATGGGAACTGTATCAAAAAGTGAACTTAGAAAACTTGTCAGACCCAATAGTAAAAAAGATTATTCACTAAAATTACCAAAAAGGAGTGTTGAAATTCTACAAGAGGTTATTGAGTACATAGATTTTCCACATGACAGCAGTGTTCATGAAAAATGCAGAGAGATGAATCGCTTTTGTTTGAAAAGAAGAAAAGTCAAAGTTTATCACTGTTATGAATACTTGATAGGTAATCTAATAACTCAACTTAATCGAGTTGTCTGTAATTTGTCTTCTCAAAGCAAGGCTTCTCAAATAATAATTGCATTAACAGAAAATCATAAAGTATGCCACTAATGGATAACCAATATACAGTTTTACGATATCATATATATCGTGAGTTAGCAAAATATAGAAAAATGCAGGAAGAAAGGGACTCTGCAGTTATTAATGACTTTGCTATTCCTGTCTTGTCTAGCATTGTAGTAGGTATTGTTATAAAAGCAATCTCTGAATTCATTGATGGTTTTATACTCAAGTATTTAATATTGCTTGTGGTTCCAATCATTTTGTATGTACTCATACTAATAGGTTTGAAAAGATTGGTGGTATATTACGAAAATACGTTCAAACCGAAATACTGTCCTCTTGTAAATAAAAATAAAAGTGACTTCAAGAATAACGAAGAGTACTATGTGTCGCAAGATTCAATTATGAGGTAACCTCTCTTACAAAAATAAAAGCTATCACTTCATTATATTTCAACTTCCACTTTTTATCTTGCATCATAATCTCTTTTTATTTACTATAACCTTTAGTTCTATTCCTGTACGGTCCTTAAGAAAACTCTCAGTTACACCCAAAAGCGATAGTATTTCATCACTTGCTGTATCTTTTGAAACGCCAGGCTGAACAATATAGACGCTATACTTCAAAGGCAACTTCCTCTTTGTCAGTTTCATCAGTTCGACCAACTTGTCATGTGTTCCCTTATATATTCTCGAACATTCGTCGCCATTGCTACTCTTTTTAATCTCCCTACGCAGTAAATGATTCAGCATCTCTTCTGGCTCTTTATATTTCCAATTTGCAGATTTCTGAGCCTGTCCGCATACTTCATAAAAGTTTGCAATCTGCGAGGTTATCTTACCCTCATGTGCAAACTTCAAATGATATAACTCCACATGAATTTCATTCTCAGTCAATTTGAGCGTAATTACATCAGCTATCTCGCCGGCATTGTCATCGTCATACACTATATCATAGTCCTGCTGCACAAGCGTTTGTATTACATTATATTGAATAGAATCCGTCTTAAGATGTGGCTGCACTCCTTGTGATTCTTTAAGCAAATTAACGTCTTCCCAGTCCCACTCTTGCAAGCTATTTTTATCATAGAGTGCTGGCGTAGCACTTAAGACAATGTACTCATTACCGCGAAGGCTAGAGCCATCGGTGAAATAGATTGTCGGTACATTTTCTTCTTTCTCAAAGAAATCAGTCAATTTTAGCGTCCTCGTCCCAAACTGTATCAAAGCCTCACCATGCGTCAATTGTTTAATCCTATAGTCGGGATATTTATTCTCCTCATTTTCATTATTTTCAAACAGCTCAAGCTGAAACTCCACACGCTGTTCACTATTATATACTGCAAAACGTACCTTATTCCCTTCTACCGCATTCTCACAAAGTTCAATGTCAGTATTGTACATATAAGACTCCGATCCTAACAGTTTAAAACTGTAACGAGTCTCCAACTCTCTCCACATCTCATCATCCCAATCTATACTGAAAGGAATTGTATCTATTGGCATTTCCTTAATCATCTTTGGAATCAGTGTTTCTTTGAGTATTTGATTCGCATCGATACTTGGATTTGTGAGTTTCTCGCCCTGCTCAATACACCAATTCTTAAACGCAAGAATATTTCCATTGCCACTTAGGCTCCATATTCTCCCTTTGTACGATGCTCCTATGGATGTTTTCTCTCCGTTCTCAAAACCATCACCCACTACAAAGGATTTCTCGCTGTTCATTTTCTCAATGCGAGATAGCCCATTCTCAACATCGCGCCCTGCATGCATTCTAAAGCGAATGTCTTTACCAAGATAGACTTTCAGTCCAACATTCCTTAATTTTGTCCTCTTTAAATTATGGAAAGTCTTGAAAACATCAACTCCACTTATTAACATTGGGTCTTTCCCTGGAGCCCCTACTACATGCTTTGCCACTTCATGATATAGGCTGGCATTATCTAGGCTGTTAATGTATAACAGATTCTTCTTTTCATCCCAAAACAGCACCAAATAGCTCCAGGCCATAGTCCTTACATCCTTAACCTTTATACCTTCAACATTCTGTTCCTTTGCCATCACTGCCACAAGCAGCTTTTCATCTTCATTAAGGTCATAAGACTGATAATCAAGTTTATCATAGCCTCTAATACCTTTATAAAAATCCCCAGGGTGCCATCCATTTGCGTAGCTCTGATATACGACAGTACTAAACTTCGGGTAGATACTGCTTACAGGGATTTGGGCATCCGTTCCAGACTTAAATCCTTCCATAAAGTCTTTAAACTCTTTTTCATCCGTAACCTTATGATCATTTGCATCGGCTAAGAGAATATTCCAATCAGCATCTTCTTCATAGAGGTTATCAAGTTCCTGCTTAACTGTAAGGTCTGCAATATTTGCCACAAAAGAAGCATCCCCCAACTCAGCATCACGGCTAGTTCGTGTAAATCGTCCAGCAAATTGCAGTGTTATTGGCAGGCTTTTTCTGATATCATGGAATGCGGCAATCTTAAGTTCTGGCAAATCAAATCCTTCACCAAGCATATTCACACAAACCACAATGTCTACATCTCGTTTAAGAACTTTATTATAGTTCTCAAGATAATCAGGGCAGCCGGAATATAATAACACAATTCTTAGTTCTGGGCATAACTCTTTGTATATCTTGTAGACTGCCTGTGCTCGACTCTTTGTTTCACACCGAGCCAACATTATGTGCTGGTAATGCTTCTTATCGTCTTTCAGTTTCTCAACTGCCTTTTCAGCAATAGCTTTATCAGCAATGGCCTCTTCACCGTATTCTCTGACTGGCAGGAAATGTATAGTACGATAATATCCATCTTTTTGTGCTTGGCGCAAAGGATAGTTAAATATTATTTTGCCATCAAGTCGTTGCCCATCATTTCTGAACGGCGTAGCAGTGAATTGAACCAATTGATGTCTTGGGAATTTGTCAGAAAACTTCCTCCATGATGTGGCTACAATATGGTGTGCCTCATCAACGAACACATTTGAGAATGATGACACATACACATCTTGCTGTTCTTCTGGAGCATGGTCAATAATCTGCATTGTTGTTATCACCACATTGCATTGTCTAATAAAGCTCTTTAGTTGATCTGCCCCTTCAAAAGCAGACGTTATCACCCCTACTATAGGATATAATGCTTCCTTATCAACAATTTCAAATTTTGGTTTTTTAAGAACGCCTAAAGTTTTGAACTTATTGAATAATTGTCCTCGAAGAGCATTTGTTGGCACGGTTACAAGTACTCTATTACACCTGCCTGCTACTAAGGCAGACAACATCGTTTCTGTCTTACCAGTTCCTGTTGGTAGCACCACTGTCGCTGTTTCTGTAGGTGCTAGCATATGACTAAGTAAAGCATGCAAAGCACCTAATTGCGGTCTTCTTAATCCGGGATGATCCTCATTTTTCTCAAGTTTGAAGTGGAACCTGTTTTCCCATGATTTTATTACATCATTGGGTGAAGCCTCAATTTGATTAGGATGCTTTATCCACTTTCTCTGCTTAATCTCATTGTCAATGAGCTTTTGCTTCGTAGGAGTTCTATCTGTCAACAATACATAGGAGGCTTCTTCATCATATATACCAGAATTACCTGTCAAACAATAACGAATACCCTTATCGATAACCACAGCATAGCTGCGATTTTCTTCAACTTCATCAAGATTTAAAGTTATGCTTGGAGCCAAAAGTTGATATATCACATTTTTAACTCCACTCTGCTTACAGAGTTCCATTAATACGAAAGTACTCATATACTTATTTGTGTTAACCTCTTTATTTATTCATCTTTGGCAATCTATTCTTCATCACCTCTTCCATCCCAACGCTCAGTGCCCTAATGGCTGAAGGCAAATGGATGTTATCATTACCATCCTTCTCCATTGATGCAAATACATCCCCTTGCCCATTTTCTGAGAAATGCTCATACTGCGAGAAATATTTAAAGTAGTGATATAATCGCATAGCCACTGATTCGAGTTCAGGTATAGCAACCAAGAAGTCAACGATATCCTTTGTCTTAATACTATTTTGTTTAGAGAAACCTGCGTCTTTCAGTTGGCCCTTCGATTGCTTTATTACCGTCAACTCTTCCAGATTGTCGTCAAGTGTCAGCAGTCCCAAGAAATTGTCTTCCATCGTCAACTCCCACAAATGGTCTATAAAGACATCATCAAGTATCTTTCCCGTACTTTTCACCTGATCTCTGTATACCTCTTTGCGCTCCAACATTGAGTTGGCATACTCGATTGTTCTCAAATCCAACTCCTCGTAAGCCCGTTCCCTGTCAGCACGCTGAATGTATAGAGCGAACAAGCAGTCGGTATAGCAACAACGCAACAACAATCCAATCGGTAACTGGAAAAATGAAATCTTTTCAGTTTTCAAGGCCTGCACAGTTAATAGCAGAGATGAATACAGATTCGAGTAGATACGATATAACAAGAGTAGCTTAACCTTCTCAACCCGCTCCAGTTTACCCAGTGGATGTTCTTTCCCATAACTTTGAATCTGCTTCAACAAGGCAAGTTCCTCGGAATATAGTTCTTTAATCTCTCTCATGTAAATATTTGGTGGTTAAATATTCCCATAAAGCTTCTAAGTTTATGACAAATAATTCTTTATTGGATTTTAAAAGTCATTAAGAAAGACATTATCCTCTACTTTCTTATATTTATTATATGTTTGTTCAATATAAGTTCTAAAGGTTTCAGTACTCATCTTATCATGTCTTCCGTCATAAGTCCCCGTTGTCCTATTATAAAGCGAGTTCTTGCTGAATATCACATAACTGCCCTTTAATTGACGGGTTACTTGTCGAGAATAGTCCGTCACTTTGTATCCATTTTGTTTAGCGAGGTCAGCATCTTCCATTACACCATAATCCTCATACTCGAGCGGCGACATTTCTGACACTCCTTCATCATAGCTGTCTTTGGGAGTTGATTTAAGTACAGGCTTCAATGGATTACACTCCATTCGGAAATAATTCCACAACAAATCTTCACCGATCGATTCAAAGGTTAGGATTTTCGGGTTGACAATCTGCCTCAACCCACAAAAATCCATTTCTAGGCAATGTTCCTCATAAGAATCAAAAACAGCATCCAAGTCTAATCCGCCTCCAGAAGGAAAGAACAGATGATTCAAACTGTCGTAGTGACTAATCATGTTCAACACATTCTTGATTTCTTTAATATCCGTCCATTCGGCATGTGTCGGAACAGAATAAGGAAATAACGCCTTAATCACCTCAACCCACTGACTGCGATTGCTTTTTGCAAAATCATCCTGCATTTTCTCCCATTCCTCGAACCTAGCCAAAACTTGGTCGATATTTGGTCTATTGTCAGGCAGAACATCTGTACATTCTGCCAGTAATTCTCCTAATGGTGTAAAATATGTGCCTCTTGGACACTTTACATTGTCTTCGAGTCTAGTAACTTGATTCCTACTATATTGACCTTCAAAGCTATCGGGGTATTCTGTCAGTATCACCCAAATGGTTTTAGCTATAGAATAGACGTCAGCCTTGAAGGGATCTGCGTTCTTTGAGCCAGGCCGATCCATTTCTGGTGCTAATGTCCTCCTTGCTCCCATACGCTCGTCTGTTTTCGTTACACGAGGTTTATCTTGATAGAAAACGAGTCCAAAGTCAGATAACACATAGTGCTCTTGATACATCAATATGTTTTCAATCTTAATATCCCTGTGAGCAATACCTTGATGATGTAGTTGGCATAACATCCTTAGGATATCCCTGACGGCATTTAATTTCTCTTCAAATATGCATCCGAACAGACGCACTTTTGCTGGTATTGCTAAAGGCATAACATAGTAAAGCTCTCCTTCAGTCTGCTCTGAACCATTTAATTCAGGAAGATTGTAGTCAATTACTGGCATCATTCCATCGGTTCCCTGATGAGAAAGCATCACTTTCACCTCATCCAAGAATCGTTGGTATGCCTCCCCTGTTGTCTTAGTAAGGATTTTCATAGCAAATGTATTTCCTGCTTGGTTTGTGCATTCCCAAACCTCACCATTGCCTCCGCTACCAATCTTTCTCTTCAGTTCCCAGGAACCAATTATTTTCTTCGCACTCATAATCTATTCCACCTTCATCACTTGCTCCCATACATTCTGCTTCATCAAAGTATGTCCCCATGGTAAAACTGCGACAGCCTGTCGCAGTTTTGGCTCACTGTCACAGAAGCGTTCATAGAATAACTTCATATCCCATAGATTTCTTTGAGAAACACCCATCTGTAGGGAACGTTGTTTCAGGTCAAAGGACAAGCGGTTGACGATACCACCACCATGTTTGCTTTCTAATTTCTTGTTGTGAAGCAATTTCCCTATTTCCCAATGAGCAGTACTAATAGCAGAACATACCGTTGTTGCCACCATTGCTCTTGTCCTGTCAATAACTGCGACAGCCTGTCGCAGAATTGCATCATACTCTGATTCTTGAATTTGTATAATATCTGTCATGGTTTTAATCTTTACCTGTTATGAGTTCTCTCTTGTCAATATCAAGCAGTATTGCTATTTTGTCCAATGTGTACAAATCTGGCTGAGATACGTTGGTACACCACTTACTCACAGTAGCAGGGTTCTTGCCTAATTCCTCAGCAAGCCACTTGGCCGTTCGTTTCTTTTCAACGAGTACAACTTTGATGCGATTTAAATCTTTCATTTGCAAACATCTTTAATTTGAACGCAAAGATACACAAAATAATCGACAATAGAAGAACTTTTATTCAAAAATGATACTTATGAATGTGTTCTTTTGAGATTATTAAGAGTTTTTGTGCCTTGTAGTCAATAAAAGAGCGGATATAGCCAGAGTTATTCCTTGCAAGAATAACTTCTGCACAAAATTTGCACACCATCTCCATTTTTGTGGTTTACAAAAGTTAAATACGTTAAATCTTCGTCATTTTTATCCTCCATTAAATCCACGCAATCAATTTTTGCCGTTTTAATCTGAACATATTGACACACAACGAGTTATAAATGCGTAGTATGTGCATCACAGAAAACTATCAAAAATCCTGCTAGGAAAGCTGCGGCTTATTTTAAATAATTCCAAATTATCCTGAATTTGAAAGATAAGTACTTATAAACGAAAAATTCGTTAATACGCAAAAAAGTAGATTGGACATGGTATTCAATTGTGATATTCCCCACAGAATTCGTACCCAATCTAAATTTCTTCATTTGTTATAATAGCTCAAGTAGGGTAGAATTCCACTATAATCTCCTTATTGATATAGATTTTTTCTTCGTTAGACACCCTCACTTTGCAGACAATAGTTTAATAATTGTCAACGATGCCAGGAAAATGTCAACTCTTTCTGTATGATGTTTGACAACCTTTTCAAGAAAAGTATAAATATTGTCACCCAAAATTAAGGAAATGCCCCCAATTTAATAATTGTCCTCTCGTGCATATGTCTTTTCTTGACAACAACTACAACAAGGTACAACAAAAGGATAATTTGCTGATAATAAGACGCATAAGAAAAGATTTCTTGTTGTCAGGGAGCAGAAATCAGCATCCATTTGTTGTCAAAATCAGTGAAATACTGGTTTTGTTGTCAGATGTTGTCAGAAGTTTCCAAGAATATAAAACGTAAATCATTGAATTGCAACATGTTGTGTGTGTTGTATTTGTTGTAATAGAAATTATCTTCAAAAAATACAAATTTCTGCTAAAAATTAACCCCGACCACGTGCCTCACGGCAAATAATCGGGGTTTGCAGAGGGTTCTGCACTGAAAGAAAAAGAAGAAATGTCTATAAGTCTAATGTTTGTTGTTTGGGATGAGCAGCGTCGTAATCCTCTTTATGTGCCGTGTCACCATCCTCTTCGGTAGCAATCTCCAGATTGATGCCATAGTCTTCTTCTAGTATACGGTAATCGAAGCAATAAGAGAGAAATACCTTTGTTTCGGGATTGTTTCCATCCTTGCAGTTCTTGAATTGTAGAACTCCATTATGATACACTTTGAAGCGTACACCTTTCTTAAATCCAAGATAAGCCCTGGAATGTTCGAGATAGTAAAGCAGAGAGCCTTCGGGCAGGACAGTATCTCCCACAGCCTTTCCGTTCTTTTTGTAGAGCATGAACAAGCGAGATTTCTGAATATAGAGAACTGGCCTTAATTCATTCCACTCCACATTAACAATATCTGTTTTGAGACGGCGCACATATTCGATACGATAATCCCCGCCATCAATTAGATTGCCTTCCCCGACAAGGAACATCACCACTTTCCAGAAGTTCGCCAGTTCATTGTTCAGCTTGCACTGGGCATTCTGAAAGCGAATGCCATCTATACAGACAGTCAGCATGTCTTTATAGGAAAGTGACGTATCAATAAGATTCTCCAGACATCTCAGCACAGCCAGTGGAGATAGCCAATTCAGCAAGATACGATCCTCAATAGCCAAGTCTTTCAATCGTTCGTTTACATCTGAAAGAGTAAGCTGGTAGAAATCACAGAAAGATTTTTCCACATTCTTTCTATGATTCAGTATTTCAAGGGTAAGGTGAGACATACCCTGTGCCCTCATTTGTTTCAGCTTCAGGTAGTTTGTTTTCTCCTCATCATCGAATTCAGACTTCGAGAAAGAAAGGAAGATAAGACGTGAAAAAAGAGCGATGTCAGCAGTAGGCATTTCCTGTCCAGAGAGGATGACACCAGCATCCACAGACGTTGTTTCCTTTTTCTTGTCCAAGTCCATGTTCATGCGTGTTCTTCCGGTGCCGTCCCACATACCCTTCAGGAACTCATTCTTATTGATGTCAAGACTGTTCTTGAACTCATCGATATGTACCAAGGCATTCGCCACAGCAGCCACCGTGTCATTAAGCGCGGGAATAGTTGAGTTTTGTATGTTAGGCGGCACATTCTCGATGATGAAGAACGACATCAGCGTATGTCCCAGTTCCGACTTGCCCGAGCCTTTAGGTCCGAAGAGATTCAGGATAGGGAAAGAGCGTGTCACCCTTGTTACGATGTCTCGGAACAGCGTAGCCAGCAGGAACATAAAGCCGATGCGCCCATTGTTCCCGAATACAGTGAAAATCTGCTCGGAGAAATCACGAAGTGGAATCGTAGACAATCCCTGATGAACAAATCGGCGTTCAAACTGGAACAACTTAGCGTCATTGCGGTAGATATCAGAGTTAGCAGGCAAATAGAAATTCCCTTGTGGCAGCCGAACGATGCCATACTTGTCAACTTTGAGGAACTTCCCTTCATGGAAGATACCATTACCGAAGGCAAAGAAGCCATATTTCTGCCATCCCAACTGTCGAATTTCTTCAGCTGTTTCCGTTTGTTCATAAAGGAATTCCTTCAGTTTGAGCAATTCACGATTAGAAGCTTTCCAGATGAAATTTCCCAATCCCTCGATACGTAGCATGAACCTTTGCAGAGAAACCAAGTCTTCCTGTTTCAATTCCACCAGCTCCTCCAATCCATGTTCGTTCTTCAGCAAGTATATACGCTTGGCATTCACGCTGTCTTTGATATGGAAAAGCGGTTGCATGGTGAAATTGCTCCAGACATACACACCGCCTTTCTCGGATATAGAGTAGTAGTAACTGTCTTTCTCGACATTGAATCCGTATCTTTTGAAGAGGTTAGAGTCCTTTTCCTCTTTCGCTTTAGCCTCTGCTTTCGCCTGTTCATTTCGCTGTTTATCCACAGACTTCTGCCATACACGTTTGGATGGAACGTATTTTGTCAGCTTAGAGATATACCTGTCTATAATAGTATCATCAGCAAGGTAGGCCATGAGTGCAGCCAGTCTGTTAATGACCTTACCTTCCTGCTCAGTAGTCATATTCTTTTCAAATAGCAGGTCAGCCAGCCAAAGCACAAAATCTGTTTCCTTCAGTTTGTCAAATTTGTCTTTAGTCTTGCAGTAATCATCAGGATCCTTTTTCTTCTTGCCGACGGGTATCTGCTTCACCGAGACAGTGAAGCCGAACTTCATGGCGACTTCACCGGATTCCATCACAGCCTTGATGCCAGGTCCGAACTTCTCTCCGGACTTAGGCGGGTCGGCATCAGGTATGAAGCAGATATGTGAAGCCTTCTTCTTCAGAATATCGCAATGTTCCTCCGTCCATGCAGTGCCCAAGGGAGCCAAAGTGTTAGGGACACCGATGATATGCAGTCGCATACAATCAGGAGCACCTTCAACCACATTGCAGACACCAGTCCTGGCAATACTCCCCCAAGCCGTATCAGCACCGAAAAAGGAGCTTTTCTTGTTGTAAATGATGCTATCTTTGCTATTCATATACTTTGCAGGCTCCTTATCACTGCCTTTATACTTGTCTTGGGGAATAGGAACACTGCGAGCTGTGAAGCCAATGATATGCTGGTTTCTGTCACGAATAGGAATGACAACACGTTCATTGAAGAAGTCATACCCACCTTTATTCTTCAACCCCAGTTGTTCGATGATTTCCTGTGATATGCCCAGCTTATCAATCAGTCGTGCGCCTAGAGGACAATAGCCAATGAGATGTTTCTTGCAGTATTCCTCTCCCCATCTTTTGTAGGCATATTTGCAAGCTTCAGCATTTTTAAGAAGCAGCTCATGATAGAATTTCGCCAGAATCTCATTGGCTATGTACATCGCTTCCTTCTGCTTCCTTTCCATTTCCTCCTGAGCAATAGGCTCACGTTCCTCAATATCGATGTGGTATTTCTGAGCCAGTTTCTTTACAGCTTCAGGGAATGAGCAGCCATCGGATTTCATTACGAAGCTGATGCTGTTCCCATGTTCGTGACATCCGAAACAATGGTACGTATCAGTCTCATATGAAACACAAAAAGAGCCAGTCTTCTCTTCGTGGAAAGGGCAGCACGCAAAGAGGTACCTGCCTTTCTGCTTCAACTGAATGCCGTAGTCCTTGACAACATCCACGATGTTGCAAGCATCTAGAACCCTATCGATGTCAGATTGTTTAATCATTGCCATTGTATATGTTTATGTTTGACATATACCATATCTAATATGTCAAGATTTTCAAAATGGTGCCATCCCTGACGGTCCTCGCGGATGGTCAGGGTTGGACTTTGATATTCAAGAGCGCCAACTTGCCTCTTGTCATATTCGACTCAGCAGTTGGTTATTTTTATCAATTATTGAAATGCCCTGAAGAGTGAAGCATGCACACGAAGCAGGCTAATCTCAGGAATGAACTGAGATGTAAGGAATATACTTCTGTCGAATCCTTCTTCCTTGTTGAATCTGTTTATGGAAACTCTAAAGCTCTTCAATTGCCCATTACCTTCAATGACGCAGAAACGTGTGTCCTTTTCATCAAAGGTTCGTAGCCATTCCATGATATGTTCTACTTTCTCGGCTTTCTTCATCCATCTCTTGATGTTTGTGGCTTTTGCTTTAACTTGGTTACACATAATCAGATGTTCTCTAGACTTGCGAGGACAATGCAACTCACGCGCGTACCTTTTTATTAATGATTCAGAGACAGCTTTGAATTTGTTTATGGCTTTAATCTTATTATCGATGATTTTCTTGGCTGATTCGCCAAAATCTTCTTCAAGCAATTTGTTCAACCTAGTCAGTTTGATTTGGTTCTCCTTACGAATCATTTCAGTCAGTTCTTCTGCGAGTTCCTTATTGGTTTTGTTTGGGAAGTGGAGAAACAGCCAATTAGCTTGTTCAGAGGTTAATTTTCTACTAGCCATATTCTAAAAATTTAAGTTAAACAATTATTTTTGCATTAGCTTGTGCTACATCCAATTTTTTTTTGTACTTTTGCGATGTATTCAAGTGAACCTTTGCGATGTACACGAGAATTTGACCTGTGACAAAGGTAAGTCATTTCTCTCATACATCAAAATGGCGATGTTCGAAAAAATGAGATTTGTCGAAATGTTTTGGACATGCTTCGACAAGCTTGAAAAATTTAACTTTTTTTAACTGAGCCTCATTTGAATACTGGTAGTTTTTAGCGAAAAATTGCCAAGGTGACAATTTCCCAACATAGAGAAATTTGTTTCCTGAAAACTCAAAAAAATGGAGTAGCAAGTGTCTCAAAATTGAACTTTACTGAAAATTGTAATAGAAAAATATACAATGAAAAAGTGTCAATATGAGACTCACCAAATGTTACTCATCAAAGAAAAAGGCTTGACCTAAAAAGATAATACTTGTAAGGTGTTAAATATCAGACAAGTGCACACTAAGGTTCGGAGGATGTTCAAAAATCGTCCGCACCGCGAAGCAAAAGTGTTTTTCATGGTATTAGATTTTTAAGGTTGAAGATTCTTGGTCGTGAGATCAGGAATCTTTTTTTTATGCCCACATTAAGCTTCTTAATCAGGATATGCAGGGACGATTGGA
>Ga0310690_10001072_pt1 | contig 51336 bp, 53 predicted proteins | sample AusTroGonzalo_MG_2_FD_207661 | JGI IMG/M metagenome (GOLD analysis project Ga0310690, IMG submission 207661) | Bovine rumen microbial communities from tropical cattle in Woodstock, Queensland, Australia - Gonzalo_04 (v2) (version 2) | ecosystem: Host-associated > Mammals > Digestive system >... | reverse complement strand
CTTCTTTGTGCATTCCTTGCATTTGTTCAAATGCCCGTCTTTCATTTGAGGATGCGCATAGAAGGCGGAGAGTGGTTTAAGCTCTCCGCACTTCATGCATTGCTTTTGCTTTAGTTCCATCCTAAGCCCTGTCCATCAGGTGAATACTGGTTGCCTCCAGTATATCATAGAATGGAACTAACTAAAAGGGATGTCCTCATCGTAGACGCCATATGCATCCGCAGGAACCGGCGTGCCTGCAGGAATCTGCGGCGCCGCTACCGGAGCCGGTGCAGGAGCAGGCTGAAAGTTCTGCTGTGCCACCGCCTGCTGTGCTGCAGCCTGTGCCTGCTGCAATGCCGTCGGTGCAGGAGCAGGAGCCGGAGCTGCCTTCGGCTGCGGAGCGGGCTGAGGCTTCGGCATGCCGGGCATCGTACTCTGAGGCTGGCTCAGATCCTTGAGGCCGCGTACCATGTTTGCCTGCCCGTCGCCATGGATGGTCACCCACCACGGGCGCGGGTTCTTCCCGTTGTACGCACCTGCCACTGTCTGCACGGTCACCAGCTTGCCGAGCATCTCCTCAATGCTGACCTCATCCCTGTCGCCATTGGGATCCAGGGCTGCGAGGCAAGCTTCGGTGCTCTTGCTCTTCGGCGAGAAGATCCAATTGATCTCCGTGCCATCAGCCTGTAGCACGGTCATCATGAGGTTGCGCTTGGGATTGCCGTCATCCCAGAATGCAGGCTTGCCGGTGTTGAAATCCCGAGCCTGCGGGTTGCTGATCTCGACAACGGTACCCTGGATGAACTCCGTATAGGTGTCCTTGGTGTTGTCGGAATAGTTCCAGACGTTGCTGCTGCTTCCACCCTTGAGATCGAACATGCTCATGCTCTTTCCTTTCTAGTAGTTGATTGCATAGTCCATTGCTTCGATGGTGCCTTTGGTTCCCCACTTGCTGAGATACGGAACGATCCTGTCGATATGCTCACGAGCGACATCGTATTGGGATTCATCCCACTTGTGCTGTGCAGCCAGCTCGTTGAACTTGTCAACCGGATTGTATCCGAGGCACCAGCTTATAATGCAGAAGTCAACTGCATCATCGTTTCTCCGGCCGACCTTGAAGCATCTGTCATCTCCGAAGAAATCCGTGTTGAGCCAATAAAGCAGTTTGTCCTTGTCTTCAAATGACAATGCCATTAGCAATCCTCCTTATCGTCTAACCATTGTACCATCTTATCCCTCAATGGTTCATATGCAGTCATGAACTCATTGAAAGCTTCTTCGCTCTTGGCCGTGTTGAACAATTGGCCCTTGTGGATCACGTCGTTGATGAGCCTGATGTAGAACTTGGCCATCGGCCTCGTGTCGAATCCACGGTTCCAATACTTGATGCACCTGTCGAACTGGCGCACCCACATCTCCGTGCCGTACATGTCCACATCCTGATCACGGAGCGGATTGGGATAGGCTACCTTGGTGCTCGGTGACCAACGGTTATCCGGGTCCTCCGGCACCATGCCATCCCAGCCGCACCTGAGATCTAGCATCACATGCTTGCGAATGTCATAGCCTACCATGATGATGGACATGTCGAAGCTGGACAGCACGGAGAAGATGTTGTTCTTGTAAGACTTGTAGGTGATGTTCACCACCACGTCACCACGTTTCAGCTTGAGCGTGGAGAGGTACGTGTTCTTCTGAGTACCCTTGTTGATGATGCGCTTGTACTTCCATTCCTCGCCATCGCTCAGGTTCTCGAACCCATGCTTGAACATGAGTAAGTTGGCAGCATACTGCAACTGTGGCTCGGTGTACACGAACACATCGATGTCGGGAGCAGAGTCCCATGTGTCGAAGTCTGCATCGAGCATCGAGCTACCTGTGATGCAGCCATTGATATCAGTCTGCTTGAGAAGTTCGATAGTGTCCTTGATATCTTTAGTTAAAGACATTCGGTTTCCTTTCTAATATCATTTGTAAAGAACTTGAATATCTTTGGGGGAGTCCATCTAGGATCATATTCATGCCTGTATATAATTAAATACGATACATATTCTTCTGGAGTTTCAGCGCGATCAGGCATGATTATCTGATGATGCATAGATGATGAAGAAGGATTTGATTGTGTCACAAATTGTAGACAAACAGCATCCATTCTTTCGTGATACACTCCGCACCTATTTGGAACAAAGTGTACGATTCAATCCGCCAAGTTCTCGTAGCCATCGGCTTCCTGCAGCATCTTCAATGCTTCCATCTTGTCTTCCTCGGAAGCATCCGGGTCATGCATGATCCTACCGAATTCCTGTTTGGTCATCGTCTGCTTGGCTGCCGCAGCAGTCAGCATGTCGAGCAAGCTCATCCCTTTGGGCATCAGCCTTCTCCTTCCTGTACTTGAGGTAATCCTGCAGCTCGGTCCACCGTGCACCGCTCATCTCGATAGGCTCCATGTGATTCCATTCCTTGTTCTTCCAGTACCGCAGGCTGTTGCGCCTGTTGCCCACGATATCTATGTGGGCATACGGGAAGTGCATGGTCGGGATGATCCTATCCACCTTGAACGTGAGATGAAATGACAGCGGCACGCCTTCGTTCTCGCACTCCGGCTTGACGAGGCAATGCGTATGTCCTCTCCACCTGTTCAGGAAGTACACGGTTTCCATGTCGATCTCGTCGCCATGGTTGCCATCGCAATCGATCACGATGAACCGAGTGCCTTTCAAATTTTCCGCAAGATATACCTGGTCCTTGTATGCCACGGCATCGGCCAATGACATGCATCCTTCACCCCATCTGATCATGGGCTTGTTGTCCTTGTTGCAAGGCACCCACCGATTCTGCACCTCTGGAATACCGGAGTCATATGGATGAACGGGATACTGCCAGTAATCCAGATCAAAGAACTGGCTGCTGGATCCGACCTCCTTTGGAACACGGCGCGAGAGCTTGAAGATATCCTCGCTGCCAGGTCCACGGTAGAGGTCGGACCTATGATATCCATTCCAATAGTTCTGGTAATCCTTGGGCCTGATGTCCTTGCCGACTGCTGCACACTCGGCCTCGATCTCCTCGATCGGGATGTGCTTCAGGCCCCAGCTGTACATGATGTGGTAGATGCTCTCGTTCCTCGAAACGAAGATCATCGGTTACCACCTGTTCTCCATGCAGCTTACCCAGTCCGTGTTGTAAACGATCTCAGCCTTCGGGTCAGCGTCGACTGCCCATAATCCATAGCCGGGCATCTTCTTACGGTATGTATGGAAGGCCATGATCCTGTCGATCCTGGTAGATTGTAGCTCTTGTAATGTTATGTTCGTAGTTCTCCCGCGCTTCACCACACCCTGGATGTCATCGCGCAGCGGGGAATCCTGGTCGCCGAACACGATGACATTTCCCCAATGCTTGCCGAGCACATGCTTGCGAAGGATGCTGTAGAACTGCACGCATTCGTTGCAACCTCCGATCAGGTAGCTCAGCTTGTCGGGATCCGGAAGCTCGGTGTTGGCTGCCCAGTATTCGCTGCGGCCTGACGTGATGATCAGGTCTGCATTAGCCTGATGCCTGAGCGTGTCGATCAAGCTGATCATGGTACCTGCGATACCGGATGGAATGGATCCGCTGGTATCCAGGATGATCAGATTGGGAGCCTGGTCGCTGCCTTGCCAGTGGCCAAGTGGAGCACCGAGCTTCTTGTTGTACCCATCCATCCACATGCTGTTCATGAGGTTCAGCTTGATGGCGTTGGCTATGTCGTCCAGGAACACAGGCAGCACGTGCAATGCCTGCAGTTCCTCGACGTTGACATACCAACCGAGATCGCCAATGTACCTGTCCATCGACTGCTCTTCCCATTCGATGTCAGCTACAGCTATGGTGTCCTCGACATCCAGGCCGCCACCAGTCTCACGGTACTCGGCATCAGGCGTCTGCTTCATAGCAGGCGAGCTGTAACCACAGGTATCGTAGTCTGGATTCTTACGGTACTCAGGCTCGACCTCCTCGATCACAGCAGGAGTGGAAGCCTCTACCTTAGGCTCGTCCTGCTCTTCGACAATATGAGGCACGTGGATCTTGAGCTTAGCTACCGATCTGGCTGTGATGCCAAGTAGCTCGCGCCATTTGATATGCGGGAACTTGTTGGCGAGCGTGCGCCAGAGCACAGCCTTCACCAGCTTCTCATCTGACCAGCCTCTCGGCTTCATTATGTATGGGATTCCCAAATCCCTAGCCTGTTTTGCGTCCCGCATACCGTCGCAAACATAGAGCTTTGGTAAGGGAATAGTTCCGATCTTCAGAAGGTACATGTCTCACTCTCCTCACCCTCGTCGAACTGCACCGTGCTCAGGACCTGCTGAATGTCTTCCCATTCCGGCTGCTTCTGCAAGTACTCCATGATATCCTTGAGGCTCATGTTCTCGAAGTCATGCGTCATGAATTCAATGCCTTCGATATCCATGTCGTTTATCGCATCCTTGATTTGCTCCTGCGCAGTTCTCCTGATGTTCAGCATGTCGAGCAGCTTGTTGCAGATGATGCTGTCGAACATGGAGCTGATCACATGGATCTTGACACCCTTATCTCCTTCACCTTTGAGCCAAGTATAAAGCTTGACTACCCTGCGAGGAGTCAGGATGTTGTACTGATCCGAATCCTCCTTGATGAACGGGGTGATTTTGCTCGCGTCGCAACCATAGGTATCCTTCATCCACTTGCACCAATGATCCGGATCGAACTGAAGCTCGATGAACTGAAACCTGTCCCTCGTGCTTGCAGGGATGATGCCGGGACTTGCCACCTGGTTGCTCGCCGCAACGATGAAGACATCCGGAAGCTTGCGACCTGATGCCATGATCCTGTCCTGGATCAACGTGAGGCACGCCGACCAGAGCATCGGCGGAGCTTCGAGAATCTCGTCGAAGAACAGGATGTCTCCGTCTCGAAGACTTGCCATTCGCATATCATCGAAGACCTCCAGCTTCTTGCTTTCCTGATCCGGCATACGGATTCCAGAAACCTCACTTGGTACAGTATTAGAAAGGATAAACGTGACAACGTTCACCCCTTTCTCTCTGGCAAACTCATATAAACCCTGGGTCTTGCCTATACCTGGAGCACCTATGAAACATGGTACCATTTCACGACGATGATGGTACATGGTTTCCAGGATAGGTTTGACCATTGCAGTTGAAACCTTAGTCAAGATTACACCTCCTCAAACAATCCTTCTTTGAATATATTCAAGAAGTCTTCCATCTGCTTGCCATGCTTCTTGCATAGATACAGGTGGGCGATGACGAATCTGTTAGGTGGCAGGTACTTGTCTGCCGTAGATCTCGGGCTGCGCCTGTACTCACGCGGTTCCCTCTGATACATGACCACATCGTACATGTCGTCTGATTGCAGAGGTGTACCGCAAACGGAACAGGGATGCTGCCTATTGCCATTCGTGCCAGGCATAGTCTGCCTCCATCTCCTCGATCTCCTTCTGCCTGTCGGCCATTGCATCGAAGTGACCATCGATCTCTATCGCAGTCTCGATGCAAAGGAGGGCGAGCACACATGTCATGCACTCGCCCTCACATTCGTATCGGCCCAGGCATTCCTTTACCTTGGCCATATGCTTCCTTCCTACGCCAGCGAATACTTGGTCACCGTGACCTTGATGCCGTAGCGGTTCGTGATGGTCTGCTTCTCGCGGTTGAACTTGTAACCATCCTGCTCAAGCTCGCCGATGCGGGAGCTGAGTTCGCACACGCCGAGATCCATGAAGGACTGGATGCGCGTGATGGATCCGAAGTCCTGCAGGTAGCGGAGAACCTGCTGCTTCTGGGTCGGTTTGTTCCTTGCCATTAGAATTCCTCCATCTTCAGCATGACCTTTCCATCTGCATAGATGTTGTAGTCGAGCTTGACGAACCTGACCTCTGCGGATCCCTCGTCGGTGATCCTATGCAGCAGGTTGGTTATCTCCGCAAGCTCGTCGTGCGGGATGCTCTCGAACTTCTTGAGCAAGATGTCCCTGTTGTCGTAGGTACCGTTGAGGCTGGCTGCAGCGAAGCATCCCTTGTCGATGCTGTAGAGCAACATGAAACCATTGTCGTAGAATACTGGAACCATGTCGGCTTGCGCTAGCTGGTTCACTATGGCGCCACGTGCTCCGCTGTCCTTCTCGTCAACGAACTTGCGGCATGCTTCGATGCTGATGTTGGATAGGCGTTCAAGGAATTCCTTCTTGACCCTCGTGTCAGCCCGCTTGCCAATGTCTGGGAACACGTCGCCTACAAGGGCAGCGCTCTTCCTGAGCAGATCGGCGTCCTCCTTCTCCAATGCTTCCAGCAGCATGTCGAGGAGAACCTGTTCCGCATCGCCTTCCTCGAAGCCCATTGCTATGACCCTGATCTGCTCCATGGACTTCTCCTTGAGCTTGGCAGGAACCTGCTTGCCGTCGAGTATGAGCTTGAGAGACAGCCTGAGTTCCTTGGTGAATTCCATCGACATGTTACATCGCCTCCATCACGTTCTGGTGGTGCCTGATGAAGGCACGGTTGCTCGATATGACGTTGACCGACAGCTCGTCGCAGAAGATCCTGTAATCCTGGTCTGCCGGGAAGTCCTCGAACCATTCCAGCATGGCATGCTCGAACTTGTCCCTGAGTTCCTGGCGGTCCGTTTTGCAGAATACCTGCTCGCTGCCTTCTTGTGTAACGGCGACATGGACGAATGCCATGCCGTTCTCTACGATGCAGACGAGGAAGCCGTCTCTAGCTCCTATCTGCTCGTAGCCCTGCAGCTGCAGGTACCTCATCGCAGCCTTCTCGTAGTTTTGCATGCTAATCCTCCTTGAAATATTCCTCAGGAAACATTGGGTAACGTCCAACGTGTCTGTTCCATAAGGTGATGATAAGTTCTGGCTTTGCTCCTTCTATTGTAAATCTAAGGCCACATAAGCATTCGATCTGATTGGTTTCAGTGTTGAAAACCGGTCTTGCTTCACATATAGTACAAGGATATAGCTGCATCATTGCCTCCTTGCTCTAGTGGATTACCAAGATGATGGCAGCACCTACAACCAGGGCTGCACCGAAAGATAGAACGTACTTGTCATGCTCGTCGATCCCGAGGATGCTGATGCAGAATCCTAGGACGAACACGATCAACGTGAGCATGCAAACCCATGCTTGCATTTAACACCTCGCTAACTTGTAATTGATAACCTTGTACTTACCATGCTTCGATTTGCATTTGATTGTATAGGTCTTACCCTTGCGGATTTCCAGCATCCATGTGTTCTTGCCTATTCGATCAATACGGCATTGCTTCTTGCCCACATAGGCTTTGACTACAGCAGGCTTGCCTGCAACCTCAACGGTCGCAACGTAATGATCGTCGTAACCGTTCACGTCAGTGATATATGGTAGGCTGCAAGAATCATATGAACCATGGCCTACTTTCAATGCCTGCACTTCCGACGGACAGAATGCAAGGATGATCATGCCTGCAGTGGTGAACACCATCATGCCGAGCAACAACTTGTAAAGCTTGTCCATATCAGCCTCCTTTGAATGCGGGAAGCTAGGAGCTGGAGGCTAATGCTCCCAGCTCCCGGCCTCGTGTGAACAGATGGTTAGCAGAATCCGACGGGACGTCGCTTAACATAGCGACCGATGTCATCGGATACCTCAAGCCAAGCATCGATGTAGTCGCAGATGCTTTCGACTTGTTCTTCATTGCAGCCGCGCTTGCGGGCTACGGTTGCCACAACCTTGCGATCATGTTTGGTAAGTTGACGCTTAAGCATGGTGTACCTCCTCACGAAGAGCTTCGATGCTTTGAGCCAAGAGCTGCATCATGGAGATCAGCTCATCGAGCTTGTGATCCTCAGCAGCTTTCTTAGCCTGAGAGTGTTCAAGCTGTGCGCGTCGAGCCTGATGTTCCCACTCTTCCATTTGCCAGAGTTCCTGATACTCATCTTCTGGCATGGTCCTTCCTCCAGGCAGGATCACCATGTGATCTGCAACCTGGACTTCACCGTAGTTGTTGTTGATGTTGATGGTAGCCATTGTTTCCTCCTTGATCGAATGATTACATGAAGAGAGCCACCAGCTTGCAGGCATCAGGCGAGAAAGGAGTGGAAGATTCCTGATGACTGCGAGCCGATGGCTCGTGCGGTTAGATATGGGATCACCTCCTAGATCCAAAAGAAATAAATCACACAGCTAGCTCGTTCACGTGCATGAACGCATGCAATTGAAAAACATGGAACATTGATTCATCGGGAATAGCGTTTGCTCGTTACGCGGTCACAAGGACAGACTCGCAAATGCTCGCTGCAACGCATCGGCAAACATGGAAAAAGGGAATCAAGCAGCCGAAGCCACTTGGTTCCCAGGTACCTAGCTGACATTGAACGCTGTGCCAGCAGCCCTTGCAGCCATCGCTGCACAGAACATCTTCTTGAACATCGGATCATCGGTGATGCCGTCAGTATCGATTGCATCGATCACATCGATTACCTTCTGGTTCACCTTGCGGTTAAGCTCCATGTCTTCCAGTACCTCGATAGCCTTGAGGTTCTCAACGAGTCCACTTGTCATGATGAGTCCTTTCTCTCATTGATACATTTGATACTTTTGATTCCTTGATTCTTTTGATACCAGGAACAGTCACACAGGATACAAAAGATTCAGTGAAATAATCTCATCCGGGAATAATTGGTTCAGGCTACCTGGGTACATAGGGGATAGGGTACATGGATTATTTGTGTAGATTTATTTCTTTTGTATCCATCCGCCCACATTTTTCCAGCCCCTCTAAGGCCCCTGGGAAAACGGTGCGCCAAGGATTCATGGAACCGGGTTCTTGGATTCCACGGATTCCGTTATGCAGGGTGAATTTGTTGCAAGGGAGTTCAGATGTGATGGCATCTCACCATCATTTGCCATGCTACCAGGTGAAACAGGTTACAGGTGTCCCTAGGTGCAAATTGCTTGCCTTTTTATCAAAGGCTCCCTCACCTGTATCCTTGGGAATTTGTAAGCAAGATGCGTCAGGTATCCGCCCTTCCGTTTCGCAGCACAGGTCGAACCGCCTGCCTACTCACTGGGTAATCAGCGTAGCATAGGCTGCCTGGTATCGAGGAAGCGGTGTGCATGTCGTCTTACGGAGTTAAGCTCTTGCTTGCTCGCCAGCAACCCGGATATTCGACTCGGAGCTTTCGGCTCGGTACATTTTGCCGTCCGGGAACGGTCGCTATGGTTACCGATTGACATTGTAAGCCGAATGCTTCATACTTGTCAATGCCCGGGAGGTTAGCCAGCGCCTCATCGTTACCACGGGCGATTCTGATTGGCGGGGATTCAGGTAATTGGATCCCCTTCCTTTTTCCCATGGCTCCTACTACAATACTGCCGAAGAAGCAATTGAAGCGAAGGAGCCACTGATGCAAATGCTACCAGAATTCATCGATATCTTCCTAGCACCCGTGCGGGACTGCTTCCCGGCATCGATCAGTTCGGCCGCAAGGTCAAGACCAAGAAGACCTTCTCCCATAGTACGACGCAGTACAACCTCGCCGATTACATGCGCGTCGATCTGCGTCTACAGACCTACCAGATCCGTATAACCGGGCAGGCTCGGTTCTGTTTGACGCATTGGATCGCCAAGCTCTACACCATGTCCGCCAAGCAAGGTTTGGTCTGGGGTTTCGACGATTCGCAAAGTTTCAGGAGTTCCGGGGACATACATCCGACCTTCTTGGATTATAATGACATCAGGAAGGCCATCATACCTTAGAGAAAGGAACTCAAATGGCTTATGGTTTCAATGAGGATCGGTCCAAAGCTGAAATTGGTATTGGAAGATCTTATGATACAGTTGCCAAAATGAAATCAGATATATCATTAGAAGATGGAGATATTTGTATAACATCTTGTAAAGACTTACCTGACGATGGTTTGGGGCATGTTTATAAAATTGTTTCATCAATTGATGACACAATGCTTCCAAACGCAATGAAGAACCGTGGATTTATTTTATTCCAGCTTGATAATGGTTTATATGCGCTTCAACAGGATTGCAATCATGGAGACAAAATTCAAGCAGCTGATTTCCAAACGATTGCCAACTTAACAAGAACAGCTGGTACATATGTATCTCAAGAAGGTTTCTTTACTTATGGAACTCCGAATTATGATCAAAAAGCTTATTGGGACAATAGCTGTATAAGCTGCTCTGTGTTGTCGGCGCTTCTTACCATGGGAATACCTTTTGAACAAAGTCCATATTGCAACACATCAAACTACAACCTGTTTTCTATAGAATTCGCTGGATATGGTTATCCTCTATTTCTTACTAATTCGGATTATAAACCAGGAAGCGCCTATCTTGCTGAGAAAGCCGCTTTAGATGGTTTCGGTTTTTATCCGGAGAGAGATTGGTCAAACGTAAAACCTGGCGATATTTTGTTCTTTAGGAACAGCGACAACTCAAACTCGCAAGGCTGGCTTCATATCGCACATTGCGAGATTTTCATAGGATTCTGTTCAAATAATTCAAGAAAAGCAATGTCCAATGAAGATATCATAGTTGCTTCAGCTGGTTTTACATCTGGTGAACCTGTAAGGTTTTATCACAGATCTCTTGATTCGGTTAACGGTCAAAAACTTGTATATTGCGCAAGATACCCGTTAGGCACTTCCATGACTTCCGTTGCTCCTGGAAATCAAATTTATCAAAACTCAAATACTCGTACTGTTGAAGTAGCAAATGTAAAGCACAATACATACTCTATGATGCATGTAGTTGCAGAGATAATGACTGACCAAACGAACAATGTTCCAACTGTAAAAGTTGTATACGGTTCCGGTGGATCGAAAATATATACTTTATATCAATCTAAAGAAAATCAGATATGGTCATTTATGGATATTATCAAATCTGATTCTAATGTATTCTGGATTGAAACAACGAATTGTCTTATCCTCAGAGCAAATTATGCTGTTGACAACCTTACACAACTTGGCCCTATTAATTATCTTTACGATCCAGGAAGCACAACACCAGATGAATTTCTTGAGACGCTTTCAGCTATGTATCCTGGAATTGTCAATACAAAAGGCGGATCAAACGTTGTCAATATGCCAATTCGTTTATCTAGCACAGATCTTCTTAATGGATCAAACGGTACATTCCAATTAATGAAACTAAACAGCAAAAAAACCTTTACATTGGAGAGAATAGCCGAAACAGCTGATATACATTTTGCATATAGATTTATCTACGATGAAGATAATGAAACTTGGACAAAATATGCTTATCAAGAAACATTCACCGAAGTATAGTAAAAGGAGTTTATCATGCTAATCGAATCGTTCCTCTCCCCTGTTCGCGATTGCTTCCCAGCACAGGTTGCCATCGTCGCCCTGCTTATCTTGATCCTCCTCGACTGGATATTCGGCATCGGCAATGCATGCATGAAGCACGAGTTCAAAAGCGATAAGATGCGACAGGGTATCGGTCACAAGATGTCCGAGCTTGGCTTCGTGGTCGTTGCGATCGTGATGGACGCCATGATCTCGGTTGGTTTGGATCTTGGATTCAACGGTCCGATCCTCACCACAATTGCCGTTTACCTGTGCATCATGGAGATCGGCAGCTTGCTTGAGATCTTCGCAAGCATTAACCCGCAGCTCGCCGACTCCCCTGTGTTCAAGCTCCTCGCCACCGCGCACATCATCAAGGAAGAAGACGAGGCAGCAGGTAAGCATGTATCTGACGGCGTTTACCATATCGAGGAGTAGCAATGGCTAAGTATTGCAAGAAACCGGTTATCGTCGAAGCAATTCGTTGGATTGGTGATATCGAATCTTTCGAAGAAATCCAGGCATTGAACCCTGGTGTAACATTGGTTCCCGACTGGACTTCAGATACCATTTGCATTCCGACTCTTGAAGGTGATCATACGGCAAGCCTTGGTGATTTCATCATCCGTGGTGTGCATGGCGAGCTATATCCCTGCAAACCAGACATCTTCGAGGAAACATATGAAGAGGTAATCTAATGGCCTTGACAATCGGACAAATCGCCGCACTGATCCATAAGGACATGTGCGATGACAACGATAACGGGTATTCCTGGGATCCCAGGTGGGGCGAAGATGGCAAGAGCTGGAAGACGCTGACCATCGAGGGGCGCAAGTTCAAGTACGACCGAGGTTCCTATGAATGCGGCACGTCGGTAACCTCTGCATGGAAGGCCGTGTTCCGCGGCACCAAGTACGAGCATTGCCTCGATGATTACGTGTACACCGGCAACGCGAAGGACGTGTACCTCGCAACCGGCTTGTTCTCATGGCACAATATGAGCTTCCTCGCGGATCCAGGTGACCTGTACCTGAACATTGCGAATCATGTTTCCATGTGCCAGACACAGTATCCCGATGTGCTCTCGGAATTCTGCATCAACGAGCATGGCGACGTGTACGGCGGAAAAGTCGGTGACCAGACAGGCCGAGAGGCATATGTCCATGATTACTACGATTTTCCATGGGACGGTATCCTCCATGCGAAGCAGATCACCTATGCCGAGCTGATAGGCGAGAAGCCCGATGAGAAGCCTGTCGCCAAAGGGTATCTCGATGGAGTCGATATCGCCAGCTACCAGGATGACCATGGAATCGACGTGTCCAAGATCGATGCGGATTTCGTCATCGTCAAGGTTTCCGGCGGCGCTGGTTCCTCGAAGTACATCAATCCGAAATGGAAAGAGAACGCAAACAAGGTCCTCAAGGCAGGTAAGCTCCTCGGCCTCTACCATTATGCCTGCGAGTACGGCAAGTATCCAGGTGGTAAGGCGGAAGCCGAGTTCTTCCTGCAGCAGATCCAGGGATTCGAGGGCAAGGCGATCCTCTGCCTCGACTGGGAGAACCAGGCTGAAACACGCAACATCTCGTATGCAAAGGCGTTCCTCGATACCGTTGCCGCCAGGACAGGATCGACTCCTTTGTTCTATGCCCGCGCCGGCTACATCAACGAGGTCGATTGCTCGTCTATCAAGAAGTACCCGCTCTGGATGGCCAGCTACCTGTACCGTTACGAGAACGGTTCCGGTTACGTCAAGGATCCGGTGAACACATGGGACACTGGCGCTTGGTCCAAGATGACCATCTACCAGTATTCCTCCACCCGCGAGATCGGCGGCTATGCTTACAATCTCGATATCGACAAGTTCTACGGCACCAAGGAAGATTGGAACAAGCTCGCAGGCTCCAGCATGCAGCCCGAGCCTGAACCCAAGCCCGCCGTGAAGACCTACACCTATGTCGTCACATGCGACATGCTCAACGTGCGCGACAAGCGTTCCACCGTGAGCGGCAAGGTGATCGGGCAGATGAAGCGCGGCACCGTGGTCAAGGTGAAGAACGTCAAGAAGAACGCCGCAGGGAACACATGGGCGCAGGTTGCCTCCGGTATCTACAAGGGCAAGTTCATCGCCACGATCTTCAAGGGCGAGACTCTGGCCCGCAAGCAGAAGTCGGTCGACACCGTCGCAAAGGAAGTCCTCCAGGGCGAATGGGGCAACGGCGACGAACGGCGCCAGCGCCTCGAAGCTGCCGGGTTCGACTACAATGCCGTGCAAGCCAGGGTGAACGAGATCTTGTCATAGTGTATAATGTGAGGCGCGATGGTTGCCATCGCTCACCTCCTTACTGTGGGAGCCACGGATCCAATCCCCTCTCGTGGCTCCCGAAATTTTTCCTAGCTGCGTTTCTTCACGATCTCCTCGTGTGCTGCCAGCACGTTCTCCCATGATTCTTTGTACCAGGCGAACGCCTCCTTGTCGCCATACCAGTTCTTGATTCCTGCGAAATGCTTGATCCAGCACTCGTCTTCCCTGCAGCCGCACCATTTGGTCCCGTTGTACCTTTTATCGATCGGCTTGATGCGTCCTTGGCACAGGCATGTCATGGCGTCCTGATCGACGAAGTTGAGCCAATGGTTGTTCAGGCAGTCTGCGATTATGTCCGCCCTTCCGTCCCTGAGCATTTCCAGGTTCATGATCGTCACGCCCGCGTTGATGCTGAATATGCCGTCCCTGTCATGATGCGGCTCCCTGCATCCTGCCCAGTAATATCCTTCCATGTCGATGTCGAAGATGTGGGATACGTCTGCCCTGACGATCGTATCCACGTCGAGTGATAGCACCTTGTCCAGATGTGGCAGCAGGTAGCAGAACAATGGCCTGATCATCGCCATGTAGGTGAACTGCGTCAGCATGTTTGGCCCCTTCGGGTCGTACCACTCCTTCCACCTCTCGCTCACGTCCATCACGTGAATCATGTCCGGTAGCTCGACCGGGAATTCCGGATCCTCGATCATGAGCCATACTTCCTCGACGTTGCTGTTTGCGATGAGCGATTTGCTCGCCGCGATCATTCCGCCGTACAGGTTCTTCGTTCCCGTGTAAACTGCCGCCCTAGTCATCGATAACACCTCCATGCACTTCCCTGAATATATGGCCGCAATAGCATCTCGTGTCTGCGAAGATATCGAATCCCGCCCTTGCGCATTGCTCGCAGAAGAACAGGTCTTCCGAAAGCGATTGCCCGTCTCCGTAGTTGACGAACAGGAAGTAGGGATACTTGAGCATCTTGAAAACATCCATGTCGACGAGCGTGAAGCCGAGGCCACCGCCCTTCGTCTGGATCAATTCGTACCCTTCGTCCCTCGCTTCCTTGATCTCGTCAGGCGTTATCTGCTCGATGTAGTTCGTCTGCCCCAGCTTGCATAGGTTCGTCCTGAGAACCTTGTCATTAGGATCGCTCGGCCTGTGGTCGTAGTATCCCATTGCAATCGGGAGTTCATGTTCGAGGAGCATGTCAAGGTATTCCGGCTTGAACGTCACATCATTGTCCACGAACAGGATGTAATCTGCTTCTGCTTCCTTCGCCTTGTGCACGCATAGGTTCCTCGCCCGATCGACCGTGTACCCCCTGACGAAATCGAAGTCGATGAGCCGTTTCTCCTTTTCATGCATCCCGAGGTCCCATATGCATTTCAGCGTCTCCGGGTAGATGTTCTCGTAGCATGGGACCGTTATCATCACTTTGTCCATAAGCCGTCCTCCTTACTTGAATGCTGACTGTTTTATGATATCATGGCCGCATGGCAGATATGGGCAACATAGTCGATTTCAATAACTCGGACGGCTTGCCGCCTACTGTCGTCCAGAAGCTGAACAACAATTTCTGGCATGTCGTCAAGAAGATCATCGAACCGAGCATCGTCGTTGTCGCTGGATCCACGGCTCCGAATCCGAGAACCGATGAGACGCTTTTCTACAATACGGATACCGGCGAGTTGTACATATGGAACCAGTACGAGAACACTTGGGGCTGGAACAAGATCGACATCGGTTACATTCATGTCGATCAGCATACTCCAATGGACAGCACGTATACCAGGAAGGGCGAGGTCCTTTGGGTTTCCCTGGATTATTCGACCCTGTCGCCTATCTACATCTGGTCGAAGAACGTGCAGACGGATACGTGGGAATGGATTCCGTTGGAGACATTCATCGTCAATGTGGTGTCTGATGCCATGGGGAATTCTGGTCCGCTTCGCAATGATGTTTTGAACATCGTAAGCCTGTTGCCAATCGTATATACTAGCTTCACGAAAGCCGAATGGCTTGCGATTTCCGGTTTCACCGATGCTGTCCAGGATATCATCGATTCGCAGTAGGAGGCATAATGGCTTACAATCCGATGTCCTATAGTCCGTATGGCCTGCAGATGCCCGGCCTCACATCGCCGCAGCCGCAGGTTATCAACGGATTGAATTTCATAGACGATGAGAGCGTCCTCGATTCCCTGAGGATGCCGCCAGGATCGGTAAGCCCGCCCTATTTCTTAAAGGATTCCAACAGGTTCATAGTCGTCACATTCGACAATGTCGGAGGATCGACACGTGAGCATTTCACATTCGACAAGGAAATCATCGAGAATCCCAACGATACCGTGACGAAGGCGGATCTTGAGGCTTTCAAGGCTGAGATGATGGAGGCCATAAATGGCAAACATACTGTTCAACAGGGCGAATCAGCAGCAAACAGATCCATTGCAGATTTTGAACCAGATCAAGCAGCAGGGACCGTCTAACGTCATCTACAACCAGCTTTACCAAAACAACCCGGACTTCAGGAAGTTCGCGGATTCGGTGCGAAACAAGACCCCGGAACAGGCGTTCAGCGAGCGTGGGCTGGACTTCAACCAGTTCCGGAATCAGAAATGGTAGATGCCCGAGTGTACATAGGGTAGCTATAGAAACGTTTCACACCGAACGAAAGGAATTACCATGACTAACGACATCAATCCCGTCGAGCTTGTGCGTGCAGCCAACGACGGAGATAGCTTCGGCGGCGGCAACGGATGGTGGATCATCTTGCTGTTCCTGTTCCTCGGTTGGGGCAATGGCGGCTGGGGTGGCAACGGCGCCGCTGCTACCGAGGCAATGTCGGTTTACCCGCTGATGGAGAACCAACAGAACCTGTTCACCGGCTTCGGCAACTTGCAGGGCGCTGTGACCGCAGGGTTCGCCAATGCCGAAACTGCCGCAACGTCCCGCCAGATGGCCGACATGAACCAGATGTTCGCGCTGCAGACCGCGATGATGCAGGGATTCCAGGCTCAGCAGAGCCAGCTTTCCCAATGCTGCTGCGAGAACCGCCTGGCAACCGCCAACCTGCAGGCTGACATCGCACGCGAGAACTGCGCCGACCGCCAAGCTATCGCAGACGGCATCCAGCTCATCATCAGCAAGCTTGACCAGCAGGATCTCTATGCCGCACGCACCGAGATCGACAACCTCCGCCAGCAGAACAACATGCTGCAGCTCGCCGCATCGCAGACGATGCAGACCGCGCAGATCATCGACGCTCTCAAGCCTGCCGCTACCACGGCCGGCGCGTAAGGCGTGATGCCATATGGAGAACAGGATCTACGATATCAAGAACAAGCTCCTCTGCAAGATCGAGGAGGAAACCCAGGACATCGATCGCATGGACTACAATGCAGTCGGAGTCCTCATCGATGCCATTCACCATCTTGCCGAGACTGAGTATTACTGCTCCGTCGCCGATGCCATGTGGGCCGAGAAGCATGGCTACACTAGCGGCGGTGGCACAGGTTCCTCCACGCCTATCACGCAGGCGCGCATGGGTTACTCCCAACCTCCTATGCGCTATGGCTACATGCCACCCGAGCCGATTGCGCAAGGCCGCATGGGTTACCATAATCCCGTGGAGGACCTTCGCTCCGAATACCAGAAGGCTTCTCCCGACGAGCGTGAGCGCATGCGTGTCGAGGTCATGAAGATGGTAGGTGCCATGTAGCATGAAGCCGATCGTCTTGAACGGAAACGTATGGCGTGTGATCAGGGTGATGCCCGGTGACCCCTACCTGGTTGACAGGACCGGCATCCCGAGGATCGCCGTCACCGACGTTGCCAACAAGATGATCGGTATCTCATGGGACGTGCTTCCCCCGTTGCTCGACAGGGTCCTACTCCATGAAATCGGGCATGCGTTGACTTGGGAGTACGGATTCCCCGTCAACGAGGGAAGCGCGCAATTGATCGAAGGTCATTCGATCGAAGCCGTCGCATTGGCATCTGGCCTGTTGGGAAGGCCGGTATGCGTTGGCGGCAGGTGTCTAGGCTCATAACATGCAAGGTAAGCTGTTCGCACCGGGTTAACCGAGCATGTTTGGGAAATTGGCCAGCTCGTAAAGGGCTGGCCTTTTTGCTATACTTTGCACGATATGGTTCAGATCATAAGGAGATCTCATGGCTATCGATTGGAGTAATTTCACAGGCGGCGGCAACCAGGGTGGAGGATACTCTGGCAGCAATGGCGGCGGTGGTGGATACTACCAGAGCGCATCTCCGTCTTCGGGATTCAATTGGCAGGATTTCCTAGACCAGAGGGCGCAGGTGCAGCAGGCAAACCAGCAGTTGCAGCAAAGCCAGTTCGGTCAGCCCTCGTATTACCAGCAGGCTGGAAATGCCTGGCAGCCTCAGCAAGATTACAATCTTAACAAGGATCGTGGCTTCTCGCTTTCCGGAGGCACCGACAGCATGTTCAGCAAGTACCGCAAGGCAGAAGGTCTTGATGTCGGCGCGATCGAAGCCGAGAAGGCTGCCAAATGGTGGAACCAGCTTCCTGCCAACCTCACGGGAAACCAGAACCTCGTGTTCGATACCAATAAGTTTGACCTCGGACGCGGGCTTGCCGATGCTGAGAACCTCAAGCAGCTCAGAAACTTCGCCGTTAGCCTGCCCGGTCAGATGGTCGGCGGTCTGTTCGAAGGCGCTGGAGACTTGTACGAAGCAGCTTCGGGCCGTCCGATCAACGAGTTCCGCGAAAGCAAGGGTGGCGGATACGAGATCCCCGATTACGAGATGGATGCATCTCAGCGTGCTGCAGACTTCATCGATGCCGGCATCAACCTCGGCGGCACGTTCACCGGCGGTTCCGGTCGCCTCATTGGTGGCGCAGGCAAGCTCATCGGTGCAGGAGCCAAGGCAGCAGGAGCATCCAAGGTTCTCAACAACATGAGCAAGGGCGTTGTCACCAGGGCGTTCGAGGGCGCACGTGGAGGCAAGCAGCTCGGTACCGGACTCGGCATAATGGCCGATGTCGGCGACGAGGCTGTAGAGGAATTCGTCCAGAGCTGGGCCGAGGACGTTAGGAACAAGAACGTCGACGAAGGCTCCATGGACCGCGCCCTCACCGGTGCTGCATGGGGCGCCTTGGGCGGCGGTATCATGGGCGGCGCAGGCCGCGGGTTCTCCGCCGTTGCGAATAGGATCGGTAATCCGCAGACTTCCACGCAACCCGTTGCATCCGATGTCGACAATTCCGGTATGGAGCCTAATACCGAACGCGGCCAGTTCGACCAGCTCCGCAGGTCCACGCTTTCCAAGGGCATGGTCAACAACGTCATGTACGATGCCGTCAATGAGATGTACACGCAGCATCGTGATGCACCTGGCTCGGGTGTGTTCAAGCAGATCGGCACCAATGCCGATCTTGATTTCGATAGCATCGTCCTCGGTTCCGATAATATCCGCCAGATCTTTTACAGCAACGATAGGTCCGCAGAGAAGATCGCTTCCGATTTCGGCACCACCGTCGATGTGCTCGAAACCATCTTCTCCACGTCTCCTGATGTTGCAGCGAGCCTCAACAGCTTGCTCGAAGCGAAGGGCGCCCCGACGAAGGTTGCTGTCGGCCGCAACCCGGATACCAAGAACGGCGGCTACTACCTCGACATCGATAGCGTCGTCAACGGCCAGGCGTTCATCACGCATCCCATGGTTGCCGGTATCGTCGGCTCCGACTGGGACGGCGACCAGTCTTCCGTGTACTTCGATCCCGATAGCACGGATCCGCGTGACCTGCACCTCGATGCCCTCGGCTATGCATCCCAGATGCTCATGAGTAACGAGGGATCGAGCAACGTCGATTGGTGGTATGCCGGCTTCGATAGCCACGTCCGCTCGAACCGCGAAGCTATTAATGACATCATCAAGGGATACCTTGGAGATTACTCCAGGAAGTTCCAGCTCGATGGCGCAGAGGTCGATGCGACGACGTACTTCACCAAGAAGCTTTCGAGGATCATCGACAACTCAGGCGGCAACCGCAATCTGGAACTCAGCCAGTTCTTCACGGAGCTTGCACAGACTGTAGATGACATGAACCAAACTGGCGAGATCAAAGCCGATGCCGACATTGCCTCCATGGTCGATGGTCGCAGGGTCGTCAACCGCGTGCTCCACGAGATCACCGGCGATACCGACGCGATCGTGACGCATTACGTCGAGTACCAGGCAGACCAGGTTGCCGACAATCTCAGGGACATGGAGGGCGTGACCGAGGAGCAGGCTGAGGAGATTAGCACCATGCTCGCCGAATGGGACAGGCGCGGCACGCTCGGCGATAAGACCAAGGTGTTCCAGCTTACCAGGTCGCTCGGTTTGCTGTCCTATGTGCTCAATGAAGATGGCAATGCCCCATACAGGCAGTATGGCCAGCTTTACTACATGGCGAAGTCCGTTCCCGCTTTCAGCGAGATGATGACCGACATCGCAACCTATGTTGCAAAACCCGAGAGCGTTGTGACTCAGCTCATCCGTTCGTCCTTCAAGATGCCGCAGGCAGGCCAGTCTCCTGCTTCTGCCGTCGAATCCCTTTGCGACACGCTTGCATTGTCGGAAGTCTTCGTGCAGGCCAACCTCGCCGGCGACAAGGTGAGGAATGCCTATGGCGTCAAGAGGCTCGTCGATGCCGTCGTTGCGGCCCAGAGGAAATACGCCCTCATATACGATGACTGCCAGAAGAAGTACAAGAGCGATGGGTTCGGTGCCGACATCGATTCAAAGTACCGTAACCCGCTTCCCGAAGATTCGGGCATCAGCATCGAGTTCATGCGGCAGTTCAACAAGATGTTCGATGGCGTGCTCGTCGACGATATCTTCGCACGCGGATACTTCAAGGGGATCGACACAACTGGCATGACTTGGGGCGAGTTCATCGAGTTCATGTCCAACGACAGGATCTCTGGTGATCCGGCCCTCGTGCTTGCAGGCTTGACTGATCCGAGCATCAGGAGCTTCGTGCAGACCGCCATCAACGAGCGTGGCACCGAGAAGAACGCTATGGTTTCCAGGATGACGGAGATGCTCGACAGCTTCGCCCTCGGAGATATTGTCAAGAGATATGATGATAATGGCGGCCACCTCGATCCCAACGATGTTCCCGCGATACTCGGCTTCATGGATGCCATACAGCTCATCGTAGATCCTGAGCTTGCCGTCGATATCGGACTGTTCGATCCTGATTTCCTGCTTGGCACAAAGATCGGCCGCATGTTGTTCAGCGGTGATACGAAGCAGATGCTCAACGCCCTCACTTCCGCCTCGATCTACGGGCAGTTCCATGGGTACATCGACATGCTCGACAGCGACAGCGATTCCGATGTCCAGATCGCAGAGGACAACATTCGCATATTGAGCACGATCTCCCCGCTGCATAAGGTGATAGCCGATTCCATTCTCGAAGACGGTAATAGGCAGGTGTTCGACTGGTTCACCGATATCGACCTCGAATGGGATTACAAGCTCAGCCAGTACGAGGATGTCATCGGCCAGGTGTTCCCGACAGGCAACTATGTCATCGACTCGCTCCGCACCGGCAATTCCGATTTCGATTTGTCCTCCGTTTCCGCGAGGATGACGAAGGCCAGGAGCGCTATCGACAAGGCCAACAGGCTCGTCCAGGATACTATACGAGGAGAGGTGGCCAAGTTCCGAGCGTATATCGAAACTGCCGAAACAAGGGACAAGCTGCCAGATAACGTCATGGCATATGTGCAGCAACGTTGCCGCGATGTGTTCACGAGGGCCAACAAGGATATCCTCGGTATGAAGATCTATGCCTCAATGACGCTTGACAACTCGTTCGTCGAGAAGGCTGTGAATGCCGATGTCGAGGTTGCCATGTACATGGCTAACCAGCTAGGCATCAACGGTGGTATCGTGAGCCATATCGACATGATTACAGGCGCGGAGTACGGTCATATCAGCAAGCTCGACTGGGCTTCGAACCGTTACCATATCCTCGCCTGTCTATCCGATCCCGAGTACCGCCAGGAAGTCTGGGATCCTGATACCGGCAAGGTCACCATCATGACCCAGCAGGCCATGTTCGAGGATGCTGTTCCCGGATTCAAGTCCGGCACGCCGATAACCTCCGGTCACGTGCTCGCCTTGCTCGACAAGTATCCGCAGATCGCCGGATACCTCTGCGAAGGCGGCGTCAACGCCTCCATGCAACAGGGTGGCATTTCCGTCCAGGCTTCCCGCGCCACCAGCCTCACCGAGGATTTCAAGAGGTTCATGGCTTCCTATGGAAGCACGGACACGTCGACCGATCCGCAGGTCGAATACCATATGACTCGCGCCCTCGATATGACTGAATCCTGGTTGTACGATAGGAGCGAGGCTCACAAGATCGTCACGTTGATGCTCGATCCCGAGAACATCGAGGGACATATCACGCCGGAGCGCATGGTCGCAGATGCGAACAGGAAGATGAAGACGCTTGCCAGGTTCGTATACTACAGGGCCTTGCGATCTGATTTCAACGGCGATCCGATGAACCGTGATGCCCGTAGCGAAAGGGCCAGGTTCAGGACAAATGTGATCAGCAGCTTGACCACCGATCTCTGGCGTTCCGTCGCCTATGCGAACGAGCAGCTTGTCAACAGCTTCCAGCTCGGTTCGACTGACAGCATGATGGTGAAACTGCTTTACACGAAGCTTGGCAACATGCGCATGGCTCAATATCTTAAAGACAATTACGGCCTTTTCGTCGATGTCGATCAGACCAGCTTCACGGAAGGCGAAGTAAACAAGATCCGCAGCTTCTCCGAGAGGCTCAGGGAATCCACCGAGAGGACCATGCGCATTGCAGAGATGATGCTCCGCTTGCAAACGGATACTGACGTAAACGGTCTTTCCGAAGTCATGATGCCTATTTACGATAGGAACATGATGGCAATGCAGATTCGCAACGAGCTTCAGCGCCAGCGTCCAAACGAGCAAATAGGTGAAAAAGAAATCGATGATCTCATTGATGACGCCATCAAGCACTCCATCCCCGATATGAAGACGGAGGATTTCAGCGCATACCTTCTCGGCGATGATGACTTCGCAAGCCCGGAGACGTTGAAGCAGAAGCTCATGCAGCTTTATTCCCATGATCCAGATCTCATCGACGGCATCGATGGCGACGTTGAGAAGGCATTCCCTAAGGGCGTCTTGAATGCCAAGGCGAAGCGGGACCTCATGCTCGTCGCCAATATGAACGTCGTGAGGAACGAGCTTAACGAGGTTGCCAAACTTAACGGCGTTGCCGTCAACGAGAACGCCCTGCAGCTTGGATTGGACACGCTCGATTCCATCGATACCCTTGTTCATGATTTCAGGGTGCAAATGGATCAGGAAGGCCGCGGGCTGTTCACAAGAGGTCAGCAGCAGGTGCTCGATTGGTACCAGGCGAACGGTTATTCCCCTGGCTTTCTCCCATCCATGGACTTCCTCAGCGAAGCCAAGCAGTCGTCTATCACGCAGCAGAGCGTCATGGACCAGGCTGCCGGCAACCCTGTGCTCGTCGGAACCAACGGAGGCATGGGCAAGAAGGTATACCCGCTCGGTCATTTGAAGAAGTCGCTCGATCCAGAATACTCCAACGGCGTGGAGGTTTCCGTCTCTGACCTCAGGTTGTTCAGGCTCAGTGATTACCGCGAGTGGAATGCAGTCGATGGAAACGGCAACGTCGTGCCTGTCAACACTCCCGCATTCACGCAATGGCTCATGAGCGATGAAGCGTGGCAGCAAGGAACCATCATCTGCTACGATCCCGACGACAATCCCCATGGCCTCCCGACGCTCAACATGCCGAGGGCTGAATACAATCCTCAAGCTGACTATCGCAGGCTTTCCGGTATCCTCGGGGCGATCATCGACTTCTCCCAGGAAGCCATGGTGCTCAAGTCCAAGAAGACGTTCCGCGCCGTCGATTCCATCGTGAGCGTTCGCAACAGGGAAAATGCTGGCCGCTATGCCCAGAAGATCACCGATGAGATCGCTGGCAACAGGGATTCCCTGTACAGCGTGCTCTCCGATTCCATGGCGAGCTTCAGGCGCGATTACCAGAGGAACCTCGAAGCGGAATTCGGCGAGGGCGGCAGCATGGACAAGCTTGGCTTCGGGACCGATCAGGCGAGGATCCTCTCTCAGTTCCTGAATCCGGGCATCGTGCTCACCATGACGCGAGGCGATGGATCCACATACAGGGTCGTCGTCGATGCGACATGCTTCTACGGGCCTAATGCCCGCGAGAACTTCGAAGCTCGCATGGACGATATCATGGAGGTCGGTGCCGAAGCTGTCGGCACTCCGAAGATCATAGCTGCCGATGTTCTCACGGTCACCATGCATGAGGCCGCTGCCCGTGTACAGAAGGCCACCTCTGATTTCAATGCAGGCAAGACCGGCCCAATCAACTCCGCTGAAGTGGAATCCGTTGCCACTGACGCGATCAACAACTGGAACGATTACTCGGAGAACCTCGTCCAGGATGTCAATGGCATCATGTCCACGATCGCCCCGCTCGGTTATACCCGTAGGAGCAGGATCACTGCACTCGATTCGCCTACTCCGGTTCAATGGTTCTTCAACCAAGTTTCCGAGGGCCGCTCTTCTGCAATGGTTGATACCGTCGATAGGAGCAATCTGCGGTTCTACGATCCCGAAGAGATGCGTTGGCGCCAGCCTCTTATCACCCGTGATGTCTTGCATCTTGATCGCCCTGTTCTCAAATCGTTCATTTCAAATGCCGAACCGAATGCCGAGCAGGAACTTAGAGATATGCATCATGATCTCAGGGCTGTCCAGGGTAGCGAAGGCGATAATGTCATGCGTTCCGGTTACGGTATCGCATACGTTGTCGGCGACGATTCGCTGCTCGACAGGAAGATCACCGAAGGTATCGCCTGGGCGCAGAGGACCGGTAACCTGTTGCTCGTGCCATCCAGGGTTGTCGATAGGTACAGGTACCTCGGCAGCAACGCGATCACGAGCACTCGTCGCACCATGCATGGAATCGAGTTCACGGCAATCGATCCGTCGCAGACCGACAGGTTCTGGCAAGCTCGTCAGAACCAACCGACAAGCGAGACGGTCGAAGGAGATATCAGCCGCATCAACATGGCTATCGTGGTCGATAGCTCCATGTACAATATGGGCGATGCTGAGATGGTCTACTTCCCGAACATGGACGGCATGACCGTCAGGCGCGACAAGAGACCGAGCCAATCGATCTCGACCTACTTCTCGAACAATCCGAACAATGCTCCCAAGGAACTCATCAATCGCGTCACGGCTTCGAGGTTGCTCGACAAGGTTGCTGACCAGAATCCTGCAACTGGTAGATGGGAGCCGAAGCCTGGCGATTGGACCAATATCGTCTTGGACGATGGCAGCGTTGTCAGCTTCGACCTCAGGGCCATGGCCGTCAAGAACGCCGGTATATCCACTGAAAGCGATAGGCAGATCAAGCAGCTCATCGTCAAGTACCTCTGTGACATGCGCGAGAACGTCAGCTTGCCGTATGATGCGAGGCCGACCGATCCTAAGAGATCCGAGGTCGCCGGTATCATATCGGATGGCACCGTACTCGCTCCCGTCCTGTATCCGAAGGACATGCCGACCTATGTGTACTACAGCGATGTCAGGATATCCAATGGCAACGTCATCATAAGCTACAGCGGCGAGAGTAGGCTCCATGAGGAGGGCTTGAGTTCCTCGCAGAAATGGATGCTCCAGGGCGAGACGTTCAAGGGCATGGCTTCGAGGCATCGTGGAGCCTTCGTGCCGAAGATCCTCGGTAGCGATCAGCAGGCGCTTGAGGCGAGCTTCATGGTTTCCGCCGACACCGAGGGATCCCGTGTCGCCAACCGCAACCTGCCGCTTCTCAAGAATGCTCTGTACTATCTGAGCAGGAAGCGCCATTCCTCCCTGTTCTTCGATGGCGACGGCTACTCGCAGCACATCATGGAGAATTGGGATCCAGAAGACAGACGGCAGTTGGGTCAGGGCGTCGACGATACATTCTGGATGCGGGTCGTCTCCGGCGAGCTTACCCTCACCGACGATCTTGATACCAATAGGTACCTGCAGGACGTGATCCTCCAATGCGTCAGGAGCAAGGTTGATCCGGTTCATCTGTTCTCAACGTACAAGATCGTCGAGAACCAGCGCACCGGCGAGATCTACAAGATGTCCCTCGGTGATGATCCGAACGATATGGACAGCTACAAGGATGTCAACTTCCAGATGGTGTTCAGGAACTTCAATGCAGACCAGATGCTGAAGATCTATCATGCCATGGATCCTCACCTCTGTTCCGATGGCATCAACGATAGCAGGGAACGCGGCGAGTACGTCATCGACCGCAACGGCATGTCGCTCGTCCAGATGCGCGATGGTGGCGGATGGATGACGCTCCCTGTTCGTTATGGATACCATCAGGTCCTCGGCGACACTACGCAGGAAACCGCTCCTTCCGGTACCTCTGCAGTCTCCATGCAGCATGCAGGCAGGCGTGCCATGGACAAGGGTTACATGGATGCCGAGCTTCAGCGGGCAATCAACTACGAGGATTTCCTGTTCGGCAACAACGACAACGCGATGCAGGATGTCCTCGATAGGATCGACGAGGCAAGGCGCAAGAAGGTTCGTCTCACCCCGACGACTATTCCCGGTGACATGTCGCTTGCCTCCATGTACACCTACGGCACCATGCGCGAGATGCGCAGGGTCGCCCGCGTGTCCGAACTGTTCCATAACATGTGGACCGTTCCCAGAGTGATCGAGACGGCAGACGGCAAGAAGATCGGCGAGCGTACCGTCGATAGCGAAGGTATAGTCGATTGGCGCAAGACCTCCGTTGCCAATGCCGTCAACAGACTCAACGCCGTCCTCGACAAGCCGCTCACGTTCCAGCAGATACAGTATCTCACCATGATGCTCGAAGGCTCCAGCTACACTGGCGACAATGCTAACTGGAAGATAACGGAAGCCCAGCTCGTCGATGCCATAGAGCACCTTGCCAAGAACATGGAATCCTCCGAGGATCCGATGCCCATCAAAGTTCCCTACGAATCTTCCGAGAAAGCGAACGGCAGGTTCGCAATCCCGCTCGTCCCCAGAGAAATGGCCAACTGGATCTGGAATTCCAGCAAACCTGAGTTCCGTGCTTACTATGATGGAAACATCAACGAGTTCATCGAGGCCATGCGCCGCGAGCAGGACAGGGCGGAAAAAGCAATTGCATCCTTGGATGAGAGCGTGTCTGCCAACAAGTCCCGCAAGAAGGCGCTCATCGACATGTGCGATGCAGCCAGGTTGCAGTACAACGACACCTCCAGCATCACGCCCTGCTACGAGGATTACTCGTTCCAACAACTCGACAAGGATGCGAGGAGCCTGTACAACGCGCTTGTCGCAAACGATGACATGACTCCCGAGGAGCGTGCGCTGTTCGACGAATGGTGCGCTGCCTCCGAGGAGAAGCTGCATGAAGTCCGCAGATACCTCACGTCCCTCGGTTACAGGACCAAGGACATCGAGGGCGTCACCGGTGGCATGAAGGCATGGTCCAAGCAGGACGAGGCACGCGCCGTCTCCAAGGTTCTGAACAATGCCGCAGAGCTTTCCAAGGTCATGGCTATCTTGAATCCGTTCGTCACCGTTGCGAACATCGCCGACAGGACGATCCACCAAGGCACCATGAACCTCACGCTTCAAACGATCCACCGGCTCAAGATGGGCGGGTTGAACCCGTATGCCAAGGAGACGTGGTTGGATCAGGACATCGTGGAGAAAGCCGTCAACGACCCGATCGCCATCGAGCTGTATGCGAGCTACCGTGCTGCAGAGTTCAACAGCGAGGAGATGCTGTTCATCGCAAACGCCATGCAGAGCAAGAACCTCCAGAGCATCCGCGAGTTCATGGCCAACCGTCGCAAGAACCTCACCAAGTTCCAGCGTTTCACCGAATGGGCCTACCAGGTAGGCTCCGGCGGCAACTTCAGGCTCAAGGGTCAGATGAGGAACTTCATCAACAGGTTCGTCATGTTCGCAGAGGAGGAAGGCCAGGACTTCTGGTTCGAGCCTACGGATCTCGTGGTCACCGATGACAAGGGCAACGAGAGGAACCTCAACAGGATGGAGGCAATCCTCCAATCTCCCGGCGGTTTCTCCCAGTTCTTCCTCGAATGCATCGGAGCAAAGGGAGCCACGCCTTCCTACTCCATTGCGATGAAGGCCATGAATTCCGCGAAGACCGGCGACATGGCGCAGAAGAACGCCGTCGGTCTGGTGATCTCCGATATCTGCCGCAGGATGCCGTTCGGCAAGTTCCTCATGACAACATGCGTGTCGAGGTTCCCGATGTATGGCATCAACGTCACCGGCCGCATGCTCAACTGGGTGCTCCCGGTTTCCACTATGAACTACGTGTTCACAGAATATCTTGCCGATACAAATTATGGTCGCAGGATCGGCGTCGAGGAAACCCAGATCCACCGCAGCCTCAGGGAGGCCATGCTCATCGATGTCATGAAGCTCGGCGTGGGTGGCACGGCAATCGCCTTGTTTGCAATAACCGGAGCTATCCAACCACCCGACGACGAGAAGAAATGGGGCAACATCGACGAGTGGATGGTTTTTGGCACAAGAGCCGGCGAGAACTGGTGGGTGCAGGACATCCTCGGGATGTCGCTCCCGTTGGCGGCATTTTGGAAATCCGCCGAAGCAGGCAAGCCGAGATTCGACATCATCACGAACGGCGTTGCGCAGACTTGCTACAGCAACCCGATCCTCAGGTGCGCCGATGTTGCGAGCTTCCTGATCGATCCGACTGAATCCCTCGTCTCCGATTACAATGAGGATGTCATCCAGTTCCAGAAAGCCAAGGGCGGTCCTCCGAGCTTCTCGCAATACCTGCAGGCCAATGCATTCAGCCTCGGCACCAACTGGGCATCCCAGTTCGTCACGCCTTCCATCGTGCGCGAATGGTACCAGGCTGCCACTCCGTTCGAGAAATCCTACAAGAAGATCTACGAGCAGAGTCCTTCCGGCAAACTCACCGAAGCTGGACAGGAAGGTAAGATGGTATACACGACATACGATGATGCGATGAAGCGCAAGCTCGCTCGCCGCAATCCCGTGCTCGCCGCATTGTTCGAATTCACCAACGGCACCAGCACTTCGTACTGGGGTCCGAACATGCCGGACAACGTGTACTACGATGATTACCAGCTCGCCTCCATGGACTATACTTCGGTTTCAGGACTCGAAGGCACCGATAGGATGGCCAAGGTCGTCGACATCATCGCCACCTTGCAATCCTATGATGACATGAACCAGCTCGCAGCCGAAGGCTTCCATCTCGATTACGAGACTCTTGCCGCCGTTTCCGCACAGGTTTGGGATAACTACCATGCTGCAGACGAATGGTATTACGGTCTGCAGGCAGACGGCATGCTCAACTACTACACGCTCGGCGGCGGAGACTACGCGACAGGCCAGGCAATGGCCGGCCAGTTGAAGCAGGAATGGCAGAACCAGAAGCAATACTGGTACGACTTCTATTACCAGAAGCTGAAGAACTCCCCGATTTCCGGCGAGCTTGTCACGTACAATAGGTACAACACCACGTATGCTAGGGATGTCTATGGCGATGTGTATGCCACCGGCATCCAGAAGTCACCGCTCGACATCCTGCCGTTCACCAATGCTCCCGGCACGATCGAGTCCGCCGAGAACACGGCTGGCTATGGGAACGATTTCGCCACAGTCAGCGCTGTCACCGGCCTGCCGATGGATCAGCGCGCCCTGGTTCCCAATGATGCCGGCAACGTCGATCTTCCCGATTTCGAATACTGGTCGGGCGATGGAGAAGGTAACACCTATTCCGCGCAGTACCAGACGATATACGGTGAGAAGGGCGACACGTCTTCCAAGAAGAACAATTACGGCAACGGCACAGGCGGAACCGGTTCCGGTCGTGGCGGTTACGGTGGCGGCGGTGGTTATCGTCGCAGGTCCGGTGGTGGCGGTAGCAGTCGTCGCAGTTCAGGCGGCTCCGGTTACACTCCGAGCACCAGCGCACCGAGCGTCCGTGCTCCGATCACGTCGGCGAGCCTTCCGCGCACCAGCTTGTCGAAAGTCAATCCTTCCAGGATAATGGGCAGCGATCGCCTTGTGGAGGCGAACGAGCAGTACCTGCGTCCTGATTTCGAAACCAAGGGAAGCCGCGAAGCGTACAAGAGGAGCGATATCTAATGAGCAAAGACGATAAGAAACCTAAGCTCCCTCCGGTCAAGCTGGAGGACATCGAGAAGGTCAGCAAGGATAAAGCTGCCAAACTCGACAAGAAGTGGAAGGATGGCCTCTCGGTCCACCAGAACAGGACGACCGGCTTCAAGTTCTTCGCCAAGGTAGCCAAGAACATGACGCTGTTCGAGAAGGCGCGCAAGGATGAATGGTCGGAAGGTTCCACCCAGATGATCATGCGCAAGATCCGCAGCCAGACCTTGCAGCGCGTTCCCGACGGCGAGATCGTCACGCCGTATGACAAGAACTCCATCGAGCAAACTGTCGTGGATTTCCTGTTCAAGCACAAGGTCCTGACATCCGAGTACGATGGCAAGGACATGATGAAGAACCTTTGGAAGACGTTCGACAACAGCTACATTTACGGCATGGGCTGCGTGCGCACAGGTTTCGAACGCGACCTCGACGGCGACCCACGCGTGTCCTACACCTTGATTCCCTACGGCGATGTGATCCCGTCCCCCGATTGCAAGGCGATCGAGGAGGCAGATTGGTACATCATCCGCGAATACCTGCCGCTTTCGAGCCTCAAGGTTCTCCTGGATCCCGAGACGGGCGCGATTACCGATTCCACATATGACGAAAAAGTTGTCAGATACATCGTGGAGAACGAGGTCAAGGACGGCGGTGGCCCTGAATCCATGCAGCTTGCAGACGAGAAGAAAGGCGTCTCGTTCACCAAGAGCGTAGAGGTGCGCACCTATTACTGCCGCGGTGCAAAGGAGTTCATCACCTATGTCCCGGCGATCAACGCCATCTTGCGCAAGGTTCCGAACTACGATCCACGCAAGGACGTGCCGATCCATTTCCTCATCCTCGAACCTGATCCCGAGTTTCCCTATGGCTGCTCGTCCGTCATGTGGACCATGGCGCAGCAGCAGTTCGCCGATGCATTCCAGAGCACGGCATACCAGACGCTCCTGCTCTCTCTGCATCCACCGCTGCAGGTGTTCGGCAACCTGGCGAACCCGAAGATGAAGATGCGCCCTAATGCGATCTGGCAGATGGGTACCAATCCGAATAACAAGATCGAGAAGTTCCCAGTGGAAACCACCACGCTCACAGGATACAACGGAATCCTCGAAGGCATTGGTGCAAGGATGATGGCATCGTTGAACATCACGGATGCCACGGTCGCATCGGATGCAAACGTGCCTCACTACTCCGCAACCCCGCAAGGCGTTGAGCAGCAGCGTCTCGACAAGACTATCACGATCAACCAGTACCAGAAGCGCGTCGAGGTGTTCTTCGCGGAATGGGCTAACCATGCCATCCGCAGCTACATCAACTCCATGAAAGGCTACAACAAGCCGATCACCGTCGATTCCAAGACGCGCAAGCGCATCGAGAGCATCGAGGAAGCCCAGCAGCGCGAGGCCGAGCTTGCAATGCGTCAACTGTTCGGAGTCGAAGCTGCAGACCAAGCGATCACCGATAGTCCTGATTGGGGCGAGAGCATCATCGACGGCAACAAGATCAACGTTGATTTCTCCATGTTCGACGATGCCATGTTCAACTTCGAGGTTCGCACAGGATCCCTGATCGAGAGCGAGCAGGAAACTGAACGCGAGAACATCCAGGAGATGCTCGTCTCCGTGACGCAGATGATGGGCAATGTCTCCGACGCCAACAAGCAGGCATTCGAGTCCATCGTCATGCAGTTGATCTTGCGCCAATGCGAGCTTGCGAACATCGATATCTCCGCAGGTATCGCATCCACGATCAACGAGCAGCTCGTCATGCAAGCCCTCGAAACCACCATGGGCGCCGTTGCCGAGCAGCAGAACCAGATCGGCCAGCTCCAGCAGGCCGTCGGCATGCCGCAGCAGGGCATGATGCCTCCCGAGGCCATGGGACAACCAATGCCTGAAATGGGACAAGCTCCCATGGAAACGGGACAGATGCCTCCAGAGATGGGACAGATACCGGTGGAGGTGGGACAACCTGAGATTCCCGTCGAAGCAGGCGGCATGCCTCCCGACATGATGGCCGGCCTGGGCGAGGAACCTCTGCCCGAAGGCGAGATATTATAGATTTGACAAAAGGTAATACCATGTTTATACTTTGCACCAATAACTCGGTGCAAAGGTTATAAGAGCTAAATAGAAGGAGAATACCATGGCTCAAGTAATTCAGCCCGAGGAATGGGTGCAGGGTCTTGACGATAACCGACTCCTGCCCGGCCGCTACACCACCGGCCTGTTCGTTGGAAACATCATGGGTTCCAACAAGTCCATTGCGAACAACCCCGCAGCTTGCCGTGTCTGGGACATCCAGATCCCCGACTACATCACCGACTACGATGACCGTCGCCTGAACGGTCATGGCAACGTCGTCGGCGCAACCGGCTTCAATGTAGACGGCAAGGACGGCTGGGGCGCATCCGCCTACGGCGTGTTCCAGGATGTCAAGTTCGACAGCCGCGTTTACACCATGGGCCGCCATCGTTCCGTCGCGTTCCGCATCTTCGACGAGATGCAGTATTCCGGTGCCATCGGCGAGTGGGGTACTAGCTCCGCGAGCAACGTGGTCACTCCGGGCCAGACGCTCATGCAGACCGCTGCCACGATTGCCAAGGCACGCGATCTCTGGGAGCAGCAGATCCTCGGACCCGACATCGACAAGTACAACCTGTGGGCAGTCATGAACGGCCATATCTCCGGCCGCTGGGTTCAGACGAATCCCGATCAGGTGTTCTCGGATGACGGCCAGTGGGTCGCGCAGCCCGGTCCTGTCCAGGGCCAGGCCATTCCGCCTCGCTTCGCGCCGATCCATTGCATCGAATGGGATGACGAGAACATCCCGCTAATGCTGCAGAACATCAAGGTGACATGGAACAACCTGTTCATCCCGCAGGATAACCGCATCATCCTGATCGATCCGTTCTACGAGTACCCGCTGCTCATGGCCCTCACGGGCAAGGGCGTGCCTGCTACCGAGGCTGCTTACTCCGATATCCAGAACGGCAGCTTCACGCGCCTCATGGGTTGGGAGTTCAACTTCGAGATCCCGACTTCCTACTGGCCGCGCCTGTATGTCGATGCTAACCTGAACGTCGTCCATAGCGCTGATGGCTCGGCAACCTACGATCAGTACCTGCGCTCGATCTCCCATGCCGGTGAAGGCGACAAGCAGCTCATGCTGGAACTCGTCGATGCTGACCGCATGAACCGCCCGAACTATGTGAAGACCGTCTGGGATGCGACCAACAAGGTCTACAAGAAGGTCATCACGAACTATCCGCTCGGCATGCCCGCAGCTTCCGATTACATGGGCGTCCCGATCACGGTTGCAGAAGGCACCGCTGATGTCAATGCCGCATACAGCGAGCCTGGCACCTATCCGTGGTCCGCTCCCGGCTCCGGCTACGGCCTGCCCGTCGGCGTCACCGGCGCGACTGGTGCAACCGGTCCTGTCGGCGATATCACCCGCGTCCAGGTCATCGGCCTCGCGCTGTACAAGAAGGCCGCCCAGCTTTCGCAGGAGTACAGCGAGATGGTCACCGGCGAAGGCGGCACCCGTGGCAAGTTCACGGAATGCTGCATGGATGTCAAGTATGATGCATGGGTCATCGAGTCCCTGTCGCATGGCATCCTGCCGATCATCGATGTCCAGGAGAACACCGGCGAATTCGCCATTCCGGTGAAGGTCATCGGTCAGTCGTAAGCCTAGCTCGATAGGTTAACCCCGAGGGCTGTCGGCTCTAGTAGCCCGGCAGCCCTTTCTTATAGAAAGGATCGAACATGAGCATCTGGGATGTAATCGCCGAAGCTACGAGCAGGCTCGTGAATCCGCAGCAGCCTTCCAGCCAGCAGGTGTACGACAACGCCCGCAATGCCGGCGCTTCCACCGGACGTGCAAGATACATGGCTCAGCAGGCCGCACAGCCCAGCACGGCACCTGCAGCACAGGCTCCCGTCTCCATGCCGCAGAACAGCGTATGGTCGCAGTTCCTCGGCAACGAGCAGCAAGCTCCTGTGACATATGAGCAACCTACATGGTCTGCTTCCCAGGCTTCACAGAGCGGATCGCAGCAACAGGAACAGGATACCGGCAAGACGAAGCGCAAATCCGAAAGCGAGCAGGAAGATAAGTCCGTTGCAGGCACCAAGGGCAACGGCGAGCAGAAGAGCATCTTCGACAACGTGATGCAATCCGTCATGCAGAATCCCGACACGCAGGCAATCATGCAGAACCCGCTCAACGCATTCGTTCCGCAGGTTGCAGAAGCACGTGGCGGCGGCAACAAAGCTCCCGAGGATATCGGGCTTCCTCAGACCACCGATCCATGGTCGCTCGCCATGCCTGGTGCCGACGCAATGACCGAGGCGTATTTAAACAGGATCGACGATAGTGGCATGGAGCCTCAGGTCACCGATCCTTGGGCGCTTGCAATGCCTTCCGGTGAACAGCTTTCACAGCTAACTCCTGCAGAACGCGAGGATTGGCAGAACCGAACTACCGCAGGCTTGGCTGGTACGGCAGCCATTGCCTCGTTGCCCCTGTCGGTAACCGCAGCATTGGGGGCCGGCGGTGCTGCAGGGGCAGCGGGAAGCTTCATCCCCGCGTTCCTCCTCGGAGGCGGTGGAGCCATTTCCTCTGCTTCCATCGACGATTCCAGCAAGAAGGTCGCCAAGGAAAAGGAGCAGGATAAAACTGCTGCAGACGCAGGCATCACTCCCGAGGAACTCATCTACGGCAAGACTCCTGAAGAGATCTCCAAGATGTACGAGGATGCTATCTACGACCTCGCCATGCAGGATGAGGCATACCGCCAGGCATTCAATGACGCTGGTTACGGTGATCTCTACGGATCCTATGCCGCATACGGCAGCTTGGGTGATACGAACGATTACTCGTCCCGCCGCGATGTCACCCGCGATGTCTTCGGCCTCAACGATGAAGGCGACAACGCGCTTGAGATCAAGGGTCTCAAAGACATCTACAAGGAGAACGGTGTCATCAACGATGACATGACTAACGAGGAAATGCTCGAAGCTATCCTCGATGCGCATTGGGGTGCAGGCAACATCATCGACCCGTACCAATGGATCTATGATGCATCTTACCAGCAGGCCAACCCGTTCGCGGGAACCACGGCTGGCGATGCATATGCGCAATACTGGCTCGACAGCGGTTTCATTCCCGCTTTGCAAGAAGGTTCCGATAACGTCTTTGCAGGTCTCGGCAACGGTTGGGACCAGTTGGACAACGCCGACCTTGCCGCCCTGATCAATGCGGGCAATGTGATCAACCAGGCAAACTCCGGCTTGCAGTTCTCCGATCAGGATCTTGCCGCATTGACAAGCGTGTTCGGCGAAGGCTTCGAGGGACGTGGTGGCGGTGGCGATCGCGCCCTGTTCGCTTACTTGCCCGAAGGCGCAAGCGAGAACGAGGGCTACAACAGCCGCGAGTGGAACGGCAACGGCAAGAACTACAGCGCACAGAACATCATGCAGGCGATTGCAGAAGCGAGCCAAGGGAATTACAATTACCTTAACCCGTATCTCGAATACGATTTGGCGCTAGGCGACCGCGATATGGCCGATGCTGTCATGGCTGCAATCGAGGCCAATGACAAGCAGCAGCGCAAGATCGGCCGCAAGGATTAGGAACCGTCATGGCAAACCGTGCAGTAGCAGGAACAGGAACAACCCAGAACCGGAGCGTCGCAGGTACCGGTACTGCCTCCACCTATTCCAAGCCGTCTTCTACCGGTGGAACCACTGGCGGTAGCGGTGGAGGCGGCGGAAGCAAGTCCAGCAAGGGCGGCTCCGGTTCCAATGATGATGACAAGAAGCAACAGAAGAAGACCCAGGCTCAGCTCAACAATACTGGCGGCAATTACCAGAAGCGCAAGAACGACATCGACAAGATAACCAAGGGCCGCAAGAACGACCTTGAGAAGACGGCTACCCAGCGCAAAGCCGACATGGACAAGATCGCCAAGCAGCAGCTCGGCAACATCAAGCAGCAGCAGGAAGCCAACGATGCCGCACTTGCCACGAACCAGCGCAACATCATGCAGCAGGTTTCCTGGCAGCCTAACCAGCAGAAGGAGCAGAGCACCCTCATGGCCCTGCGCAACCGCATGGGCAATGCAGCTTACGGTTCCGGCATCCAGGATCTCGCCGAGGGCATGGGTCGCGTCGATGACATGAATGACGTGGAGCTTATCAACACCTGGAAGCAGAACGAGAACGCCGCCTACAGCAATTGGTTCCAAGCCAACCAGTCGCTCATCGGCGACTACAACGACCAGATTGCCAGCATCGAGGACGAGTATTCTCAGTTTGCTGCTGATTATTCCGATCAGATGAGCAAGCTGAACCGCGATTACCAAGACGAGGTTTCGCAGCTCTACTCGCAATACTGGTCTACCATGAGCAATGTGAACCCGGAGCTTGCCACGGCTTCCAATTTGAAGAAAGCCGCCCAGAATAAAGCCGGCACCAGCAAGACGGCGAAAGCCGTTACCAAGGCTGACAATGTCTTGGACGCCGTTAATAAGCTCGCGAAGACGTACAAGTACAGCAGCAAGAAAGCAAACAAGACGAAGTCGCTAATCGACGGCATCAACAACGCCCTCAAGAAGGCGAAGATGACATCTGCCGAGCAAAAGGCATTTAAGCTCATAGAGAAAGCCGCAGCCGACAAGAAGAACACCAAGGGCAAAAAAGACAAAGACGCCACATCCGCCATCATAAAAGCAGCTACGAAGGCGGCCAAAGATTCGCTCTCTAAGGCGAAGGACAAGAATAGGGTGTCAGTTGGCAAGAAGGACGAAAAGTTCTATTTGCCCAATGTCGATCTCAGAGGCAAGGCTGACCTTACATCCAATCTTGCCATCAACACCAATGCCCTTGGCAGCTTGATGAAGCCTTGGCAGAACGCATCCTCGCAGAATGCCCGCACTGCAGCTTATGTCCGCCCAGACGCCGGCAGAGGCGACGTGCTACTCGGTGGTGCTAACGGCGCTATCAACAACAGCCGCGCCGCCAACACAGGATTCTCCGATAACCTAGCAGCCTTCCGCCGTGTATAATAGGAGTCATCATGGGATACAGAACATTGGACAAACCGCCGAAACCTGAGGACATGCTCAAGAAGTATGCCGTGAGGAACGGCGCCATCATGCGTATGGCTCTCGGTTGCTTCTATCTCCGCAAGGGTCATGATCCCCGCTTTCACGATCACAGGAACTGGCCAGCGCCGAACTACCATCCCGGCGATATCTGCCAGCAGATGCCACCGCGTGACATGATTCGCTGGCGCGATGATCCGGTGACCGGCAAGCCCGTCGGCGTGGATCCCATCCACCTGATTGAAGAAGGTTACGACACCGTCGAGATCAAGTTCGATGATGCCGATATCGCCCAGTACCTCGAAGCAGAGGCATGGATCGACCAGGATGACGATTACATCGTGCGCGTCAAGGTACATGCCAACCTTCCGCTGTTCGAAGACAAGCCCAAGGAAACCAGGTTCACAGTATTCGCAGCAAAGGCGAACGGAACTGCAATCGACGCCGTTCATCATGGTTTCGTAACCGTGCTCCCCGGCAGCCCATACCAGACGATTTCCTAGGAGGAAACGATGACAGAGTTCAACGACAACCAGGCATATCTCTATCCGCCTCTCATGCCGAAACCGTTCTGGGCCAAGGACGCCGACTATGCTACTGCCGTCATTTCCGATGTCGGCATGGGGCCAAAAGGTGACAAAGGTGATGCTGCGTATTTCAAGGATCTTACTGACGACGAGAAGGCTGAAATTTACCAGAGCGTATCGCTTGTCGGAAACACATCGATTGACGTGGTGTTCACAACTACCGCAGCATCTACTGCGACCATTCCAATCCCGATTCCCCAGTATGATGAATATGATCTGTTATGGATTTTTGTCGAGGGTCTTTTCCTTGCTGAGAACGTCGATTACACGATCTACAACGGATCGATCATTCTCACTACGCCAATTACGCATGTAGGCACCCATGTAGTTTTTCGTGCTCTTAGGTTCAGCACTCCTGACGGTGATAAAAACCTCAATGTAAACCAATATACATCTGAATATAATACAATCAATTATAATTCCGAAGCTCTTACTGGCTCTGGTGTTCCAATTGACAATGCTGATTACGTTGGTCAGATGTATATTGATACATCTAACGATGATGTTTACATTGCTAAGACAACCACTGGCGATTGGTTGAAGTTGTAAGGAGTCACTATGTCATTCAAGGAAGCCGTGAAGAACGTGATGAAGGGCGGCAAGTACAACAAGAAGGCTGCTGCCGCGATCGTTGCAAACGCGAGCCGCAATGCCAGCCCTGCCGCGAAAGCCAGGAATCCGAAGCTCAAGAAGGTAAAGTAACATGGATCACTACAAGAATCCAGCACCCAATTCCAGGGGGATGAAGCCTTATGATTTCGTGCAGCAGGTGTACTACGCCCAGGAGAAGGTCATCCTGGATTTCGTTCCCTATGATGACAAGTACCGGGAAGTTCTGTTCGAAGCGAACCTCATCCTCCAGGAAATCCAGAACATCGAAGACTGGACCTGGCTCCGGGAAAAGCTCATTCTGGGACCATGTCACCATCTTCCCGGTTCCATCCCTGAATGGACTCTGCCGGACTGGGTCTACAAGGTGAGCGCCTGCAACCATGATTGCCTGCGCCTCATGAAGCCGATCGCCTTGCATCATCATGCAGTGGATGACGCTTGCCGGTTCCTGCCTTACAGCGGCATGTACCTGGATCAGAAGCATTACATCGACGTGCCGATTGCTTCTACCGGCGATAACCAGTATCGCAAGGAGCAGCAGGTAACCAGCTTCGGCGCAGTCCATTGGCCCGATCACCAGCTCCGTGCGATCCGCATCGGCGATACGATCACCTTCAATAGGCCGCTGACTCCTTTCGAGCAGCAGTTCGTTGCTACCATCGACGTGCAGCGCAGGCTCCCGTTGATCCATGTATGCGATGAAACCTGCACCACGGAGGACGGGAATGCTTTCGATTACGATATCACGGAGTCCCACGATTACGAGAATCCCTGCAAGAAGATCGAGGACAGGATACTCGTTGATATCCCCGATCCAAATTACGTCGTGATGGCCACGGCTGCCAGGCATGCCGAGGGTTCCCCGCCTGCCTTGGCGCGTGTTGCAGGATTGCAGGATGCCGCCCAGCGGATCATGTCGCAAATGAGGCAGAACGATTCCCTCGCCACCGATTCCGATTGGCAGGATTGGGACATACCAGGCTATGTCTCCGTGTTCTAAGGAGGCATTATGGCCAAGAAGAATTCCAGCAAGACGGCAACCGAGAAAGCTATCCAGTCTTCCGAGCCTCGGCTCATCACGTTCAAAGGTTGGCAGGGCGTCAACTTCGTGGATGCCCCGCTGACCTGGCAACCTCTTGAGGACTTCCACCAGAAGCCGGACGCCTTCAACCAGAGCAACCTGCCTGACAATTTCCTCATGGTGCAGAACAACGTGAACACCACGGACACCTTGAGCCTGGAAACCAGGATGGACAGCATCAGGCTCGGCAGTGTTCCTAATAACTTTAAGTTTACAGGAGTTGCCAGCATTCATAAACACTGGATCTTCCTCGTGGCTAGATATCAGAATACCAATTGGTATGAGCGCATTTACTATAAGAGCTTGCTAGATCTCTCTGCTTCCTGGACTCCTATCGATCTGAAGGTTGGTACCAAGAAGACCGGGGTTGATCTCTATAAGCACGAGATCTGCGAGATCGGATTCTTCGAAGGCAACCTTGTGGCCACCGTGCGCAACTACAACGACAATCCTGATACCGGGTTGCTCGCGCTTGCTAAGGTTACTGTCAACGAGGCTAACACGACAATCACGATCATTGGCACAGACTGGTATGGCAGAACGTCAGGCCTTAACAATACCATCGTCGATACTCCTAAGATCTCTCCTAGCACTGATCGCCCTGGTGTCTCGCCTAAATTGCAAGCAGTTGGCATGGCTTCTGGTAGCGGTCAACCTATCAAGGTGGAAGTAAAATATTGTTATACTAACCGCCTTGGTTCCACGCTTACCCAGACTGATGCTAACTGTGCCACTATTTACGTTGAACTATCTCCTGCTCTTTGGTCTACAAAGAAATATGTTCGAATTAGGCCAAATGCAGCAGATACTGTAGATGTCACAAGCGTTACCGGTGTAGATCTATATGCTAGAGATACCGAGAATCTTGACTGGGTTTTCATCGGCCATGTCGATGTCACTCCTGCCAAGGTAACTACAGGCGGTGCCGATTCCAATCGCTGGTATTACGACTGGTACGGCAACATGACCGACATTACGCAATGGCTTACCGCCCAGCTTATGACTCCTACGGATAATACTACCCATGGTCCCGATGCCACGCATTTCGATTGCCATGATTCCCGTATGTATTACTGGGGTATGCCGAGTAAGCTATACCGTCTATGGATCGGTGGAAACCCTGGATCCGAGTTCTCGGTTGCCCGTGGCCTTGGCGGTGCTTGGGTGGATATCGAACCTGGTTCTGGCTACGATGTAAAAGGTACCGCCAAATGGAAGACGACGAGCGGCGCCAACATCATCACCATCATGACAGGCAACAGGAACACCACGAAGATAAAGCGGTTCAACCTCGTCGAGACTAACCTCACGCTCACAAACGAAGTGGCTTACAAGAGCTACATGTACGAGGAAGTCTCCAATGTCGTCGGTTGCAACAGCCGTTGGGGTTACGGCGTGTTCGACGAAGGCCTGTATGCCCTTAACCGTTACGGCCTCATGCTCACTACCATGGCTGCAGAGTACAACAACCAGATGAAGAACCAGAAGGTTTCCGATGTCATCGAGCCTATTTTCACAAACGCCCTCGGCACTCAGCTTGCCGACGGCCGCATGGTATGCATCAACGGCGTGATCTACATCGCGTTCTCAGAAGATGATGATGCCATGAATCTTGGCAACGTGGTGCTCTGCTACGATACCAGCCTCAAGGCTTGGTACACCTGGACGCATGACCAGACGCTTGCCGATGACGATCCTGACAAGATTCTGCATATCTTCGCAATCGACAGCGATGAATACCGAGAAGGCTTGGGTGCTGTTACCGAGACGGAGGTGCGCCTGTATCCCGTTACCGGCGAACAGAATGTCGTGATCCCGCCGTTCCAGGTTCTCATCGAATCAGGCGAGATAGCTCCCAGACAACCAATGCAAGCCTATTGGTACCTGCAGCAAATGGAGTTCAGGTTCGATTACTTCGTCGGCGACCCTGAGAATCCCGCCACCGTGCTCATCGAGGGCGTCGATTACTATGGCCGCTACTTCCAGATCGAGAAGAAGCTGAATTACAAGCAACGTACTTGGCAGGTGTTCAACGACAATGGCGCAAGCGATGACGGCACGCCTATCGAGCAACGTAACTATACCGAATGGATCCGCATCGACAAGCTCGTGCAATCCGTGCGCATCAGGATCAAGGGCAAGGCGCGCTTCCGTCTCACGCATATCAACGCCAAAGTCTATCAGCAAGCAGATACCATCGGCACGCCTTATGGCTATGATGCCGGCGATAGCGGATACAATGCTCGCGGCAAGCAATTCAAGATCCATCACTATATCGATGATTACAACAATCTCAGAAGGGCGGTGGTTTCGTAATGTGCGGATACCAGGATGCGCTGAGCAACATCATGCCGATAGATTGGTTCGATCCTTATGGCCGGACTCCTTTTGCCAAAGGCGCCGAGATGTCCGTTGACATCACGATCGTCGAGACGGACGATGGCATCAAGGCAAGCTCTGTGAAAAATCCTCCGACATGCGGATCAAGTCGCATGATGAACGCTATAAAGGAGGCACTAGGAGTCGATTCTTTCGAGAACGGGCCTCAGAATGGCTTACAGCGATCCGCTGACCTGGGCAAACAGAATGATGAAAAATGTTCCGGGAAACCGGATGATTCTGGTAAAATGAAGCCCTCAAGCCAACCGGGTTCGAAGGAACAGGGATCGCAACCCTGGCCCGATGGGAAGTCGCCTGAGGAACCGGCCGCTAAGGCACCGGAGAAAGACGCAAAGGAGAAGGCCCCCAAGTTCTAGACACCTGGGGGCCTTCCCTTTTGGACACATATGGACATATATGCCCGTGTCCATATCCGGATCCACCTTGCCGAAGCTCGGTGCGCGACAGCTTGGAAAGTGTTCGTGAATCAGCCGTTGATGCAAGCACGCTCGTTCCTTATTTTCCTTTCCCCGCCAGGGGATCATGTTTGCATTTCTGGATCCAAGCTACCGTCAATCCCTTTGCTACTTGCTACATGGCTTGCGCTTCATGGCAACCACCTCCTATAAATTCTGATGGCTCCATATCCCCATCTCAGAGATACCAGGTGTCACTTGTTTCCCCGGTTGCTAACCATATGGAGCCGTTTCTGGATCAGGAGAAGGACTTGAACCTTCGCACCGATGGATAGCATCCGCTCTGCCAACTGAGCTATCCCGACCCGCGTGACCACCGCCTGCCGCTATCCAACAGGCATCACACCAACCAATGTTATCACATCTGAGATCGCATGAACCTTGGAACGCTGAACAAGCTGAATTGAGTTTCTTTATCAATGAATCGCTCATCGTCTTCGGAAGGCTCATTCTCGATCATCCTCCATTCTTTCTGCAGCTTCCCTGTAGTCAAGTAATTCCTTGTACAGATCCAAGAACGATTCAAAGGAGAAGGTAATGTACCAAGGTTCTCTCGACCTGCGATGGATAACAACGGGGATCTCCCCGCTCGCCGCATCAGATACCGATTGAGCCATAGCTGATCTAAGATCAAGTCTCTCAACTCGCTTGACTTCCGGGTGGATTCCGGGGATTCCAACCACATCGGGGCTATCTGATCCGCCATGATACTGTTGCCCGCGATAAGCATCCCCAAATCCATGTTCTCTAGAGATCATTGCAACCTCTCGTTCACCGCGTTTACCTTTCTCCCTCTGACTCTTGCCCATATAATTCCTCTATTCTCAAACATTCTCCAGATACCTTGCAGCATGCATAAGCCAACACGACGTTGAATGCTGCAAAGATTCCTATGGCAACGAATTTCAGCATAGCTGCATCTATCCTTCGATCACTGGCTCCTGCTGCTTGATGCACGTAATCTCTTTCCTATCCATGCATTGAACTATGCACTCGGTTATCTGCATGATGCCTTCGGTTGATTCGATGCTATCAACACGGAGCATGTACACGGTATGCTTGTCTTCGACATAGGTTCCCATGTATACAGCCGGCATACCGCGGAACAGACATCTCTCTCCACGCTTGAGATTCCCATGCTTGAACTTAATGTAATTCAGGAAGATCATAGCGACCCCTCTTCGCTTGTGTTTCCTCGCATCTTCTCATATACGGTGTCATGTCTTCAATCTTGAACAGGGACAAAAGATTACATATGGCCATGATCACATCGGCACACTCGCTGCATACGCAATCAAGCCATGTTTCATCATCAGTCTCGTTGTAGCTCCAGCTATCATCGAACTTGCTGAACACTTCTGCCGATTCCTCAAGGATCTTCAGAGCCTGATCCCTTGTCTCCAACGGAAGCTTGCACCTGGGAAACGTCTTCACCTCGCCGATAATCATGTTACTTCTCCTGGAACATCTTGCACTTGAGGCCGTTGAGAAACAAGTGCCTGTGCTTCCAACCTATCTCGGAATCATCGGTGATAAGCTTCTTGCGAATAGCACAATCCTTCGTGGGGGTCTTCGGTTTCCAAAGCTTGCACTTGTCGCATTGCGCCTTGAGCGCATCGACTTCCCTGGCGTGCTTGACTTCCGGGCGATCCTCGTCATTCAGCAACGGGGTCACTTCGATCTTCACCGGCATCTTCGTCCTCCTCTACTGCTGGCAACTGCATCCATTCGGGTTCGATGTACTCGATGGTTGCCTCGATCCTGGTAGGTTGAACCTTCCGACCACCACAACGTTCGAGGATCATCTGTGCTGCAAGGTTCCTCTCCTTGCGCTTAGCGTAATTGGACCCGCATGGCTGGGTACCAATATACACCAACGCCTTCGCCATTGCAATAATAGGGGGGTCATTGGGTACGATATTCATCTGATCATCAACGCTGCGGTTGAGTACATCTTCCAAAGCATCACCGAAGATGTTGGCGTATCCTTCGCGCTTGTCTTCCTCAGGCACCGTGCCGTCGATTCTCAAGGCAATGGTTCTGATAAGGTCTACATCTTGCTCGAACACGGCATTGAAAATCATTGAGTTCACGGTTATCTGCTTGACGTTGGTGGCAATCTCCCTCGCCTTGACGACATCGCCCATGGTGCGGAATAGGCAGACATCGGCCATGTAGCCGTCGAGCGATGTGTCATATGCTCTAGTGCTTACGATCGCTGTATCGTTGGTTGTATCGTTCTCTTGCCTTTTCACGTCTGCGCCTCATGTTCTCGTTGGTTCTCGGGTTCCTTGCTTGCCCAGCTTGCAGGTCGTCCTTCGGCAGCTTCATGTTCTGCCAGACGGGAAGCCTGCCCTGCTCTTGCAGCCATTCAAGCCTGAGCTTCAAGCTGTAAGGAGGCACGTTCTTGAACCGCTTCAGTGACAAATGATAGATATGCTTCGTCACTTTCTTGCCGTTCACGATGCCTTCCTTTTGGACCTTGGTACTGTAGTAAGCCAGCAACCTCGGCAACCTGCGCACGCGAACCTGGCAAGCTTTATCCTTGACATCCCACGGTTTGCCGTAGAGATGTTGGTACACCATGCTGCATGTATGCTTTCTTGCACGGATTCCCTTGCCGCCTTTGGAAGTCCATTCCGGATCATCGACCTTGGTTGCCAGCCACCTGCGCAACAACGTCTCCAGCTCGTACAGGATATCATCCGAGTAGTTCTCCCATTTGCCAGGGCCTTCTAGATAACCCGGCCTTTCCGGACCTTGGAAGTCGAGCGGATCGTGAACGGGAAGATCTGGGATCTCGGGCTTGTTCTCCAAGCTGAACACCCAGCCTCCATCATCCGTAGTAGTAAAGCCCGGCATTGGTCTTTTTCTCCTTCTTACGGTAGGTGGCAGGCAGCCAATCATCCTTGTTGTCGTCATCGTAGATGCCATCATATGTTGCATCCCAGTTGACCGGCATGCTGCCATCCGAATTCAAATTGAAATACTGAATCTCGTTGATTCCCATGACGGCATAGCGCAAGGCGTCCATCATGTGGGAATACTTGTTATGCATGGGCTTCGGCGCCCAGTCGTCCGACTTGCTGAGTCGCTTATATTCGTAGTTGTTGAAGCATTCCAGCAACCAATCGCAATTGTTGCTGTTGATTATCATGTTTGGCAACTGCTCCCTGACGAGCCTGATGCCACGGTCCACGCGCTCCTTGTCGAGGCTATGCCAATTGATATTCGGATAGATAGCCTCGACTTCTTCCTTCGGAGTTTGCGACGAAGCGGAGCGTTCGGAGTCCCATGGCAATATGCCCATGCGGATCAGGTGGAAGTAATCCTTCTTGGCTATCTCAGCCATCCCCTCAACTAGCGAGATGCCACGCGATTCAAATACATCGTATATGATAACTCTGCTATTGATAAACTGGTAAATGATGGCAGCGGTACTATCTGATTCTTTGCCTTTAGATGCAATGTCGAATGCGATATATACGGGCTTGCTGGTATCAAGGTTATATGGACAAAAGCGTTTCTCCCGTACCAGTTGCTCGATTGCCAAATACACAAGGCCCGCGTTGACAACAGTGAAATCGCAGAAATTCTCTTGTCTGAATAGATTGTCATTCCCATAAGCTCTGATATAGCGGTCACGGAGCACCTCGATTTCCTCATCCGTATACATTCTCGTGCCATCCCTGTTGGTTGCATCAGCGATAGTTACTTTGTCCACGTAGCAATCGCCATGCCATCCGGGAAATGCTTCCGGCTCATCCTCCATGGTGTAGGTTCTCAGCAGATCGTAGTAGACGTTCTTGATCCCACGAGGCGTGCCATTGAAGTTCACGCTGAGATCTCCGGTCATCTTGAGCTTGCGTTCCCAGATCGGCGTGATGTACTCGAACGCATTCTTACGGTACAGGCTTGCCTCTGAAATATAGAACTTGTCATACGATGAACCGATGATGCCCTCGTTGTTCAGGAAGCCGATGAACTTGATCCTCGTGTTGGCTTTGGATTTGTCCTGGGAAATCATGTAGACCTCTTTGGCCGTGTCCTTGGGATCTATCAATTCAGGTGGGTAATCATCCCAGAACAAACGGCCATCGAGGTACTTCTTGAAAATGTTGTTCGTGATCCAGATGTTATCCAAGCCGACGTATGCGATCTGTAAACCGGGATTCAGGTACCCGGTCTTCATCGCATGCTGCATATCATCGGTATCCTTGCCGAGCTGACGCGCCCACAGCTTGAAGTAGTAATGGCACCGCGGATCTGCACGACGCTGCCATGCCCCTATCTGGTAGGGGTACGGCTCGTAGAACAAGGGTAGGCGCACCTGCTCGACGGTCATGCTACATCTCCAGTTTTATATCTTCGGGATTCTTCAACCCCATGCTAATCAATCGCATAAACAATGCAAGCTTGTATGCATACATATGAACCTTTTGCGTTGAAAGCAGGTCGATATCATGATCGACCTCTATCTCGATGGAACCTGCTTTACAAGCGTCGATGAACTCGGCGAGCATGTCGTAACGCTTGCATAGCTCATCATATTCAGCAAGCAGCCTTTCCTTATAATCTTCCATCGCCATCCTCCTCCATGGCTTTCCTTTGCCCCTGCTCGTCGAGCATCTGATGATGCATCTGCGTCATCTTCTCCCCCCAAGGCTTGACGACGCCGGATACCAGGAACGCATTGAACAGATCTTCCTCGGTTTCCACGTCATCACATTTCGGCATGAGATCGAAGAAGTAATCCTTCATGTCCTCCTTCAGGAATTCCTCAAGCTCGAAGCTCTTGATGACATCAACGATGTTTTCATAGCATGCCGTGATCATGCCCTGCTTTGCCTTGAGGTACTGGATGCATTCACGGGTGATGAACTTGTCCTTGAAGTCATTTCCCCAAAACTCGTAGGCTGCCTTGCGGATGTTGATCAGGTTGTCGATGCGATCCGAGATCACCACGGCAGTCTCGGCAGTCATTAGGAAACCCTGCTTCATCTTGTCGAATGTCTCCTCGATCGGTGGAAGCTCGGGTTGCTTTAGGAACTTGTTGGAATTCTTGGCCATGATAGGCTTTGCCTTAGCTGCAGATTTACGTGTCATCTTACTTTCCTCCTCGGTTCTTCTTGTCGAACATCTTCAATGCCTCGCCGATGTTCGTCGGTTCCTTCTCGTCCTCCGACTGACCATTGCCTGCCTTGATATCCATAGCAGGCCCACTAGCAGCGGGTACCGGATTACCTCCGCTATCCTGCTGGGCAGGTTGCTGTTGCACATTCTGCACGCCTCCTCCGAAGCTCTTGGCGATCCTAGCAGCCTGTGCTGCAACCGCATCGAGGTTCACCTTGAAGCCGACGGTCTTGCCGTTCGCATCGGTTACCTCATGGCCTTCGAGCAATGCATCGAACACGGCTTGGGTTGCAGGATCCATCGCCTGGAACTTCGGGATGAAATCGATCAGGGCAGCACGTGGCGCCTCCTGCTGCAGGAGCATGCGCTGCTTCTCGTTGACTGCCTTGCGGTATTCGAAGTCGACTCCCTTGTTCCATGCATCGCAATACTGCTGAAGCTCGTAGCGTGACTTGAAGTAGTAGTTGGGATCCCGCTCATCCTGAACATCGGGATTGCGGAAGCGAACCTGGCCCGTCTGCTCGTCACGAACCGTCAGCTCGGCAGGCGAGTAGTAACCTATGTTCTGCTCCTCGAATTCCCTTCGTACCTGGTTAGCCGCATTACGCTGGATGTTCCTGAGAAGGTCTTGCTTGTAAGCATTGAAGTCAATTGCCTCGATGCCATCTGGAGATCCATCATCACTTGCTCCGTCTCCTGATCCAACGGATCCAACGGAACCGGCATCGATGCCATTATCATCCTGTACCTGAGGTTCCCCAGCTCCGTCACCGGGTTCTCCCTCTGCACTTTCAGATCCCTGCTGTTGCTCCATACCAGCATTAGCTGCTTCTCTGTTAGCTTGGTTAAGGATCTTGAACGCCGAAGCCATATCGATCGGCGTAGTCGCTGCATCAGGCATAGGAGGAAGAGCTTGATTCTCAACAGGATTGTTCTCATTAGGCATCGTCTTCCTCCTCTTCGTCGTCCATCTGCGCAGCCCTCATCATCACGTTGTACATGTTGATGAGCCAACGGTCGCGCAGGAAGTTGTACACGATCTCCTTGCGGCTGTCGCCATACTCAGGCGCCTTGCCGATGAGAGCCTCGACTTCAGCCGCCATCTCCTCCAAGGAGTCATGCGAGAGGATCTGGTCCTGCTTGCTGAACTTGTACTTGCGCAACTGCTGCGCGATGTACTTGAATTCACCGATCATCTCGTCATCGGAGATCTCGTCATGGAATCCAAGCGTGTCGTATTCCTGCTTCATCTCCATCCAGGTCTGTTCGAATGCCTCATCCTGGAAGAAAGCTTGGATGACTATGTTCTTGTCGATCGCTACCATGGCATGTCTCCTATCCCGAGATGCTTCCTCATCGCCTGCTGCTTGATCGCGCGGTCCTTGGCGTCTTCCTCGATCTCTTTAAGAACGCGATGAACCAGGTGGGGATCGCATACAAGATGACCGCAGGCATACCAGACATTCGGTTGATCCTTAAACACCTTCCGGTACTTCTGGTAATAATCGTCGCCTGCCGCTTTGAGCAGCGCGGATACGTTCGGGTAGCGCCAATGTTTCCAAAGGTATCCGCTCTTCCCCTTGAACGTAACCACGGTCGCCCAGTCGACACCAGGTCTAAAGGATAGCATCGGGTTCTCTTTCGGCACCGATGCCATGCCCTTGACACGTCGCTCGGAACGCTGCTTGATACGATAGGTCCCCGTGGTGTAATCATGATACGTGTCGATCTGGTTCTCATGCGGCACCTCTCCACCGGATACATCGTACACCTGGTCAGTCTCGCGGTTGATATCGAACGACCTCTCCACTACTTCCATCTCGGGGCCGAGATCCTCGTCGTACTTGACGAGCCGGTAGCGTTCGGGCGAAAGCTCGGGAGACATCAGGATCAGCTTGTCGAGATACGGCTTGATCGGATCGTTGAATCTCTCCACCGGCTTCTCGTTTAGCGTCTCCTTAATATGAGCCTCTACGCTTGCAACGCCTGCTTCGCCCGGATCAACCGGGATGCCAAGCTCCTCGGCCTTGAGAGCATTGCTCACCGTGCGCTGCAAGGTAGGCCAATCCATCCCGGTGACATCGATGCCAAGTCGCTCGGCCTCACGCTTGCAATCTTCCTTGTTGCGGTATGCCATCATCCATCCTTTCCTCAACATGACTACAACATGGTGACAAGCCTACCACAACCTTTGAGAAAAAAAAAGACCCCACCCCCGAAGGGATGAGGTCTATGGTTAATCTTTAGCTAGGTAAAATTTTCCATTACGTGCGAAGAATTTAATGGAGTCACCATGTTCATGCATGACTTTAATTGCCGCTGTACGAACTGATTGTGCTTTAAAGCAATCATATCCAACAAGTTCGACCACATTGAAATTCGATTTCTCGAATTCATCGAAGTCTTTTCTAAGTAGTTCAACAGGACGTCTGAATACATTTTCGTCAACTTCTTTTATTGCCATTTACATCGCCGCCTTGATAGCAGAAACCTTCACGTCATTACCGGATACTAGGCCGCTGAGCCTACGGTCCTCCCAGCTACCCGGCATGCATTTGGCAGGATCCCTATGGCTCAGGTAATCATAGTACGCATTGATGAACCCAAGCCCTGTACCATGGTACCTGCGGTTATCAGGAGCATCGTAATACTGCTCCATGAATTCTTCGCGCAGATGATCCACTCTCATCTTGTAAGTCTCGTACCTGTCACCAGGTTTCGGATACGGGAATATCATTGGCAGCAAATCGCTCTTGATATCCCGTGCGGCAAGGCTCTTGTTACGTGCCATGCCGAGCGTAGCACCGAATGCCGAGACGTAGTTCATCACGTTACCGGTTACCTTGGATGCGGCGGTCAGCCTGTGCTGCGCCATGCTGCCATGCCTGATATGTAGCAAGCTATCCGAGCTTCCACCCATGAGCTTGCGGTACATGTTCTGGCAGATGATCCTGGTAGGCACCATCATCAATGCGCAAGGGAATGCGCCATTGAATGAATTGGTGCACATGACGTCGAAGTTCCATTCCTCCCCGTTTATCATCTCCTTGCGCATGCGGAGCACCATGAACACAAGTCCCTGCTCCGTCATGCCGGCGTTCGTGATGATCCCGCCAAGCTGGGTGAAAGGCTCCAGCAAGCTGAATGCCTGCTCGTTTTGCACAATGCCGTACTGGTTTGACACGCAACCGAGGATACGGTTGTTGTCCTTCTGCACGTTGACCTGCACGCCAGGCACGGTCTCGTAGTTGACTATGGATGTTCCGAACCCTGTACCATATGGATCGTAGATCTCGACCTTGGCCTCGCGCGCCTCTGCTTCGAAATCAAGTTTGGCATCATGCAATGCTTCGCGGTAATCATCCCATTGTCCGCTGACACCGATGCCGATCCACGGTGCTTCGCGTTGCCTGTTGACTAATGTTATTTGGTTTGCCATTAATCCACCACCTTTCGCCCACATGACGGGCAGTAGTTGACGAGTATCGGTGGGTCTAACTCGTAAGCGCCACCGCCAGCGGATACTCCGATATCGCATTCGACAAGGTCTGCACCGCAATGGTTGCAGCACCATTCTTCATTTGGCTCGCACGTCTCCACGTGGCACTCGCTCCCCAGCGTCACGGCTATGGCCTGCTCGGGCGTGATGCGCTCTGCATTCATCTTCATCCAATCGTTTTCTGGATTGAGGTAACTCTTCGAGATAACCGTCCATTTGATGCCATTCATAACGAACACAGTCACATCGGCGAAACCGTTACTCACGTCTTTCCATTCGACACCGCGCTCCGTCAGCTTCTCGCGCAACTCGGTCGTTCGGTTGTCGGTCATCGCATGCCTCCCCTTAAGAACCTGCATATGCGCAGCTTCGGGCAGAAACCGCATATCCATGGCACGTAGCGCCCCTTGCAGTCTTTCATATCCACCCCTTCAGCTTGAGGACGATGCCGAGCATCGCGAGCGCTAGGGCCATGCCGACG
>Ga0310690_10001071_pt1 | contig 51341 bp, 34 predicted proteins | sample AusTroGonzalo_MG_2_FD_207661 | JGI IMG/M metagenome (GOLD analysis project Ga0310690, IMG submission 207661) | Bovine rumen microbial communities from tropical cattle in Woodstock, Queensland, Australia - Gonzalo_04 (v2) (version 2) | ecosystem: Host-associated > Mammals > Digestive system >... | reverse complement strand
TCGGGCTTTACTTCTCCAACGACTTCATCGTCGGGAACAGCAGCACATCTCTGATCGCCGGGCTGTCGGTAAGGAGCATAACCAGACGGTCGATGCCGTAGCCGATACCGCCCGTTGGCGGCATACCGATCTCGAGAGCATTGAGGAAGTCCTCGTCGGTGTGGTTCGCTTCTTCGTCGCCGGCTTCGAAGGCAGCGTCCTGAGCAGCGAATCTTTCTCTCTGGTCGATCGGGTCGTTGAGCTCGGAGTAAGCATTACACATTTCCCATGTGTTGATGAAGAGCTCGAAGCGCTCTACCTTCTCCGGATCAGACGGCTTCTTCTTCGTAAGCGGAGAGATGGCCAGCGGATGATCCATGATGAATGTCGGCTGGATGAGCTTCTCTTCGCAGAACTGTTCGAAGAACAGGTTGATGATGTCACCCTTGGTATGACGCTCTTCGAACTCCACGTGATGCTCTTTGGCCAGTGCTTTTGCAGCGGCATCATCGGAAACCGTGTCGAAGTCTACGCCGGCGTACTTCTTGATCGCGTCGTTCATGGTGAGGCGCTCGAACGGCTTACCGAAGTCGATCTCGATGTCACCGTACTTGATAAGCGTGGTGCCGCAGACCTTCTCGGCGAGGTAACGGAACATGGACTCGGTCAGTTCCATCATGCCTTCGTAGTCGGTGTAGGCCTGATAAAGCTCCATCAGGGTGAACTCCGGGTTGTGGCGTGTGTCGACGCCTTCGTTTCTGAATACGCGGCCGATCTCGTAGACGCGCTCGAGGCCGCCTACGATCAGACGCTTGAGGTAAAGCTCAAGAGAGATACGGAGCTTGACGTCCTCATCGAGGGCGTTGTAGTGCGTCTCGAACGGACGGGCCGCTGCACCGCCGGCATTGCTGACGAGCATCGGTGTCTCGACTTCCATGAAGTTTCTTCCGTCGAGGAAGTTTCTGATCTCCTTGATGATCTTAGATCTCTTAACAAATGTATCCTTGACCTCCGGATTCACGATGAGGTCGAGGTAACGCTGACGATAACGCATGTCGGTGTTGGTCAGGCCGTGGTGTTTCTCCGGCAGGATCTGCAGGCTCTTGGTCAGGAGCTTGAGTTCTTCTGCATGGATGGAGATCTCACCGGTACGGGTACGGAAAACGTAACCCTTGACGCCAATGATGTCGCCGATGTCCATCTTCTTGAAGTCCTGGTAGTCATCGACACCCAGGGAATCTCTGGTGACATAAAGCTGAATATCGCCCTTGAGGTCACGGATGGTGGCAAAGGAAGCCTTACCCATGACACGCTTGAGCATCATACGGCCGGCAACAGAAACCTCGATCCGCTTGCCTTCGTGAAGCTCCTTCAGTTTCTCGGCAGCCTCCTCTTCGGAAATGCCTTCCGGGAGCTGGGTCTTGAGTTCCGCGTCGAGCTTCTCGAACTCGGCTTTTGCATCCTGGGAGTGACAGGTCACGTCATACTTTGTGATCTGGAACGGATCCTTACCATTGGCCTGCAGCTCCGAAAGCTTCTCTCTTCTGATCTTCAGCAGTTGATTCAGGTCCTGTACCGGTGCCTGATTGTTGTTGTTCTCGTCAGCCATGATGGACTCCTTATTATTCTTCTTTCTTACCGATCTTCATGATCTTATATTTGAAAGAACCTACAGCGGTCTGTACTTCAACGACCTGTCCCTTCTTCTTTCCGAGGATGGCCTTACCAACCGGAGAATCCTGGGAGATCTTGTTGCTGAAGATATCTGCAGAGATCGCGTTAACGAGCTCATACTGTGTCTCTTCCTTTGTCTCTTCGTCACGAAGGACAACGATGGAACCGAGGGAGACTTTCGTCTTGCTGATCTCGGAATCGTCGATGACTTCCGCGTTCTTGAGGATCTCTTCGATCTCGAGGATACGGGCACCGTTCTTCGCCTGTGCGTCCTTCGCTTCATCGTACTCCGAGTTCTCGGAGAGGTCGCCCTGTGCACGTGCTTCTTCAAGCTGCTTCGCGATCTCGCCGGCAATGACGGTCTTTCTCTTATTGAGTTCGTCCTTCAGTTCTGCAAGACCTTCGGGTGTAAATTGAAGTTTCTGTTCTTCTGCCATCTTCATAACTCCTTATTTCTGTTTTATTTTTCGCGCCTCGTATATTATGGGAAGCACTTGTTTTCTTTATTATCTGCTCTATTTTACACGACTTTTTGAAAAAGTGTTAGTTCCTTACGGGCTAACGCTCCTTCTTCCCGCCTTCGGCAGGCTATTCTGCCGTGATCAGCGCGGTGCGTCGTTGTTCTTCGTGATGACGTCGTGTGCGCCGCCCTCGACGATAGATGTGGAGGAAACGACTACGAGACGTGCCTTCTCCTGCAGCTCCGGAATCGAGGAAGATCCGCATGCACACATGGTCGCGCGCATCTTCGCCAGAGAGGAATCCAGGTTGTCCTTGAGCTTACCGGCATATGGTACGTAAGAGTCAACGCCTTCTTCGAAAGCCATCTTGCCGCCCTTTCCGCCGTCATCGTAACGCTGCCAGTTTCTCGCACGGTTACTGCCCTCGCCCCAGTACTCTTTTACGTAGGAACCGTTTACAACGAGCTTTCTCGTCGGGGATTCATCAAATCTAGCGAAGTATCTGCCGAGCATGATGAAGTCTGCGCCCATGGCCAGTGCCAGAGTCATGTGGTAATCGTGAACGATACCACCGTCGGAGCAGAGCGGGATGTAAACGCCTGTCTTTGCAAAATACTCGTCACGTGCTTTTGCCACAGCGAGAACGGCGGAAGCCTGGCCGCAGCCGATACCCTTCTGCTCACGTGTGATACAGATGGAACCGCCGCCGATACCGATCTTGATGAAGTCCGCGCCGGCCTCGGCGAGGTACTTGAAGCCTTCTTCGTCTACGACGTTACCGGCACCGACGATCACGTCCGGATAGTTGGCCTTGATCCACTCAAGTGCTCTGGACTGCCATACGGAGAATCCGTCGGAGGAGTCGAGGCAGAGGGCATCTGCGCCGGCCTCGATCAGTGCAGGAACACGTTCTTCGTAGTCACGGGTGTTGATACCGGCGCCGACGATGAGACGCTTGTCTTTGTCGAGGAGCTCCAGCGGGTTAGCCTTGTGGAATTCGTAGTCCTTGCGGAAAACAAGGCCCACGAGGCAGTCATTGTCGTCAACGATCGGGAGCTGGTTCAGCTTGTGATCCCAGATGATGTCGTTGGCTTCTTTGAGCGTGGTGCCTTCGCGGGCAACGATGAGTTTCTCAAATGGTGTCATGAATTCGGCGACCTTGGTCTTCGGATCCATACGGGTCACACGGTAATCACGGGAGGTGACGATACCGAGGAGCTTGCCGTTGGCCTTACCGTCTTCGGTGACCGGGAAGGTGCCGTGGTTGGTCTTCTCACGGAGTTCGACGACTTCCTCCATCGTGTTGTCCGGTGTGAGATTGCTGTCAGAAACAACAATTCCGGCCTTGTACTTCTTTACTCTCCTGATCATCTCGCACTGTGATTCCACAGACTGAGACTGGAATACGAAAGACATACCGCCGGAACGTGCAAGTGCGATCGCCATACCGTCATCGGAGACGGCCTGCATAACCGCAGATACCAAAGGGATATTTATCTTGAGCCTTGATTCTTCCTGTCCTTTCTTATACTTTGCGATCGGAGCAGAGAGATCGACCTGATCGGGTGTGTTCTTCTCTGTCGTAAGGTTAGGAACCAGTAAATACTCACTGAATGTACGTGATTCTTGCTCAAAGATCTTCGCCATAATTTGAAATCCTCCCTTTGTATATATGATTACTCTAGAAAATATTTCATTAAATCATATCATACTTAGGGAGGAATAATCTAGTATTATCAGACTAGGCTAATCGCACATTTTTAGGTCCCCTCTCGAGGCTGTCCTCGTGAAAGTGACAAAGCATTTTTTCTTGACCTGGAAAGGGGGTTCCCGATACCTGGTTTATTTCTTGGAATCGCCCTTCTTGAAGCTGACGTCCACGTGGAGAATACCGAGCGCAATAGCGATACCGACAAGGATCACGGTGGTGACTGCGGCTTCGACCAGCAGGAATGTGCCGTTATAAAGGATAGAATATACCCACGGGTTCTGGTCGCCGGCGAATTCGGCGAAGAAAATCACTCCGGAGAGCACGTGGCAGGCGAAACGTAGGGTGAAAGCGAAGAATACAGCGACACCGATCCTCCAGAAAGGCACCAGTTTCAGTCTCTTGATCGGGTTTTTGAACTGCTCGCGTTTTTTCGCGGAAGCGGCGAAGAATCCGGCCACACCAATGACAGTAAAAGCACAAGGATAATCCAGGATCACCTGCATAGGATAGTAAAGATCTCCGCCGATAAGCTGCAGAAGGCTATACGCGAAGGTCACGACAAAACCTCTCTTGGCGCCGAAGCACAGACAGAAAAAGATGATCGGCAGCATGGACGCCGGTGTGACCGATCCGCCCTGCGGCATCTTAAAGAGTTTGATCTGGGATAAAACGAAGGCCAGTCCCAGGCAGATACCGCCTGTTGCCACAGTGAGGATCATCTCACGGTTCTTATTCCTCTGTTGCTTTCTTGCTTCCTCTGCGGCATCGACCATGGCGTCGGCACCGTTGAGTGCTTCATCTTTCTTGTCAAACATAAAAAATCCTCCCTCTGTTCCGGCTGATCAAGAACATAAGGAGTATCTCTTTCCCGAAATATCGTTCCCTCCGCCGGCATTATCCGGTTCAGGTCAAAGGGTCGATGCGCCGTGCATCCTCTCAGCCGCCTTATTCACTGCAGCTCCCCTGTATCTGAATCGCCGTCATTCTAGCACTTACAGGCGGTAAATGCAAGGGCGGCACGAGGCTTGCGCTTCAGTCGTCCTCCTCCAGCGTTTTCTTTCCGATCATGCGCTGCCATTCGCTGTCGGTAATGCTGTCGCGGAAGCGGTCGATCTCGGCGGAATACTTCTCCGGCGCGTCGTTATAGGCGTTACAGTGCTTGGATCCTTCCATCAGGCAGATCCGCTTCGGTGCACGGATGCGGTCATAGATATTCTCACTCATGTAGGACGGCACAAGTGCATCTTCGGTCCCGTGGAAAAGCAGCACCGGGACACGGATGTTCGCTGCGACAGACTCGGGCGAGTCCTTTTCGATCGGGAAACCGAAGCGTTTCTTCGCAATGGAGCTCACCAGCATGAGGAACTGGCGCACGAAGAATTTGTGGTCGCGGGCCTGAAGATAGGCCAGCAATTTGTCTAATGAGTCAAAAGAACTATCGGCGATGACGCCGGCGAGTGTGTCGGGGGCGATGCCGGATCCGGCGGTCATGATGGCCGTCGCGGCGCCCATGGAATGGCCGTGCAGGATGATCTCGAGATCCGGTCCGAGGCGGGTCTCGAGGTATTGCATCCACATGACGATGTCCTGGCTGTCGAAAAGGCCGTAGCCGACGAACTTTCCGCCGCTCATGCCGTGAGCACGGAGGTGCGGGATCAGGATGTGGCAGTCGCGCTTCTCTCTGTGAAGCTGGGCATAGGCCGCCATAATGGACGGATGCTGGTTATAGCCATGAAGAAGGATCACGACATCCTTGGTCGTTTTCTTCTCGGCGGGAATGAAATAGGCGTAGAGTTTGATGCCGTCAAAGGCCGTCATCTGCCAGTCGAGGATGTCCAGGCGGTTGCAGTAGAACCAGTTCTGTCCTCTTCCGTAAATGGTGTTCTGGTCGATGGTCAGCGGGGATTTGTCGTACGGCGGGCGGGGTTCCGGGCGTGCGAAGATGCGGTATGCCGTCCGAAGTGCGCGGGAATAGATCAGCACTGCGGCAAGGCCGGCAGCCAGAAGCAGAAGCACAACGATAATGATGATCAGTATCACGCCTGTCGGCAAGTTATCCCTTCCTCTCCTTTTTTCGCACGCGAATGATCCTATATACCTAATCTAATTCTACTTCGGGATTTTGACTTTCGTGTTACAGCCTTGTTAGATTTGCAGTCATTTCTGAAGGTGTGAAAGATACCGTGAGCCGTCTTCGGTGACCAGTACGTCGTCCTCGACGCGGAAGCCGAAGCCCCACTCCGGGATGTAGATGCCGGGCTCCACGGCAAAGACCATGCCGGGAACGAAGGCCATATCACGGTCGGAAACGTCGTGGACATCGAGGCCGAGATGGTGAAGGGTATTGTGCCAGTAATAGGCTTTCACGGCTTCCATCGGATCGGATTCGCTCCGGGAGATCACGCCGAGTTCACGAAGTCCCGCGGCGGCGGTCTTTCTCGTCTCCTCGTTGACCTTCGCGATCGTGCTTCCGGGCCGGATCGTCTCCAGTGCCGTTTTCTTACATTCCATGATCAGTTCGAAGAGTGCCTGCTGACGGGAATCGCGTCCCTGTGTGTCAGAAGACGCAGCTTCATTGAGGTTCACTGCATAGGCGCGGGAAATATCTGCGCTGTAGCCTGCGGCCCGGGCACCCATGTCGATCTGGATCATCTCACCGGCCTCCACTGTTCCCACGGGTGTCGGGTAATGAAGGCAAAGCGTATTCGTGCCTCCGGCCACGATGGTCTTAAATCCCTGGAAGAAACTGCCACGCTTGATCATCTCCGCTTCTAAAACAGCATAGATCTCCCGCTCGGTAATGCCGGGACGAAGCTGCCCCTCCAAAACCTCCAGCGCTTCCTCCGTCACGGAGATGGCGCGGGTGATCGCCTCGACTTCAAGAGGTGATTTTATCGTGCGTAACAATGTTAAATGGCCCGAAATATCAACGATCGAGTCGAACCGGTCGGTCTTGCTGAGCTGCACCTCAAGACTATGTCTCTGGTGGGAAATATCCGATTCATCCCAGGCAAAATTCAGGTCACTTTCCAGAAGTTCCTGAAGGTCCTGCTCAAAAGTCGACAGGATCCGTACATCGTATATCCCGGAAAGCTCCCTTGCCTCTTCCACGGCAAGCCGTCTTCCCGTCCACTTCTCTTTCTCCGGTTCCCGCGGATAGATGTAAAGCCGTGCCTCGCACCTGCCCAGCTTCCCAGGGCCCTCGCTGGTCTCCCCGCTTCCTGCCCGCGGCATCTCATCCCTTCTGATCAGCACGAGCACGGACTCTTCCTGCTCGATCCCGCTCAGGTAGAAAAAATTCCGGTTCGGAAGAAAAGGATAGGACTCATCCAGTGACGCTACCGGTGCTTTCCCCGCGAAAAGCACTGCCGCCGTGTTTTCAGGCAGTTTGGATAAGAGTTTCTCTCTTCTTAGGGCGAACTCTGTAGCAGGCAGATGATAGGAAGTGACGTCCGTAAACATTACGAATCACCGGAACGGACGTTATATTCGTCAAACAGGATAGTGTTGTTGATGTAGCCGAGCGTCGCACCCGCAGACTGGCGGATGAGGCCCGGGTTACCGATCACGATGGAGTTATCCGGCACGTCGAAATTGACATACGCGCCAGGTGCGATCAGGACGTTGTTGCCGATACGGATCTTCCCGACGATAACGGCATTGGCGCCAACCCACACATAGTTTCCGATCGTCGGCGAGCCGCGGCGGGAACCACGGAACTGCGTACCGATGACGACACCGGTGGAAATATTGACGTTATGCCCGATCACGGACTTCGGATGGATGATGATACGTCCGAAGTGGGCAATATAGAATCCTTTATCGATCTTCGTCTCATACGGGATCTGGAAATGGTATTTCCTGGACTTTCTATCCAGCGCATGACTGCAAAGACGGAGACAGAACTTGTGGAAATAGTACTTGATATCGCGGATCTTGGTCTGCGTCTTAAGATAATGGTAGTTGCAGTGACGGAAATTGCTGATGAAGTGGAACTCCGGACTGGTCATCATCTCTTCGATATATGTAAAGAAGACGTTTTTGTAGCGTCTGGTATTGCCCGTATATCGGAACAGATCACTATAAATAATGTCCTTCAATTCATCGGTCATGCGTTACTACTCCATCATCTTTATAAAAATATGTTACCTCTTTTTGATTTATTCATCAATAAACAAGGACACGAATACACAAAAAATATACAATTAGCCGTTTGCGCCGAGATACCAGCGCTTCCGGGCTTCTCTACAAGTCAGGAGCACTGTCCCCGCGGCGGGCTTTCCCGGGTGTCCATGTACCTTCCGATCCCCTCGTCTACCCCTTGACGCAGGGACATATGACTTTTATAATCGAATAGCAATTTGGAGACGTATCGAAGTGGTCATAACGGGGCGCACTCGAAATGCGTTAGCCGGGTTACCGGCTCGAGGGTTCGAATCCCTCCGTCTCCGCCAGATGGAATGAAGTTACCCCCATTTTTTGTACAGCGATGTACAATGAATGGGGGTACTTTTATGCTGATTTCTAAAGCCTGAAACTACGGGCTTTCAGGATTTTTCTTTTCCATATGGTCCATAAGCACGTGGAATCCGCTCACGCCTGACCGTCGTGCCGGAAAAGCACTCAGAATAAGCAAAACGTCACTTTGTGCTTTTGAAGAAGACACGGGAAATCTTTGTGTTAGAATAGATAGATGTGAAAGATTATATGCGGATGATCCGCGGAGAGTATTATGAAAAAACCAGAAAACGTACGCTATGAAAACCAGTTCTATAAACCGCACCGTGTGAACAGCAATACGGGCATCTACGCTCTTTTCGGTGTCACCATGGCGCTGGTCACATCTTCGATCATTCTCGGCTATTTTGCACTGAGAAAGCCTTCTGATGATACGGTCACAACAAAGGGCACGACCTCGGCCGAATCCATCACCATCGTCACCGACGAGAACGGGAACGTGATCACCCAGGATCCGGCGGGCATTACCATTGCCACCCCGACACCTACCCAGGCAGCGGCAGCCGATACGAAGCAGAACCCGAACCTTTTCCCGGCGACTGCCTTGATGAACGTGCCGATCGGCACCCCGAAGGATGAGTATTCTCCGTCCGCCAGAGGCGCCAAGCAGGACGTTTACAAGGGCGACACACGACTCGATTCCTATCAGCGCGAGACGCCGATCAGCATGGGAGATCCTCTCCTGTACCAGGATTTCGCAGGTATCCTTACTTTCCGTGGAAATAACTTCCGTAACTGTGCTTCCTGGGGCACCGTACATATCGACACATCCAAGCCTGTAGACCAGCATTTCGAGAAGGTCTGGGAGTTCAAGGAAATGCAGTGGAAGTCCACACCGCTTTCCAGTTCCTGGAGCTGGATCGGCGCCGGCTGGACCGGCCAGCCTCTGGCAGTAAGATGGGACTACGATCTGCAGCAGCTGATGAATATGTATCCGGAGAAGCGCACGAAGCAGAACCTGACTGAGATCATCCTGGCTTCCCAGGACGGTCATGTGTACTTCCTTGATCTGGATGACGGAACCAAGACGAGAGATCCGATCAATGTCGGCGCCACCATCAAGGGCACACCGGCAGTCGATCCCCGCGGCTACCCGATCCTCTATGTCGGACAGGGTGACGATAACGGCGATCGTGGTCAGGTCGGATACCGTATCTACAATCTGCTTTCCGGTCAGATGATGTATTTCCAGCAGGGTCTGGATGCCCGTGCACACAGAAGCAACTGGGGCGCCTGCGACTCTTCGCCGATCATTGACGGCAAGGCCGATACCCTGATCTACCCGAGTGAGAACGGTATGATCTACACCGTGAAACTCAATACGAATTTCAACCCGAAGTCCGGCGTGCTGACCATGCAGCCGGAAACCATCGTGTACCGCTACAGCGTGGATGGACAGAGCGGCGGCCAGTTCGGTATCGAGAGCTCCATGTCCATTTACGATCACTACGGCTGGTGCTCCGACAACGGCGGTAACCTCCTGTGCATCGATCTGAACAGCATGAGTATGGTATGGTCCAGAAAACTCGATGATGACTCCGACGTTACGCCGGTCATCGAAGAGGAGAACGGTCACGTGTACCTCTATACCGGTACCGAGGTCGACTGGCAGAACTCTGCCGGCGGCGATTACCAGGGTTCTTCCTTCACCTACAAGATCGACGCCATGACCGGTGAAACTGTCTGGAAGAAGACCCAGGGCTGCTACACCCATAACGGTGAATCCTCCAGTGATGATATCAACGGCGGTATGCTGGGTACTCCGATCTCCGGCAAGAAGTCCATGTCCAACCTGGTGATCTTCTCCTACTGCATGACAAAGAACGTCTCGTACGGCAACGCCCTCGTCGCTTATGACAAGGCAACCGGTAACGAGGTATGGAGATACGACTGGAACACCTATACCTGGAGTTCTCCGGTAGATGTTTATGATGAAAACGGAAACGGCTATATCGTGGTCTTTGACAGCCAGGGACAGGGTCATCTCGTAGATGGCGCCAACGGTACCCGTGTCGGCCTGATCCAGGGCCTGAAGCAGGACAATCTCGGAAACTTCGAGGCTTCCCCGATCGTCGTCGATGACATGATCGTTATCGCCCAGCGTTCCCCTGCGATCTACGGCGTGAAGATCTCCTGATCAGGCGAAGATCCTCAGGAGGAAAGCTTCCGCGAGATCCGGCCATTTTTCCACATCTTTGAATTCCTGCACCGGCGGGAATCCCTCCGGGTCCTGCATCGGTTCCTTGAACTGCTCCATCAGCTCCGCCCGGCGGGAATCAGGAACGTTCACGCCTTTTCCCTCACGGACTGCGGCGACAGCACGCTCCACCTGTTCCATGGAATAGGGTTCGCCGAATTCGCCTTTACGGAAAGCATCGTTGCAGATACAAAGTCCGTGCCATCCTGCCGGGAAAGCATAGTAGGCGAAGGTCACGCCTTCTTTTCGTAAGCTTGTGGCAAAAAGCGCACTGTTCTCCACCGGAACCAGGTCGTCCGTGACGGTCTGCCACAGGAACGTCGGCGGAGTATCCGGGGTCACGTGCTTTTCAAGCGAAAAATACTCGTATTCTTCCTTCGGTGCATCTTTACCGATGAGCGCCCACATGGAATAAGTGTGGGTGAACTCGCCGGACGTAATGACCGGGTAACTCAGTATCATGGCATCCGGGCGGTTCGGGAACTTGTCGAGCTCCGGATCCGGATCGGTAATGTCCTTATAGTGCACGCCCAGCGAACCGCAGACATGGGCGCCGGCGGAAAAACCGCAGATCGTGATCTTTTCGGGGTCCGCGCCGAGGCGGGCGGCATTTTTCCTGATATAGCGCAGGGCACGGGAAGCATCCATCATCGGCTGTTTCTTAAGAGGCACGCACATCGTGATATCCGTCGTATAGGTCAGCACCGCGCAGTTCATGCCTTTTTCGAAAAAGCACTTCGCCACGATTTCTCCTTCCGGTGGAACGACCATGCAGTATCCGCCGCCTGGGACCACCAGCATAAACGGGCGGGCTTTCTTACCGGAACCCTCATTCGCGTCATTTTCTTCCTCGTGAAGATAGAAACGGAGATTCGGAACAAATCCGTATGCCGCAGCATAATTGTATTCGCCCTCATTCCAGATATTTTCGCGTTCCGGTGCGAAATTCTTTCTTACCTCGCTCATGGCACATGCCCTCCCGTTTCTTTTCGCATTTATGGTAATATTTTATCCCTAACTGACGATGCTGTCACTTACATGGTCCGAAGCTACGCTACAATATAGATGAAACGGAGGTCAATATGCAACAGAATATTTGGAATATCGTACTACGGGCAGTTATATTCGTCCTCGCCCTGGTATTGCTTCTGGACTTCCTCGCCGTTTTTGCCTCCGCGGCAGGAAGGAACATTGGCGGATATACCGGTATCGTCCTCTGCATAGTCGTCCTTCTATATACCCTGTTTCAACCCCGCGTTCACCGGAAGATTTCTTCAATGTGGAGAAATGCCGGTGTCTCGCGCGCTTTTCTTATTGTGGCAGGTATCCTGGCGGTCGCGATCGTTCTCACCGCGATCACCGAGACAGTCTTCATGGTCAGGTATTCCCGAAAAGAAGCCCCTTCCTCCGATTCTCCGCCGGTGGTGATCGTTCTGGGCTGTCAGGTCCGAAACGGCCATCCCAGTCTTCTTTTATCCGAACGCATTGAGACAGCCTACGAGTATCTGTCCGCCCACCCCGAATGCAGCTGCATCGTTTCCGGCGGTCAGGGCCCGGACGAAGCGATGTCCGAGGCGGAGTGCATGTATCAGGAGCTCACGCGCATGGGCATCGATTCCGACCGTATCTATAAGGAAGACCGCTCCACCACTACACGGGAGAATCTTCTTTTCAGCAAAGAGATCATGGAACGCGAAGGACTGGGCGGCACCGCCATCCTTGTCACCAACAGCTGGCACGAATTCCGTGCCCACATGATCGCCGATTCCCTGGATCTCCCCTGCGGCACCGAGGGTGCGTCCACCGCGCTCTGGCTCCTTCCCTGCAATTATTTGAGGGAACTTTACGCGATCCTTTATCAGATCATCCTGTAAAATCAACGTTTTTTTCACGAACCGACTACACACGGCGGCATATTAATGCTATAATGCCCCTAGTGTGTTTAGGAAAGGTTGGAGAGAAAAATGAAGAAGAAGACTTTTTGGGTCATTATTGTCATTATCCTGATTCTTGCTATCGGACTTGTTCCCTACAAGATCACAGGCGGTAAGGACAGCACGAAGACGTACAAATCCCTGGTTTATGAAATCACGATCTATCACGAGAAGATCAACGATACCGAATTCTATAAGGAAGGCTATTCCGTAACATGTTTCGGTAAAGAGATCACGAACAGTACAAGTCAGGGCGAGTGAACCGCCACGACTTGACAAGAGTTGTACCCATAGTAATGGAGGCAGGAGATTTCTTCTGCCTCTATTTTTTCGCCGCATAGCACGACCGGTATAGCCGGCGGGCAGGACGCCGTAACAAGGTGTGCGACCCTTCCTTCTGCTTTTTCAAGCGGCACGGTTTCCGACGGCAGGAAGCACGCTTCCCGGATACTCATAACACGTACCGGACACTTCTTTAACTCCGGCGGCATTTCTCCGATCGCCGGTCTTTTCTCTATCGCAAGGAGGGCACGCTTGATCTCCTCCAGTTCTTCGGTCGTGTTTTCGGCCGAGATCATCAGCACTACCGCATCCCGGTCTGAAAACTCGACCTCGATCGAAGGGGTGTTTCCTCTTAGTATCTCTGCGATCTCCGAACCGGTATATCCGTATGGTTTCGTTCTTATCGTGATCTTCAGCGGCTCTTCTCCGTAAAGAAGATATCCCGCCTCAGCCAGTGCTGTCCGTAACGATGAAACCTCCTGGCAGACAGAATGCAGGCGCTCCGGGTACTCATCCGCGAGATACGCGTTCGCGCGGTCAAGGGACTGAAGTATCAGCCAGGACGGGCTCGTCGAGGCAAAGAGGGACATCGCCTGCCTGATCCTTTCCGAAGTGAATCCGTATTTTCCCCGGGCCTTCGGAGAAACGTGCAGATAGGCGCCGCCGGTCAGGACAGGAAGCGTCTTATGGGCGGAATCGCAGCAAAGATCCGCACCCAGATCGATGGGGTGTTGCAGGCAGCTAGTGCCGCCGGTCAAATCTGTTCCCGAGCTGCCGTTCAGGAACTTCAGGTACGCGCCGTGGGCGCCGTCCACCACGAGCGAAACCCCGTATTCGTGGCAGGCTTCCGCGATCGGTCCCACCGGAAGGATATGTCCGAGATAATCCGGTGAAGTAATATAAACACAGCACGGCATGCCTTCATCAGAACTGCGGGATCGTTCCAGCGCCGCGCGGACTTCCTCCGCAGTTAGCGTCATGGACAGAAGTGCCGGCGCATCGCCGTTTTCTAAAGATGCTTCAAGTTTATCCGTATCCGGGAAAAGCCACTCTACGTCCAGATCCAGAAGTGCCGCCGCGGACACGAAAGACTGGTGGACATTTCTCGCCGCCAGGACCAGATGTCGCGACGGACTGCCTGGCGCAAGTGCTTTTGCCGAAGTATCTGTGGCATGATTCGTCGCACAAAGATACAGCATCGCGCGGATCGCCAGTGAGGAACCTTCCGTGGAATAATAAGTATCGCATCCGAAGAGATCCGATGCGTTCTTCTCGCTTTCGGCGATGATGCCGTGGGGGTGGAAGAGCTCGTCCGCGCCCTCGATCTCCGTAATGTCGAAGGCCTCTAGGGGAAGTGTCTCTCCGGTTTCCTGCGCGCGTCCCTTATGACCGGGCATGTGCATGCGGATCGCGCCGTTTCGGACGTATCTTGCGACAAAATCACTGATCGGCGTATTCACGCATCCACCTCCTCTCAGTCTTCGGCGGCAAACTCTCTATGGATCGCCACCATCAGGGCGCACTCGATCCTCTTCTTAAAAAGCTCGCAGCCGTATTTGTATACGCCGCGGACCGAGCCGGTGGCGTGGTATGCATTCGCCGCGCAGCCGCCGGAACAGTACAGGCGCGCCCAGCAGTTTTTGCACTCTTCGCGGGCATAGACATTGCAGGATGCGAAATCTTCCTGCACAGCGGTATTCTTAACACCGTCGAAGATGTTACCGAGCAGGAACTTCTCCTCGCCCACGAACTGGTGGCAGGGATACAGGTCGCCCCATGGCGTCACGGCCATGTACTCGGTTCCCGATCCGCAGCCCGAAATGCGCTTATAGATACAAGGACCGCCTTTAAGATCGATCATGTAGTGGTAGAACGTGAAAGGCTTGCCTTCCTTGTCGCGCTGGATCATGAGCTCGGCAAGCTTCTCGTACTGGTCGAGTACGATCGGCAGGTCCTCCTCGGTCAGGCGCGACGGATCGTCCTCCGCGCACACCACCGGTTCCATACTGAGCTCGGAAAAACCGAGGTCCAGCATGACCTTAATATCCTCGAGGAAATCCGGGTTAGCGTGGGTAAACGTGCCACGCATATAGTAATTCTTCCCGCCGCGGGCATTAACGAATTTCTGGAATTTCGGAACGATCTTTTCCCAGCTGCCGTTACCTGCAAAATCCACACGGAAACGGTCGTGTATTTCTTTTCTTCCATCCAGCGAAAGCACTACATTGCTGCATTCGCGGTTGGCAAATTCAATGACGTCGTCATCCACCAGAACGCCGTTGGTGGTAAGAGTAAAGCGGAAGTTCTTGCCCTTCTCTTTTTCGATGGAACGCGCATACGCCACGAGATCCTTCACCACCTGGAAATTCATGAGCGGTTCGCCGCCGAAAAAGTCCACTTCCAGATTGCGGCGGGATCCGGAATTCTCGATCAGGAAATCCAGCGCACGCTTACCGACCTCGAAGCTCATGACCGCGCGCTCGCCGTGGTATTTTCCCTGGGACGCGAAACAGTAGGAACAATTCAGGTTGCAGGTGTGCGCAATGTGCAGGCAAAGTGCTTTTACCACACCGGAAGTTTTCGCCTTGAGGTCTCCCGCCATCGGCTCATAGGTGTCCGCTGTGAAAAGCTTGCCGGCGTTTTTCAGTTCCATTACCTGGCGGAAGCACTCGTCGATCTCCTTCGGATCGCCCATTTCCGTGCCTGCGTATTTCTTTCCGATCTCAAACGGGATGCGGCTGATCAGTGTCTCGATATCGATCATGCCGGCGCTTTTACCGTCATTTCGGGAGTTGAGCTTCTCCTGATGCTCATAGATCTCATTCATGCTTTCGATGATGTCATAGGTCACGTCATCGACAACATGAAGTGCGCCGGAGCACACGTCCAGTACGATGTTGTATCCGCCGAGTTTATACTGATGAATCATGGTCGTCCTTTCTTTTTCCGCGTGAAGATCCGTCTATCGGGAGCCCGTTCTTCTTGCGATAAAAAAGCTGTCTTTGTCACAAAACGAAACCAAAGACAGCGATTTATTCTCGTGTGATGCGTCCGGCAAGAATTACTTATTCTTGTTTTCGCACTGCTGATTTGCGATACCGCAGGATGTCTTGCAGGCAGACTGGCAGGATGTCTGGCACTCGCCGCAGCCACCGTTCTTCGCGCTCTCGCAAAGGTTACGTGTTTCAATCGTCTTGATATGTTCCATGAAAGTGTACCTCTTTCTTATAAACTATTCAAAATATTAGCAGATAGCACCTCTAGTGTCAATATTCGCGCAACATGGTATAATCGACATAGTGACCGATTCTGCCGTGCTTTTCCGCGGGCAGATTGCACATACGAAGATGCTTCCGCCCGTGCTTTTGCGTCGGGCAGATTGCACACACGAAGATACTTCCACCCGCGCTTTGGCGTCGGGCTCCCGGCGTGCCGCCTGCGGACCCGGGCGAAGATCACGAGGATAAGATGGGCTATAAAAAAGACGTAAAAAAACTGCAGGAAGAAGCCGGGATCGAAACGGAGAATCCGGTCTATAACAAGACCGGTTCGCATCGTGAGGACGCGATCCCCGGAAACGAAAGCAACGCCGATACTTCCTCCTCCGCCGCAGCCGGGAACGAAACCCCCGGGACAAGTCCTTTTACCTCGGAAGAAAAGAAACTTTCCGCATGGCAGCGGATCTCCCTGCCTTTCATCCGTGACAGTGTGCTGGCTGCGCTCTTTTTCCTTCTGATCACGCTGATCTGGATCGCCATTTCCGATACTGTGCTGGCGACCATCCGTGATGTCGATACGACGACGATGCACGCCTTTATGATCAAGGATTTTGCGTTTGCGATTCTCCTCGCTTCTCTTATGTACCGGCTGTTCTGTTCGCAATTCGCCAATTCCTACCACATGAAGCAGGACAAGGAAAAATCGGACAGTGAGGCGAAGCTGTGGGAGACCATCGAAAACTCCATGATCGAGACCGTTCCCGACATGATCGTTTACACCCTCGACACCGACCTTCGCTACACGTCTTTTAACAAGCGTAATAAGTACTCCATGCTCCGTCTGTGGAAGAAGGAGATCCGTATCGGCGATTCGATCCTCGACGTGGTGACCGACCCGGAGACAAAAGAAACGCTCAAGGAAAACCTGGAGCAGGCGCTGAGCGGTGAGTATCTCTCGCATATCGAGAAATTCGGCGATAACGACCAGACGGCCACCTATTGGCAGACTTACTACGCACCGCTTCTCGACGAGGATAAGAAGGTCATCGGCGTTTCGTGTTTCATCAATAACATTACCGCGCTGAAGCAGGCGCAGAGCAAGAACCTTTTCCTGAGCTATCACGACCCGCTTACGAAGCTTTTCAATCGTGTTTATGTGGAGGATGTTTTTGCGCAGGCCGAGCGAGAGGCGATCTGTCCGTACAGCATCATCGTGGCGGACATCAAGGGCATGCACCAGATCAACGAAAATTACGGACGTTCCACAGGTGACAGCCTGCTTTGCAAAGTGAGTGAGATCATCAGCAAATCGATCAAGGATAACGGCATTGTCGCTCGCTGGGGAAGTGACGAATTCATCGTGCTTCTGCCCGATACGGAGAAGGAAAAAGCCGAGGCATACATGAACATCTGTAAGTGCCAGTTCCCCGGCGTCACCGTCAACGGCATTCCGCTCCGCGTTCTGATCGGCTATGCCACCCGTACGGACCCCGCCGTTTCCCTTCAGGACACCGTGCAGTCCGCGGAGATCCACGGCCAACAGAGCAATTTTACCATGTGATTTTTGTGTGTCGGCCGCCGCGCCGGAAGATTTCTGCGAAAGTTCTCTTTAGCAGTTTTTAGCAATTCTCTTTAAATGGATGTCAAGTGACTTTTAGCAGTTCTCTATAAAAGTATATAAAGTGACTATTTTCTTAGTATTTGATACTTGAAGTCTTGTATGCGTCTTGTTACAATATGCAAACTGAATCGTAACTTAACGATGCTATACTGATTTCACACTAACAGGAAAATCACGGGAAAACAGCTAAACGCGGGCATTCCGCGCCTCACATACTAAGGAGACCAAAAGTGAAGAATTCTTCGCAGAATTATAACATTTACCGTTCTTCGCGCAGACGCAATGCGGCGAAGAGAAGAAATTTTGCTCTTGCATGCCTGATCATCTGCATGGGCTGCGTCATTGCTGACATCGTTTTTATCAGCATGCTTATTTCTAAGAAAAACAACAAACCTGCCGCCACGTCCACAACAACTGCCGGGCAGAGTTCTTACGAAACGGACGAGGAAGGAAATCCGATCGTTCCGACTGACCTTTCCGGTTCGGATACGACTGCCGATCCGGCTGCCACTTCTTCCGAGACCGCTCCGGTTGCAAAAGTCACGACTGTGGATGCGGATACGCGTGCCGCCAACCTCGCGGCTCTCCAGAAGAAGGTCGGGGATTACCTGACCCAGCAGAGCGGCCGGTATTCCATGTGCTACATCAACTTGAACAACGGCGAGACGATCGGCGTCAACGAAACCACGCCTTTTATTGCCGCAAGTTCCATCAAGCTCGCTTACAACACTTATCTTTATGAGAAAGCTGAAGCCGGTGAGATCAGCCTGGACGAGAAGATCGCGTACAAAGCGTCGAAATACGTAGATGGTGTTAACGGTGGCGATTATGAGGGTGGTACAGGAACGATCCAGAATTCTGCAGACGGAACCGAGTATCAGCTGTCAGAAGCTTCCCACCTCTCCATCACGATCTCCGATAACTGCGGTACCAACATGGTCATCCGCCGTCTTGGTGGCGAGGATGCCATCAACAACAATTTCTTCAAGACGATCAGTTCGGTAGTCGATTACAGAACCAAGGCAACCTATACCGATTACACCGGAACAGAAAAGTCCGGCATGCGCCGTACTTCTGCTGTTGACCTTGCCAAGTACGCCGATCACCTTTACAAGGATTACAAGAGAAACCCGTCTCACTATGAGCCGCTGATCAACGATCTGTGCCACACCGAATACAGCTGGGGCGTCCCGGCCGGTGTGCCTTCTGAGATTGACGTCGGCCACAAGGTCGGTTTCAACGGTCCGGCTTACAACGACATAGGTATCGTTTTCGGCACAGAGGATTATGTACTCTGCCTCATGACAGAGAGCGGCGACGCCAGCCGCGCGAAGACCATTATGGGCGAAGTTTCCAAGATGGTTTATGAATATGTAGAATCCAATTACGCCTGAGTTGCGGGGAGCGCCGGCAGGCGCGCGAGCCGCAGGCAGGGCAGGCCGCATGGCCGCCGGAGAGAGCGCTTGCGCAAAGGCGAGATGAGAAAGAGGAACGAAAGTGCTTTTCCAGAAGGGGAAGCACTTCTTTTTTATTCGTGCGTTCCATCCAGGCCGAAAAGATCGATCGTGTTTTCTTCCAGATTCCGCATGTTCAAAGGGCTCCCCTCCACTTCGTGGGTAAGGATAAGATTCTTGCCGGTATAGATACCGTTTTTTCTGTAAAGATCGAGCTTCTGCATGTTGCGCTTGCGATACCCCGGATCATCAAGAAGCCCAAAATGCTCATGGTAATATATCTTGCGTGTCTGCTTGTGGAGCAGCGTAAAATCCGGGTGGCGGGTGATCCCACCTTCCAGCAGCAGCGGACATTCGTACTTGTACGGAATACCCAGCCCGAAATACATATCCGCGATCCACGCCTCCGACTTCGTCCTCACCATCTCCCCGCGCCGCGTCGGGTAGATCAGCTCCTCCCTGTGATAATCGTACTCAGGGAAAGCCGTCTTCTGCCATATTTCCGCATACGTGTCGTTGTCGATCAGATACGGTTTGACAAGCGCCCGCCGCGCGGGATGAAGATTGCGGTAGATGTGGTCGGAAGAAAAAAGCCTGCCATGTTTCAACACACGGTTAATTTCATGTAGCTCCTGTTCAACGCTTGAAATCAGTGAATCCAAATACTCCCTCTGACAAAGCTGTTTCACAAATTCCGATTTAGTCGAATTGAGATATTTTCTTACCTCGTGGCCGTCCACTTTAGTAACCTGATAATACAGCGGTTTCCCGGCCCTCCCTGCAATCCGGAGTCGTCCATCCGGCAAAGTTTCCCGCATTTGCTTGATACCTTGCAGCAGTCTTTCCAGATACTCCTGCCGCTCCTTCATCTGTTGAATCAAAGTACACATAAAAAAATCCTTTCGATAGATGTATTTTCTTCATCTTGAAGGTGTACGCAAAACGCCAAAAACAAAATGAATAATTAACACATCATCTAATAGGAAAACAAAAACTTCATGACGAAGAATAAGTATATTAAACTGTAGATTTCGTTGAAAATCAAGAGAATCATTCATGCAGATCCATAAGATTTCATATCTCGCATGAGGGTGTAGTTCTTTTCATGCGTTTCTATCTTTTTTACCTCTACGCATGACTATTTTTTCAGTCATTTTATGCGTTTTTTCGAAAAGCACTTTCGCGCATGACGAATGATTTTATATCGCTACGTTTTTTCAGTTATTTGGGACATTTCGTTGTTTTCGCATGAGAGAACTCTCACTTATTCATTCCTTTCATCATGCGAAAACACCTGTTTTCACTATCTGCATACTTGCCTCAAAAAATAAGTCATGCGATTTATACAATAATCTTTTTTCGCATGACGCCGTCATGCATTTTTCTCAAAAACGTCTTTCCGCATGACCGCTTGATAGGTCTTGCAGCACTCTTGAAAAGCACTATAGAACTGCTCTATTCTGCTCCGTCCGCCTCAATCTCCCCCAACGCGCGCTCGGCCCACTCGACGACCTGCTCGTCCGGTTCCTCCGTGTCGCCGAGCTCGTACGGCAGGTGCGCTTCCTCGTACTTGAACTCGCCCATTTTGTGGAACGGCAGAAGGTCGACGCGCTCGACGCATTTGAACGTCTTGAGTTTGCGGATCCCATCCAGCAGTTCGCCGTTGGCCGCTCTCCACTCTTCTTCCGCTCCAAAAGCACTTCCGTCGGGCTTTTTGTCTATCAGTGTGATCCCGGGCACCATGACGTGACGGATCCACACCGGCTTTCCCGCTGCCTCGCGATCGCCCAGAAGTTTCCAAGCGTGATCGGTAGTAAATCCTGTTAACTCTTTTGCCTTATCGGCATCAAAACTCTTGATATCCAGAAGCAGAAGGTCCGCTTCCATCGCAGCCTCGAGCGCCACGCCTTCGCAGTAGATCCCGGATGTGTCGATGGCCACGTGCAGCCCCTCTTCGTGCAGCGCCCGCGTCAAGGCCAGCACAAACTCCGCCTGCCGTAACGGCTCGCCGCCGGAGATCGTCACGCCGCCGCTTTTGATATAGGTGCGGTATCGGAGGATCTGCTTCACCTGATCCTCCACGGTCACTTCTTCCCCGCCTTCAAACGCCCAGGTGTCGGGGTTATGACAGAACTTACAGCGGAGCGGACACCCCTGCAGAAAGACAATGAAACGAAGACCCGGTCCGTCGACCGCGCCCAACGTCTCAATTGAATGCACATAACCTTTTACAGAATTATCCATCTCTTAAATACCACCGCTTTAATTATACGCGATCACTGCTCCTCAGCAACTATTGTCGCCACGCGGCTTTACGCGATCACTGCTCCTCGGCAACCATCGTCGCCACGCGGCTCTGGATATTTGCCGCCACCGCCTCTGCCGTCTTGGATCCGTCGAAGAAAGCCGGTGCCTCTTCCTGAATGATCTCTTTAATCGCCTCGGGCATGCAGACAGGATTTCCGATCCGCTCGACAAAACCGACGAACTTTGCAGCTTCTTCTGCATTGAGCGGCGCGGTATTCGTGCTCCGCCCGAACTCCTTTACCGCTGTCTCATAATCCCAGATATTCAGTTCCATCGCATGATCCAAACACTCCCGACAGATATTGATTGCGTATGCCGCATTCACGTCGGAGATCTTCTCCTGCACATCCGGCTGCAGCATGTATCGGACAAAATCCCATGCCTCATCCTGGTTTTTAGAAAACGCAGAAATCGAAATCGTTGAAGCGGCCTCAGCACCCAGACCCGAACCTCGGGAAGTCGGCCATCCGATCACCTGCGGATCACCGCCGCAAAGATCCGAGCATTGCCCGTAATCGTGGAGGCTTCTGCTAGCGAAGAACGAAAATCTGCATAATCCCGCATCCATCGCCGCATCGTCCGAACTATGGTAGTTGTATATGTCATCCACATTTAACGATTCCATGAGACCATTAAACGTACTTTCACTGACAGGCTTGTCGCACATTTTACTGATCTTCAGAAGTTTGATGAAATCCTCGCTGTCAAAGTGCACTTCATAGCGGTTGTAATCCACATAGTGGCTGAAATCCTGTGCTACCAGTTTGAGAAGGAATTCCACGCCGTTTCCGTACATAGTAAGAAACGGAAGCGTACCATCCGGGAATCCCGACAACAGATCCATGAAAGAATCGATCGAATATTCCGTATTTGCCCCTACCGTTTTCTTGTCTGTAAGCAAAGCATCAAATTCAAAAGAAAGCGGAAGCATATAGAGCTTTCCTTCCTCTTCAAAAGCACGCAGCACGTTATCAAAGTACAGACTCCTGTCGATCCCGTTTGCACCGTCAAGATACGGATTCAGATCGACCAGAACATGCTCTGAATTGAACTTTCCGTAATCGTAGAAATTCATCAGGATATCCGGTCCGTTTCCCGACTTCATATCCAGAAGCACATGATCGGCAATATCCGCCCGCGCTTTGCTGTATGCGCTTGTTGAACTGATATCTCCGGTATGATCATAGATCAGGACCCTCGCCTTACTCTCCGGCCGCTTGTTATACTCAATGACCGCACGCTCGTACACACCACGAAGACCATACGCCCCAAGGTTCAGTACTTTTCGCCCCGCATACGGATTCTTATCGGCTTTTTCGAGTTTCAGGATGGTATGCACACTCGAATAGCGGCCGGCGCCAAGCGAGATCTCCTTCGATTTCGAAAAATAAAACTCCGTATCCGATCTCACATAAAGGCTGCCGATGTTTCCCTGCGGAATATCCGTGTCGCTCCAAAGAAGGATCTGCGTCTGCTCACCCGTCTGAAGGTCCCATTTTAAAAGCCCGTTGATTCCGATCTCATACGCCGCATCCGAAGTATAGGTAAGGTTCAGCGGCACTTTCAGTTCACTTGTAGTACCGATCAGCTGGTTATGCTCCAGATCCGCTTCATAAAACGTACTCTCCAAGCCGCCACCCGTGTACCGGACCATCTCCACATAGATCGTATCGCCGATCTTTTGGACCGACTGAGGCTGCTCCCCCATCAGGATCACATGCTTGTTTTTCCCGGCAAGGTCCACTTCGTAAAGCGTATCCCAGCTACGAAGGACCACGTCGCCGTTTGCAAGCTCGAAAAGCTCTAGCCCCTCGACCATACCGGTGAGCTTGACCTTATCTGTGCGTTTGCCGGTCTTGGCATCAAAGAACCAGAAATACCCGACACGCTTGTCCGTATTCCGGTTCAGAAATTGACCCCATCCCAGAAGACGCCCGTCCTTCAACTGAATAATATTATTCAGTTCCTCACTGACGCCCATTTCCAGATTGGCGATCAGCTTGCCCGAATAATCGAAAATCCCATATTCCGGATGATTGTACTCGTATATAAGCGCATCATGCTTCTTCAAGCCATCAATGGAAAAATCCTGTTCATTCAGGATATCCTGCACGTCCTTCGGTACCTCATAGTAAGTGCACCCCGTCGCAATCAGAAAATCCGCGTAATAATGGATCCCGCTAATATCCTGATATTGAAGTGTCTTCGACGCATCCACCGGGAAAGAAACTTCCAATTCCGTATCCGCATAGTACGGATCCGTCTCCAGGATCACACCGTCCGGATGCGGCACATACGCAGCCTGCCCGGCACTTCCTGAACCCTGCGTCTCCCCCTGCGAACCCGCGCTCTCACCAGAAGGCGACACACTGCTATCCGGGTCACTCTTCTTACAAGCCCCCGCCGCCAGCACCATCGACAAAGCCAGTACACCCGCCACGACCCGCATCACATTTCTTCGCCAAAAGCACTTCATCCGATCGTCTCCCATTTTTCTTTTTGACACACATAACGTGTTTACATTATGAAAGGGAAAACAGCTGCATGCAACCGTTTTCCCTCTTTGTTAGAAAAATGAAAAATTTATTCTTTCGCGTATTTCTTTTCGTCGCTGGGTCCTCGCCGCTGCGCGTCTGCGGAATCGCTCCGAAAAGCAATCTGCGAAAAATCAGAATTTCGAATGCACTGTTCTGCGCACAACCTCCATTTGTTGCTCATGTGTGAGCGTCGTGAAGTTTACCGCATATCCCGAAACGCGGATAGTGAGCTGCGGGTATTTTTCCGGGTGATCCATGGCGTCGAGCAGTGTCTTACGCAGGATCACGTTTACGTTGATGTGGTGGCCGCCGTCGGTGAAGTAACCGTCAAGGAGATTGTAGAGGTTGACCTTCTGCTCTTCTTCGCTCTTTCCGAGTGTGGACGGCAGGATGGAGAAGGTATAGGATATACCATCTTCGCTGTAGTCGTACTGCAGGTTGGCAACGGATCTCATGGATGCGACGGCACCGGATCTGTCACGGCCGTGCATCGGGTTGGCACCCGGCGCGAAGGGTTCGCCGGCTTTACGGCCGTCCGGTGTGGAACCGGTCTTCTTACCATAAACGACATTCGATGTGATCGTCAGGATCGACTGGGTCGGACGCGCGTTTCTATAGCACTTGTGCTTGCTGAGCTGCTTCATGAACTTGCGCACCACTTCCGCTGCGATACGGTCTACCTTCGGGTTATCGTTTCCGTACTGCGGATAATCGCCGGTGATCTCAAAATCGACAGCCAGACCCATCTCGTTACGGATCGGCTTTACCTTCGCGTACTTGATCGCAGAGAGGCTGTCCGCGATGACCGACAGACCGGACAGGCCGCAAGCCATGGTACGGTCGATCTTCTCATCGTGAAGCGCCATCTCGAGACGCTCGTAGCAGTACTTGTCATGCATGTAGTGAATGACGTTCAGAGTGTTGATATAAAGTTTACTGAGCCATGCGCAGGTCTCATCGAAACGCGCCATGACCTCATCGTAATCGAGGTATTCGGAAGTGATCGGGTTTCGGACCGGACCCACCTGGTCACCCGTCTTCTCATCACGACCACCATTGATCGCATAAAGCAGTGCTTTTGCCAGGTTCGCACGGGCACCGAAGAACTGCATCTGCTTGCCGACACGCATGGCGGAAACGCAGCAGGCGATGGCGTAATCGTCGCCGAACTTCTCACGCATCAGCTCGTCGCTCTCGTACTGGATGGAGGAGGTGTTGATGGAGATCTTCGCGCAGTACTTCTTGAAATTCTCCGGGAGATTCGGGCTCCACAGGATCGTCATGTTCGGTTCCGGTGCGGATCCGATGTTCTCGAGGGTATGAAGGAAACGGTAGCTCATCTTGGTGACCATGTGGCGGCCGTCCAGTCCGATGCCGCCGATGGACTCGGTGATCCATGTCGGGTCGCCGGAGAAAAGCTCGTCGTAGGCAGGGGTTCTGAGGAAGCGTACGATACGCAGCTTCATGATGAAGTGGTCAACGACCTCCTGGATCTCGGACTCCGTCATGGTGCCGTTCTTCAGTTCTTCTTCCGCGTAGATATCGAGGAAGGTGGACACACGCCCGAGGGACATGGCCGCGCCGTTCTGCTCCTTGACCACGCCGAGGTATCCGAAGTACAGCCACTGCACTGCCTCAGTGAAATTTCTGGCCGCGCGGGAGATGTCGAAGCCGTAGCTCTGGGCCATCTTCGTCAGTTCGTAAAGGCTCTTGACCTGCTCGGAGATCTCTTCTCTCTGCTGGATCGTCTCCACGTCCATGACATCCGGCAGGATCTGGTCCTTCGCTTTTCTCTTCTGGGCAATAAGAAAAGCCGTTCCGTAAAGCGGGATACGGCGGTAGTCGCCGATGATACGTCCGCGGCCGTAAGCGTCCGGAAGGCCGGTCAGGATACCGCAGTGACGTGCGCGCTGCATCTCAGGTGTATAAGCGTCGAAAACGCCGTCGTTGTGTGTTTTTCTATATTGGAAGACGCGCTCGACTTCCGGATCCATCTCTCTTGCGTAGGCATCGAGAGAAGATCTTACCATGCGGATACCGCCAAACGGCATGATCGCGCGCTTAAGCGGAGCATCGGTCTGAAGTCCGACGATCTTTTCTTTGTCTTTGTCGATATATCCCGGGGCGTGGGAAGTAATAGTAGATATAGTATGCTCGTCGATGTCGAGTACGCCGCCGTTCTCTTTTTCCTTCTTGCGAAGCTCCAGGATCTTGTCCCAGAGGTCCAGCGTGGCCTGCGTCGGGCCCGCGAGGAACGACTCGTCTCCATCGTACGGGGTATAGTTCTTGTTGATAAAGTCGCGGACACAGATGTCCTCCGACCATTTTCCAGGTACAAACATTGCAATAATCCTCCCTATCGAACACTTTCTGCGGAGCACCCTTAGTCGGGCCCTCTCCCGAATCATTCATCTAAAAAAGCCTTGCATGGATCTCATCCGCGCTTCGGTTTTTCCTCTGCAAAAGCACTGTACCTCCGCTTTCCTTCTTCGGGTGCCACCCCGCGGGAGGATCTGCATTATTGCCGGGCGCCACCCCGTAATGCAGCCGTTTCGGCAAAGGACGATCGCCACATCGTCCACAGCGTTTCTGAAGAGAGATACTCTCTCTGTTCAAACGATTTCCATTACCGCTCCATCATAACGCAAGGGCGTGTCAATGTCACCCGTTTGGACGAAGATTTTTTATACAAATTCCTTAACAAATTCAAGCATGAGTTCGGCATATTTTTAAGTCGTGATTCCGGCACAATTTCAGGCATGATTTCAGAACAACTCTCAGGCGGGATTTCAGCACAATTCTCAGGCAGGATATCAGCGCTTCCACTTAACGTGACAATTTTCTCACGTACGACTTCGGGAAATCAATAATAATTAATATGGAACAATTCGAAAACACAAGACAATTGGAGGCTGACAATGAAGAAAGCTATTCGAAACCTACTCGCTGTGGCTCTTACGGCAAGCATGATCCTGCCTGCGGCCGCATGTAAGAAAACGAAAAACACTGCTTCTGAAGAAAGCGGTTCCAGCGAAGCTGCCAATGCTGATGCTTCGGACGACAATGATTCAGACGATGGCGCGGACAAGGATGCAGATGCAGACACGGACGCAGATGCGGACAAGGCTACGTCGGGAACACTGAAACAGAATCCTATCCGGACGATCTCGGCCGATGATCCGTATTACAAATCAGAATATACAGAACTGAAGCTGGATCCGGTTGAAGGCGTGACATTTGCGACGAAGGAATTTGTCAACGCTTCGATCGTAGGCGACCGAATCCTGGTAACTGTAAACGTGACCTTGAAGGACGGATCTTCGGAAGAAAATCTTTTGGCGAAAAACTACTGGGCAAGGGATGCCGTCTTGTATACCAGCCTGCAGCTTTTCGACCTGAACGGAAATTGTATTGCCATCCTTCCCATGGAGCAGGACTGTGAATTCCAGCGCGCCTATGAGATGGAAAAAGACGAGATCCTGGTCATGGCGGCTAAGTACGACTATGGCGAGTGTAAAGCCAAACCGGCATTTTTTGTGATGTCCCCTTCCGGCGAAAAGATCCGTGATCTTCAGTTTGATATCAAGGGAGATATCTACGAAATGCAGGCCTATCCTCTCGATAACGGCAATATCTTTGTCGCAGCCAGGGGAGCGATCTACCTCTTTGATGCCGAAGGCAAGCTGATCAAGCAGAACAAGGCAGACAGTCTTGGTCCTCTCATGAACCATTCGGACGGCAAATGGTATGTCGCGCAGATGATCCCACCCTACTACACCATCGGTGCTTTTCAGGAAGTGGACGTGAACACCGGAGAACTGAAGGAAACGTATAAAGTGGATAAGGAGATCATCCCGTATCTTCAGAAAAGCACAGAGTGCCTCATCTTCTCTGAGGAAGGCGTCGCACAGTTCAACATTGAACAGAATAAATCCACCCAGATCCTTTCCCCGGAGAACTCTGACATATACTGCGCTCACCTGACGTGCGGCCGGATCGAGTCCGACGGTTCGATGCTTTTCGTGAATGCGGAACCGGACAAGGATAATGATAAAGCCAATACAGACTGCTATTGCTATTACGCCAATACGATGTCGGTCGTACGGCTCACGCCTGCGGATAAGAATTCTCAAGCCGGAAAAGTACTGCTCAAGCTTGCTTTGAGCGCCGATACCGATCCGTATTTCACCGAGACGATCAGAAGGTATAACGCAGATCCGGCAAATCACGCCTACATCGAGGTCGTCACCATCTCTGACGAGAACTATATGTTCCATCTGGATACGGAACGTAACCAGCTGCTGGGCAATTCTGCAAAATTAGCGGCCAAGGATATGTATGAAGGTACCGGAGCGGATATTCTTGTCGGATTCTCCGGACTCTCCGAGCTCAATGACGGCAAGCTTCTTCTTGACCTGAAACCGTATCTGGAAGCCGATAGCAGCATCAAAAAAGAAGACTACTTCGATAACATTTTCAGTGCTTTTGAAAAAGACGGAAAACTATATAGTTTCCCGCTCACCTACACAATCAACGGAATGCGGGTAAACCGTAATGTAGTGGACGCCAAGCAAAAGTGGACGTTCGCTGATATTGACAAAATGAGCAGCAAGCTCCCGACCGGCAAGCGCATCTTCCCGGAATACTCGTGTGAGGATATGCTTCTTCTTATGCTGACTTCTTCTTCGTCGGATTTCATCAACTATGAAAAGGGCGAAGTGGATTTCAACAGTGATAGTTTCAAAGCCATGCTTCAGACGGCGAAGAACTACTGTGTACCCGAGCCGGAGTACAACGATGGTATTATCAAGCAAGGCGACCGTATAATCTTCCCGTTCGAGCAGTTTGATGAAGATATGACCGCTGCGGAAAAGATCTATATCACCAGTATGCAGGACTATTACGATCTGATCTATTCGGCGCAAGGCCAAAAAACAGTCTTTGCCGGTTACCCTTCCGCAGAAGGAAAGAGCCTGACCGCTTACGGCGGACTGACCATTTCCATCACGAAGTGCGCTTCTGATCCGGATATTGCCTGGGAATTCATCCGTTATTGTCTCAACGATGAAACACAGGAATACCTGAGCACCGGCATGGTCACGCTGCCTGTCAGCCGGAAAGTTCTGAATAAGAGCATCGAGGACTTCAACGGAGCGAAGTATGCGGAATATGAAAGAGATCCGGTTGGTTACGGTGACCCGCCGCTTCTGATCGACGATGAAAAGAAGGTGGAACTTGTTGACATGATCTCTTCCATAGACAACGCCTATTATCTCGACAGCGGGCTCATGACAGCGATACTTACCGAGTCCGACAGATACTTCAAAGATTGGGAGACACTCGACAATGTCTGCGACGCCCTTCAGAAGGAAGCGACTGAGATCATGAAGAGCAGGTAAGGCTGATCACGAAGAAAAGTTAAGAACGACGCGAGATACTGTCTCGTCTAAAGTGCCTCCCAAAAAGTTGGACAACAACTCCGGGAGGCACTTCACTGTTTTTAGTCAGCTCACTTTTGCGTTTTCCCATCATATGGGCTAACTGGTCCTCATTCTAGATCAGCTCACTTTGACGGTTTTCACTAATATGGTCTAATCAATGTCCATAGGCGATTAGCACATTTGGACATTACTGCCGTGTTTGAGCTAATCGTTTCTTCTACCTGGCCTCGGACGATTAGCTCATCTCTTGGATTTGTATCATATAGTCTAACAGCAAGTGCTTTTCGATAAGACCATTTCGTCTGAACAGAGGCAAATGAGCTAATCATCCGCTGTTTTTGGTTAGCGCAATCAGCGGAATATGCGTCATTCGGTCTAACTAATCAACACGTTTCATACGTTTCTTTCAAAAGCACTGTACTTTTGCCGGAATAGCCGGGATCACTTATAGTCTTCCACATCAAACTTTCTGTCTTTGAAGTAGAAATCGCGGTCGGCTTCCGTGATCTCGCGGACCACGTGGCAGGGATTTCCGACAGCAAGCATATTGTCCGGGATATCCTTCGTCACGACGGATCCTGCGCCGATCACGACGTTGTTTCCGATCGTTACGCCGGGAAGGACGCAGACATTTCCTCCGATCCAGACATTATTCCCGATCGTGATATCGATCCCGTACTCATAGCCGGAGTTTCTCGTTTCCGGATGAAGCGGATGTCCGGCGGTGCAGAGCATGACGTTCGGGCCGCACATGAAATTGTCGCCGACTTTGACCTTACCGACATCCAGCACTACGAAATTGTAGTTGGCGAAGAAGTTCGACCCGACCTCGATATTGTAGCCGTAATCGCAGAAGAAAGGAGACTCGATGCAAAGATATCCTTCCTTCGTTTTTCCAAGGATCTCGCGAAGAAGTTTCTCCCGCTCCTCCGGCTGATCCGGCGGAAGGCTGTTGTACTTGAAAACCTTCGTCTTATTCGTCATACGCTCCTCGGAAAGCCCGTCCAGCCAGGACTTATAAGGCAGATTTGCCAGCATTCTTTCTTTATGGTTCATGGTCCTTCTCCTCCATTTCCTGCCGATGTCGGCCAATATCTTGTCTTCATTATATGTGTATCCAAAAGCATTGAAAAGGCGTATAATCTATAGCATGAAAAAGGAGGAACGCACATGAAGAAACAGGATCCGAATGACAAGAAGAATATGACTGCGGCTAAGATCATTCTTGGCATCACGGCCACGGCTGCCATCTGCATGAACCTGAACGGTTGTGTGTACGGTTCCGGCGGAGTAAGCCAGGTCCCGAAGAAATCCTCCACCACCAAGACCGAAACGACAACAACGGAACCGGAGGAAGTATTCAGTTCCGAGGACAACATCAATCAGGATGTGTACGGACCGCCGGAGGATTTTGATCCTTCCGACAATGAGAATACGGAAGTCTATGGAGCACCGGAATACTTTGATCCGACTGACAACCTGAATCAGGATGTCTATGGTCCACCGGAAGACTTTTCCATGGATGGAGCCGACAAAGGCTGATTTGCCGGAACCTGAACTGACAGGACAAATTTCGGGCTGAACTGCCGTATCGGAAAGAATTTATGCGTGACGTCAAATTGATCAAGACACAACATATGAACCAGCTTGCGGAGTACACGGAGAAGCTCTATGCGCATCCGAGACTTCGCAATCTTTTTCTGGAACTCACCAACGCCTGTAACGAGCGTTGCTTTCACTGCGGCAGCAACTGCTCCGTTCCGAGGCCGGAGGAACTGTCCACGGAAGAATTCAAGGGCATCCTTGACCAGATCAAGGAAGACTTCGATATCCGTTCGATATTCCTCGATATCACGGGTGGCGAACCGCTTCTGCGGAAAGACTTTTTCGAGATCATGAATTATGCGAAAAAACTCGGGTTCAACTGGGGCATGACCAGTAACGCCACCCTGATCACGAAAGAGGTCGCACATAAGCTTGCCGAAGCAGGCATGCGGACGATCTCCGTTTCCATCGATGGTCTTCCAGAGACCCATGACCGGCTCCGCGGATTTAAGCGTGGTTACGAACTGGCCATGCAGGGTGTACAGAATCTGATCGATGAGAAAGCCTTCTCCTCTATCCAGATCACCACAGTATTCAACCACGAAAATATCCGGGAACTGGATCAGCTTTTCGAGATCATGAAAGGGATCGATATCGATTCCTGGCGTGTGATCAATATCGAACCCATCGGCCGCGCCCTCACCAGGCCTGAACTGATGTGCACACCGGAAGACCTCCGGACCATGTTCGATTTCATCCGTTCGGCGCGCCGCGAAGGCTACCCGGTCCAATACGGCTGCAGCCATTATCTCGGTCTGGATTATGAGGTGGAAGTCCGCGACTGGTACTGGCTTTGTAACGCCGGCGTTTATACGGCAAGCATCACCTGCACAGGGGATATCACCGCCTGTCTCGATATTGAGAGAAACCCCAAGGTCATCTTCGGCAATATCCGGAAAAACCGTTTTAAAGATGTCTGGGAAAACGAATTTAAGATCTTCCGTCAGGACAAATCGGAAACCTGCGGCAAATGCAAAGACTGCGAGCACAAGCGTTTCTGCCGCGGAGATGCGTATCACTCCTGGGACTATGAAAAAGACGAACCGATGGTCTGCATGAAGGGCATCCTCTTCGAGTAGGAAGACACGCGGGCAGGACAAGAACTCCCCGCGTGGATAGTGCTTTTCGCAAAAGAAAGACCCGGTGACAGATTTGACAAATCGCACAACACGAAACTTATGGCATTGAATATTTCGAAGTGGTATCTTATACGGGATGAAAAAGGAGATTAAGATTATGCGCAAAACCAAGATCATCTGTACTTTGGGTCCGGCAGCGGACTCTGACGACATTATAAGAGAGCTTATGCTGGCCGGCATGAACGTGGCCAGACTGAATTTTTCCCATGGTTCCTACGAGGAACACCAGCAGCGTATCGACCGCGTGAAAAGGATCCGTGAAGAGCTGAATCTTCCGGTCGCCCTTCTGCTCGATACCAAAGGCCCGGAGATCCGGACCGGCGAATTTGAAGGCGGCAAAACCACCTTTACGGAGGGTGCGGAGGTCGTGATCCGTGAAAAGGATGTGATCGGTACCGACAAGGAGTTTTCCGTTTCCTATAAGGACCTTGCCCACGACGTCAAAGTGGGTTCCCGCATCCTGATCGACGACGGTCTCATCGAGTTGATCGTCAAGAAGATCAAGGGTGGCGATATTTACTGCACCGTCAGCAACGGCGGCCCGGTCTCCACGAAGAAGAGTGTCAATGTTCCGGATGTGGAGCTCTGCCTTCCGGCGCTGACCGCAAAGGACAAGGAAGATATCCTCTTCGCCGTTAAGAACGAGTTCGACTTCATCGCCGCGTCTTTCGTACGAAAAGCACGTGACGTCCAGGAGATCCGTCATATCCTTGAGAAGCACGGTGATCACGGTATCAACATCATTGCGAAGATCGAGAATAACGAAGGTATCCTGAACTTCGACGAGATCCTGAAAGTAAGTAACGGCATCATGGTTGCCCGTGGTGACCTCGGTGTAGAGATCCCGGCGGCAAATGTTCCGATCGTCCAGAAAAGATGCATCCAGCAGTGCCATCAGGCCGGTAAGATCTCCATTACCGCGACCCAGATGCTCGACTCCATGATCCGTAATCCCCGCCCGACCAGAGCGGAGGTTTCCGACGTGGCAAACGCGATCTACGATGGTACTTCCGCAGTCATGCTTTCCGGTGAGACCGCCAACGGCAAGTACCCGGTCGAGGCCCTGAAGATGATGGTCGAGATCGCCGAGCAGACCGAAGCATCCATCGATTACTGGGATCAGTTCAGCAAGTCCAAGCCGCAGATGATGCCGTCCGTCGCAAACGCCATCTCGCACGCGACCTGCACCACCGCCATGGACATCCATGCCAAGGCCATCGTAACGGTAACTCACGGCGGACGTACGGCCCGTCAGATCTCCCGTTTCCGCCCAGCCAGCCCCATCGTGGCCGGCACGCTTTTCGCACGTGTACAGCGCCAGCTGAACCTTTCCTGGGGCGTCTATCCGATCCTGGTTCCGGAAGTGACGACCACCGACGAATTGTTCGAGGTCGGTATGCAGGCTGCCCAGAAGTGCTCGTTCCTCAGCAGCGGTGATCTCGTGGTCATGACCGGCGGCACCCCTGTCGGCATGAGCGGTACGACCAACACCATCCGCGTCCAGGCCCTCGGCAAGTCGATCGTGCACGGCAACGGCCAGCCCACTTCCGATGAGCAGGGCTCCCACGTCACCGGCACCGTTTACATCGTTAAAGATCCGGAGCATCTTGATGCCCAGCCCGCCCTCGCGGAGGACGACAGCATCATCCTGGTGGCACCGTACACCAACAACAAGATGATGCCCTTCATCAAGCATGCAAAAGCACTGATCGTCGAGGATGACGATTCGGCTTCCCATGCCGCGACAGTGGCCATGGCGCTGGATATTCCGGCCATTCTCTCCTGCGAGAACTGCACCAAGATCCTGACCGACGGGGCCACGGTTTCCGTCGACGCCAAGCGCGGAAGTGTGTCCTGATAAGAGGGCTCTCCGCCGCTCCGAAAGACCTCTAAAATCCCTGATTTTTGCGTAATTTGTGGGTTTGTGGTATAATTTCAGATAATTATCGCATACCCTTTCCGGGAAAACCGGATCAGGGGACGAGGCAGAAGCTGTTTTTGTGGAGCCGGGAAAGCCGGATCCGCAGTACAGAACTGAAGGAGATTTGAATGAAGTTTATCGGACTTCCGAAACATATCACCAGAAGCAGGAGCCGCTTCTCGACATTTGTCGGTATCGGTATAATAATCCTGCTTGCTTTTTCCTGTGTGGTCGGCACGGATACTCTTCTGAGCAGTAAGAAGAAGGGCGAAGAGAAGGATTACGATTCGGTAAGCAATATCGCTTATAAGGCCGGTTCCACAGAGCTGGACGCTACCGAAACAACGATTGAAGAAACCCTGGCTGCCGGTATGCAGGCTCTCAGCGAAGACGCTACCCTGGACGAAAATGCCGTAGACGGAAAGCCTTATGACAGAAACAGAGATTTTACTGATGACCGGAGTTCAGACGAACAGGACAGGCTTCCGATATCGTTCTCACAGAAGGATGCGCCTGCCGAGACTACCACTGAGCCGGTCACAGACGGAACAACAGTAGATACGGACGGCGGTGCCGGAGGATCCTCTTCCGAGCCGGCTGCTACAACAGAAGCCGAGCCTACAGCCGAACCTACTTCTGAGCCGACAAACACCCCTGTTCCGACCGAGAAGCCGGAGCCCACGAATACTCCGAAGCCGACGGAAGCGCCGAAATGGACGGAAACTCCGAAGAGTGGTACGTATTATGTAACCGGCGAAGTAAATGTCCGTTCCGGTCCGGGCACGGAATACCCGATCACCAAGACGCTTTACGCCGGTGACGCCATCGAAGTCGTAGCGATCACCAGCAACGGATGGTTCCGAACGATCCGTGATACTTATGTACTCGCCGATCTCTGCACCGATGAGAAGCCGGCGACACCTACCCCGGTTCCTACGCCGACTCCGAAACCGGAGCCGACGAATACTCCTGCTCCTGAAAAGAAGGACACTCCGACCCCTGTACCGACGCCTACGCCGGTCCCGGAAGAGGAGCCGGATCCGACACCTGCACCAGAACCAACACCAAAGCCCAAGGACGGCGAAATGGTGCTTGTCGGCAGTGATTTTAAAGTGACTTTTTACGGTCCGGACTACGCTGGTCCCGGAACCGATAACCGTACCACCAGAACAGGCACGATTGCAACAGAAGGCCGCACGATCGCGGTCGATCCGGACGTCATTCCGCTCGGTTCCACGGTATACGTGGAAAACGACCCTCTTGGCGGCGACGGATATTACATTGCAGAAGATACCGGTTACGGCGTGGACGGCCATACCATTGACATTTTTGCAGAGGACGGCGAATCCGGAAATCACCCGACCCGGTATGATGTCAAGGTGTACATTGTATATTAAAGAAAGCTTAGAGGAAGCTATATATGGCATCAGCAAAAAACCGTAGCGCGTCGGACAAGAAGTCTGCCGCGCCGAATTATAATAATGCGGTCCGCCTCCCTTCTGCTGCAAAGAAAAAGAAGCAGGCACCCGCATCCGGAAAGTCCGGGAAAACCAAGCGTTCCGCTTCCGGTTCCTGGACAGACAGAGAGATCCAGGATGAGATCTCACTCCATCTGAACCGATCACACAAAGTCGAGAAAACCGAAAAATCCGGCAAAAGTGCTTTTGGCGCGGTAGCGAAAGCAGCGAAGAAGTCCGGCAAAGCGGACCATTCCGCGAAAGCCCCGAAGGCAGAAAAAGCCTCCAAGGAGGGCAAGTCTTCCAAGTCGTCCAAGGGCTCTTCTTCGAAGAAAGATCTCGCCGCCAAGGCGACCAAACTCAACAAGAAACTCCTGAGTGCGGGCTCTTTCGGTTCAGCGTCGGAGGAAGTATTATCCGAGATCAACACCACCTTCTTCAAGGCCGTACAGGACGCGGAGAAGGCGTTTGCGAGCAAGCGTGAGTCCCACAAGCTTAAGGTCATCCCGCTCGGCGGCATGCAGGAGATCGGCAAGAATATGACGCTCTTCGAGTACGATAACGACATCATCATCGTGGATGTCGGCGTCGCTTTTCCGGAAGAGAGCATGCTCGGTGTCGACGCCGTGATCCAGGACTACACCTATGTCATTCAGAATAAAGACCGTGTCCGCGGTATATTCCTGACCCACGGACATGAAGACCATATCGGTGCTCTCCCCTATCTTATGCGGGAGATCAAGTGCCCGATCTACGGCGGCAAGCTCACCATCGAGCTGACCCGTCATAAGCTGATGGACGCCGGTGTCGGAACCCGCGGGATCGAACTGGTCTATGCGGCGGCAGGTGACGTCATCAAGGCAGGCAACAGTTTCAAGATCGAATTCATCCGCGTTAATCACAGTATCGCTGATGCTTTTGCATTCGGAATCAGAACACCGATCGGAAACATCATCCACACCGGTGACTTTAAGATCGACTTCACCCCGATCAACGGTGAACCGATCGACCTCGGCCGTTTCGCGGAATACGGGCGTCAGGGTGTGCTTCTGCTTCTCGCGGAGAGCACGAACGTAGAGATCCCCGGCTCTTCCCCGTCCGAGAAGCACGTGGGTGAGTCTTTCCAGCGGATCTTCCGGAATACCACCGGCCGCATCATCATCGCGACCTTCTCTTCACATGTTCACCGTATGCAGCAGATCTTCACGGCAGCAGAGATGTATAACCGCAAGGTCGCACTGATCGGACGTTCCATGCTGAATACCTTCTCGGTAGCCAATTCCCTGGGATACATCAACATGAATCCCAGCACGTTGATCGACATCAATGACATCAACAAATACGAACCGGAAGAGGTCGTCATCCTGACCACCGGATCCCAGGCCGAGCCGATGAGTGCGCTGTCCCGTATGGCTTTTGCTTCGCACCGCGTGGTCGATATCCACGAAGGCGACACCGTCATCCTCTCTGCCCACCCGATCCCGGGCAATGAGAAACCGATCTACCGTGTCATCAATGAGCTTTTCCGCCGTGGTGCGCACGTCATCTACGAGTCTCTTGCCGATGTCCATGTTTCCGGTCACGCCTACCTCGATGAGCTGACCCTCATCCACACCCTGGTCAAGCCGAAGTTCTTCGTGCCCTGCCATGGTGAATACCGTATGCTTTTCCGTCATGCCGCGCTTGCCCAGCGCCTCGGCACACCGGAGTCAAGAACCTTCATTCTCAACAACGGTGACGTTCTGGAAGTAACTCCGGATTCCGCCAAGATCGCTGATTTTGTACCGGCCGCACCTGTCCTGATCGATGGTGCCGGAGCCGGCGACATCGACAACCGTGTTTTCCGCGACCGCCGCATCCTCGCCGATGACGGTGTGGTATCCGTTTCCATCGTGATCTCCAAAGTCTCCGGCAAGCTTCTCTGCCCGCCGGTCCTGCAGTCCGTGGGCTTCCTTTTCGAGAGCGAAGCCGGCGCGATCCAGCACGAGCTCTCGCAGAAACTCTACAACTACCTGCATCGTCTGGAGACAAACAAGTCCACCAAGACCATCCGCGACGCCGTTGAATCCAACCACATCCGCGACGCCCTGAAGAGTATGCTCTACGAGAGCACCAAACGCCGCCCGCTGATCATGATCAGCGTAATGGAGTTGTGAGCGGGACATTCGTCGATTCCATATAAAACACCTATGCGCATGACTGCTTTTTCGACGCTTTCATGCGTTTTCTTATGAACCCCCTTCCTCGCATGACTGTTTTTCTTACGCTTTCATGCGTTTCTTGGAAAAGCATCTCTACGCATGACTTATTTTTTCACGCTCTCATGCGTTTTCTTGAAAAGCGTTTCCCCGCGTGACTTTGCACCCCTTCACTTTCATGCGATTTCCTAAGAATCACCTTCGCGCATGATCCCCCCCTTCAACGCACACATGCGTTTTACTAAAAACCACGTTCCCGCATGATTCCCCGTATCACTCCCCTCAAAAAAGGAAAATCCCAAACAAAAAGGGTGTCCCAATAACTTTTGAGACACCCTTTACCTATAACCTCTGTGAAAGCCTTCCCCTGCTCAGCCCTCAGCCGTCGTGCTCTCCGCGGAAGTGCCGCTGGTGGCGTCAGCCGGTGCGCTTGTGGATTCCGAAGTCCCGCTCGTCTCGCTGGAACCGGATGTTGCAGATGACTCTCCTACGAGGTTCTCTTCGTATTCCCATCCGACTTCGAGTTCCTTAAACTTCTTTCGAAGATCGTCTAAGCTGGTGTATTTGTCGACCCACTTTTCCGCTTCAAACGCGAATCCATCGTCATAGAGCTCCGTCACCATCAGGATCTCTCCGTCTTTGAACACATCCGGATAACACGCATACCAGTAAAATGTCTTCTGCTCCGGACTCTCGCCGGTAAGATCCGTATACTTGAACTCCACTACGCTGACCAGTTTACTCATATCGTTGTATTTGGAATAGATCAGCATCAGCCCTTTGTCTTCATAGGAATCAATTTTGATTCCCGATGGCATACTGGCGACAAAATCCGGACCGACCCATACCGCAATCATATCCTTAAATGCACGCCTCTGTCCCTCGGTTAGCTGATTCAGGCTTTTAATATGGCCTTCATCCGGGAACGAAGAAGGATCCATTCCATCAAAAGGAATCATTTTCGAAGTATCCACGTTTTGAGACAGGATCTCCACGCTTCCGTCATCACTAAGATCGTCGATCAGACGTTGTACATTTGTTGTCGCGGCGACATCCCATTTCTCATAGTAGACAGAAGAACTATAGACCTGATTGTTCATGTAATTGACCGATCCATCCTGCCGCGCATTGAATGCCGTTGACCAGAAAAACTGTCTCTTCACCGGTGTTCCCAAAGTCGTATCTGTCACCTGCACCTGATAGATCGGAAAAGCGTACGTCTTATTCTGCGCAGCGACTCCTATCATACCATCTTCCGCCATCAGTACGGTTCCGAGATAATTGAACGCATCGATCGTCACCTGATCCGCGACCTCTTGGTCCTCCAGGTTCTTTTCCAGCCCTTTTCTGGATTTTTCGTCAAACTGCCGGATATGATCATCTGTCAGCTGGTTAACAGATGACACATAATCCTTTGAAGCGCCTGTCTTGGCTGCCGTTGTCGCCTGCGTCTGCGAAGACGGATCAGACTCAGCCTTTGTTTCCTCCTGCGTTTCCGTCGTACTGATCGTTGTTTCTTCCGATCCTTTTTTGTTGTCTCCGCTCTTCTTTTTTCCAAAAGCACCATAGTGGGTAAACATGAGCGCCGTCACGGCTCCGGCGATCAGCACCACCGGGATCGCGATCCACGGACCGATACTGGTCTTCTGTTTCGCCTTGTCATCATCTTCAGCCGCCCTCGGTGCTTTTGTTTTCGACACAGGGGGAGACACCGTCTCCGGAGTCAGAAGCGGCACCGGAGCAAACGAAGGCTGTGCCTTCTCCTCACCATCAGATGGCAGCACAAGATTATCCTTAGGATCTTTATCATTCGTAGGCATATTCCATTCCCTCTCTTTTTCTCTGCCGGCTTCACGGATCTCATCCGGCAGACCTTTCTCAGCCGGCAGTCCGCAGCTCCGCCGGCCATTCCTTTCTCATCCGAAAGTGCGGATCTCAGCCGTCATTTCCCTTTGACGCATCGTCGAAGTCTGTTGTGAACGACCAGCCCATTTCGACGCTTTCACAAGCCTTTCGGGCATCTTCCAGTGTCTGGAAATTATCTATCCAGTCCTGAGGATTCATAAAATCGAAATTTTCACCTTCATAGCATGCGGTACCCGTTCTCAGTTCACCGTTCTGACAGATATGCGGGAAACCCTCATACCAGAAGAAACTCTTCTCCTCCGGTTTTTCCCCGCGAAGATCCGTGTAATGGTATTCTGCAATGACAAACAATTTGGAGTATTTTCCGGTAGAAGAAACTGCCAGGGCCTTCCCAACGATTTCGTAGGAGTTGAGAACAACTCCCGCCGGGGCGAACTTCGTAAAATCAGGACCAAGCCAGGCAGAAACATTCTCCTCGATGGCTCTCTCCAGTTCCGGCGTGATCTGATCCAGCGAAACAAGCGTCCCGCCTTTTTCGAATTCCTCAGGCTGCTTTCCGTCAAAAGGCAGAAGGCGGCTCTCGTCGATATCGTCATCCAGTTTCTGATTCATCCATTCCCGTATATCCTCGATGAGACGGCTCGAATCCAGCGATCCGAAAGTCTCCCATTTCTCAAAATACACCATGGTTTCGATGTACAATTCTTTCTGCATCGCTTTGATTTCTCCGTCCTTACGTACACTATACACGGACGAATAGAAAATCTGTCTTTTTACCGGTGTTCCCGTAGTCGTATCGGTGATCTGCACCTGATAGACCGGGAAAACACTATTCATAAACGGGTTGTCGATCGCCTGCGGATCCCAGGATTCCATAAGCAGTGATCCGATATAGTTGAATTCATCGACTGTAACCTGATCGGCCACATTCTGGTTCTCCAGATCCTTTTTGAATTCTTCCAGGGTCATGTCCTTCAAAGTCTTGATCTGGTCATCCTTTAACTCGCTTAAGGAAGTAATGTAGATCGTGGACTCGGAATACACATCGGCAAACGTGATTTCCGTTATCATCGATTCTTCAGAAGCAGACGTTTCCGAAGTAGCGGCCGTAGTAGTAGTCGCCGTTGTTGTCTCTTTCTTTTCCGTAGTGGTAGTTGCAGCCGTCGTTTCCTCCGGCTTTGTTTCTTTGTTTTTGTCCTTGCCAAAAGCACCGGTCCCGGCCAGTACTGCCACCGTTACGGCGCCGGCAGCCACCAACGTACAGGCCGTGGCGAGAAGGATTGCTTTCTTCTTACCACTTCCCTTCGAAGATGCCTCCGGGATCTCAATCTCATCCTGTTTCCGGACTTCTGACTGAGGCGTCATCTGCTTAATGGTCTCCGGCGTTAGGAGCGGAGCCGGGGCCATCTTTTCTTCAGGCTGTTTTTCCAGTTTTTCGTTCGTGTTCTCAAAAGGATCGTTTTCATTCTTATCCATCTTTGTTCCCTCTCTTATAACCGGTGTCCTCCACTACCGGTCAAGTTCCGATCGTCCTTTTTTCTCCTTCCCGAACCTTTACCTTTACTTTTCTTTCCGCCCCGTTTTTCCTCCTTAGCTGCCCTTGCGGACTTCGATCACATCGCGGATGGCCTTGATCCGGCCGATGACGCGATCCAGCTGTGCCTGATCTTTCACTTCTACGGTCATGGTGAATCTTGCCGTGACGTCTTTCATCGCCGACATGGATGCGGACGTGATCGGTACATGCTCCTCCGCGATCGCATTGGAAATATCCGCCAGAAGATGACGGCGGTCAAGCGCGATGACCGTGAACTCTGCAAGATACAGTGTCTTCGGATGCGCCTGATCCTTCCAGTACACTTCGATCAGTCGGGATGCACGCTCCGCCGCTTTTGCCGAGGATGTGGCATTCGCCATGATATTTCTAATATTACTGCAGTCTTTCCTGTGTACGCCGACGCCGTTGCCGCGGGTAATATACCCGATGATCTCATCACCCGGAAGCGGGTTACAGCAGCGGGACAGGTGCGTCAGGCAGTTCTCGATGCCTGTCACGATGACACTGGAATCCGAACTGTGCTTCTCCTTCGAACCGCCCACATGGCTCTGCTCCTGGGAGCTGGCAATGATCGCATTTGGCGTGGAAGAAATATTCTTCTCATCAAAAAGCTCTTTGGCAATCGGCTGGTACACCACCTGTCCGGCCGCGGTCACGCGGTAGCCCAGTTCGAACCGCTCATCTTCCGGAAGCGAACGGATATATTCGTCACGCAGACGTCCGACGACTTTGTGCGCGGTATGCATGCCGTATCCGACAGCCGCATACAGGTCATCTATGGTGTTCTGCGCAAATTTACGGAGTACGACTTCCACATGTTCCTTCTTAAGGAGCTGCTGGGTCGTAAATCCGATCTTCTTGATCTCACGCTCCACGGCTTCCTTGCCGATCACGATATTGGATTCTCTCGTCTCTTTCTTAAAGAAAGCATTGATCTTCGATTTCGCCGCACTCGTCTTTACGATCTTCAGCCAGTCACGCGACGGTCCTTTTACCTGATCAGAGGTCAGGATCTCGACGATATCACCGTTCTGAAGCTCTGTCGCCAGCGGCACCAGACGGCCATTGACCTTGGCGCCGTACATGCGGTTTCCGATACCGCTGTGGATCGAGTAAGCCAGGTCGATCGGGCACGAAAGAAGCGGAAGGGAAATGACGTCACCCTTCGGGGTAAATACGAACACTTCATCCTCTACAAGGCCGGTCTTCAGGGCATCCAGGTATTCGTTCGCATCCTTGGATTCACCCTGCCAGTCCAGGATCTGACGGAGCCACGACAGTTTCGTGTCGAAAGACGTGCTCTTCCCGCCTGCATTGGAGTTGCCCTTCTCTTTATATTTCCAGTGCGCCGCAATACCGTATTCTGCAGTACGGTGCATGGCGAGGGTACGGATCTGTACCTCGAAAGGAATACCTTCCTTACCGATGACCGTCGTATGGAGCGACTGGTACATATTCGGCTTCGGCATGGCAATATAATCTTTAAAACGGCCCGGCATCGGGTAGTACATCTCATGTACGAGACCGAGTACGGCATAGCAGTCGGACACGGTATCCACGATGATGCGGCACGCGAAAATATCATAGATCTGATCCAGGTGCTTGTCCTGGTTCTTCATCTTATTGTAGATGCTGTAGAAGTGCTTCGGACGGCCTTCGATCTCGGCATGGATTCCCATCTGCGAGATCCTCTCGGACATTTCGCTGACGACGCTCTCGAGGAACTTCTCACGCTCGGAACGCTTCTGCGAAATCGCGCCCACCAGTTCATAGTAGGCGTCCGGATCGGTATAGCGGAGGCAAAGATCCTCCAGTTCCCACTTGATCTTATAGATACCGAGACGGTGGGCCAAAGGCGCATAGATATCTCTGGTTTCCAGTGAGATATCCTTCTGCCTTTCCGGGTTCTGATGCTTCATGGTACGCATGTTGTGCAGACGGTCCGCCAGTTTGATCAGGATGACCCGGATATCCTTGGCCATAGCCAGGAACATCTTACGCATATTCTCGGCCTGCTGTTCCTCTTTCGAAGAATACGGGATACGGCCGAGTTTTGTCACGCCGTCGACCAGAAGTGCCACATTATCGCCGAAAACTTCGCGGATCAGATCCACCGTTACCGGAGTATCTTCTACTGTATCGTGAAGAAGCGCAGCCACCAGGGAATCCGTATCCACTTCGAGTTCCGTCAGGATCTGCGCCGTGGCGATCGGGTGGATAATATACGGTTCACCGGATTTTCTCTTCTGGGAGCTGTGCGCCTTATATGCAAATACGAAGGCACGGCGGATCCGATCTGACTCGTCTTTTTCCGAGTAGGCCTTGTATCGTGAGATCACCTCGTCCAGCATGTCCAGGATATCCGCACTGACATCCGTAGGAAAAGCACCGTCCCTCAGATCTTCGAAGAAAGATGCGTCATCCTGCTGTATCTCTTCTGTTTTCTTCTTATCGCCGCTCATCGTCGCCTGTTTCATCTCCCATATAATATACGGTATGTATCTGTATCCTCCAGTTTAACCTTGCTTTGCACAGATAGCAAGGAAAAACACACTCTCTCATCGTTGATCCGTACCAGTTCCAGAAGCCCCGCCTCGGAAAACATGTCGAGCGCACGGTTGACCTTGAATGCGTGGAAGGGCTTTTTGAAATGTCCGGTCAGAAGACGGGACAAAAGCCTGGTGTCCACCAGACTGACTTCTTCTTTGAAAGTCGAACGGAGAAAACGGTACAGTACGCCCATTTCTTCGCCCGTCGGCACCAGTTCTTCCTCACTTCCGCACTTGGCCAGCACCCGCAGCTGTTTGAGCGGCAGGCGGTTCCGGTAAAGATTTTCCAGCACCTGCGGCTCGTCCCACAGCATCTTCCCGATCTTCACATGGTGCATGTCCACCACCTGAAGTCTCAGGCTGTCCGTGCCGTTCCAGGAATTGACCAGAAGCCGCACCAGAAGATCCACTGTCGTCCCGGGTACATATACCTCCGATACATCCCCTATCCCGAAAGCGATCGCGTCGATCACGCGCTTCTTCTCGTCGTTCAGCTGGAATTGCAGTTTCAGATGCTTCCCGTTTCCGCAAAGCGAGCTGTTGACGATCTTCACCTTCCGTACCAGGAACACCGGCTCGCGGTTGCCTTCCCCGAAGGGCTCGAGCCCCCGGAGGTCTTCCGCACTCTCCAGCGTCAGTTCCTCCGGCGAAAGCTCATCATCCACCGTCAGGAACCGGATATCGTCTCCATTATTTCTTTCTTCGGCAAAAGCACTGACTCTCTGCCTGAATTCTTTGAAATTCTCTTCTTCGACACTTACACCGGCAGCGCGCTGGTGCCCGCCGAACTGAAGGACACTGTCCCCACAGTATTTGAGGCACTCCAGTATCGGAAAATCACCGGCCGTGCGGCAGCTTCCCTTAAGGATACCGGGATTACCCGGGTCCTGACTGAATACCAGGGCGGAATGCTGGTATCTCTCCACCAGGCGGCTGGCCACGATGCCGAGGATCCCGGCATGCCAGTTGTCTCCGGAGAGCACGATGGGCATAGAGTCGTTCTTAAGGGAATGCAGGATCTCCGGGGAACTCTCGATCCTTCTCACCGCTTCGTCCACGATGGTCTGTTCCATTTCCTGCCTTCTTGTATTTTCTTCGATCATGATGCCGGCCAGTTCACGGGCACGTCCCGGATCTTCCGTCAGAAGGAGTTCCACGGCTCTTCCCGCATCGCCCATTCTTCCGCAGGCGTTGATCTTCGGCACCACCTGAAAAGCAATGTCCGTTGCCGACAGGATCTGTGTCGTCTTTCCCGTCATTTCCCGGATCAGGGACAGAAGGGCCACAAGCCCCGCGCGTGCCGTATTATTCAGTGCCCGAAGGCCCGTTTTGACGATCGTTCTGTTTTCGCCTGTCAGGTTCACCACATCGGCGATCGTGCCAAGGGCGGCGATATCGATATATTCCCTCCATGTGTCACGGCTGACTTTTCCGGACAGTGCGCCGTCCGGCTCAGAGCAGAGCGCCGCCACCAGTTTCAGCGCCACACCGGCGCCGCAAAGATGGATATACGGGTAGGTATTGTCGGTCCGCTTACAATCGACCACGCCCAGCGCCGGCGGGAGCAGTTCTTTTACCTCGTGGTGATCCGTCACGATCACATCGGTGCCCTCCTGCATAAGCTCATCGATCTCCGCGTAGTTGGCGATGCCGCAGTCCACAGTGATCACCAGGGCCGGCTTTTCCTGCCGGATACGGGCTAGCAGGGACGAAGACACGCCATATCCTTCACTCATTCTGTCGGGGATCACATAGGTGACTTCAGCACCGGCTTTTCTGAAAAAAAGCACCAGTATCGCGGTCGAAGTCACGCCGTCCGCGTCATAGTCACCACAGATCAGGATCTTCTCTTTCCTGTCGAGCGCCTCGCGGATACGGGTCACGGCTTCTTGCATATCGTTCATAAGAAAGGGATCGTGCCAGTCCTCCTGAGCCACGGAGAGAAAGCCTTGCGCTTCTTCCTCCGTCCTGATCCCGCGGGCCAGCAGAAGCCTTCTGATCAGAGGGCTTTCGCCTGCTCCCGGCATCGCGTCCGGTTCTGCGTTTTCGGTTGAATCGTTCGTGTTTTCCGGCAGCCGCCATTGCTTCTCGAGCAGGATCATGAGATTACCCCCAGGTAGTACTGATAATATTTTACCATTAAACCGCCGTTTCGCAGTGACTTCCATGTAAGAAAGTTTTTCGGAAAAAGAAGAAAAGCGAAGATCCGAACCTCTTCCGAAAAAACAGCAGCGCACGTTTTTTTACGCCGTACGCCGCTGCCTTCAGAGGGTATATTATGTTTCGCCTGTTATTCTACGTTTTTCAGTGCGTCCGCCAGCGGGATCTTCTTGATGCGTCTGGTATCGAAGAAGGCAACGATGGCGTAAGCGATGACCAGGATCGCGATCATCTTTACAAGGCCCATCGGGCTGATGTATACGTCAAACCATCCGTTCAGCGCATTCATGTAAAGACGGAACACACCGGAGAGTCCCCAGATCGCAAGAGCCGCAGTGGCCAGCGAGCTGAAGATGACCACGATGGTGGTCAGGAGGATATAAAGACTGTTGATCTCGCCGTTCTCATAACCCAGAACTTTGATCATGGAGATGGAGCCAGCGTTCTTCTCGATGATGATCTTGGTCAAAAGGAACATGATCAGAACCGCCATGACCAGGCAGACATAGGCAACAATATCCATCATGCCGCCCATGGAGTGGTCGAGCTGTGTCGCGATGCTCATAATGTCTTCCAGCGTGATCACGTTGTAGATCAGATCGGCATCCAGATCGCTGATCGCATTTCTCGTAAAGAACCCGGTAAACGCTTTCTCGTCCTGTCCGAAGATAGTATTGAAGTTCTCTCTCGGCAGGAAGATGCAAAGACCGCCTTCATAGTCGTAAACGTCTTTTACCACAAAGTCATACGACTTATCTTCGTACTTCTCTTTCAGCGTGATCGTGTCACCTTTCGAAAGACCGAACTTCTTCTGGTACGGCGAGGAGACGAAGATCTCATTTCCGGAGAGGCTTTCTCCGATATGGATGTATGTGCTGCCGTTTTCATATCCGTACACGGAGATCTCTTCTCCGACATGCGCGCCGTCCACAGTCTCCAGCGCAGTCATGCAGAATTTTTCTGCACTTTCTTCGCTGGTTTTGATCTCATTTCCTTCTTCGTCTTCATATCCTCTCAGGATGTACTGGTAGTTACTGATCAGATTCTGATCCAGGTTTTCCTTATAGTGGTCCAGCGTCTGCGGCAATCCGATCGAGAATGCCAGAAGCAGCATAACGAACGCGATTCCGCAGAAGAGGACGATGTAACCGCCGATATTATTCAGGAGGATGCGAAGGCGGAAACGGTTCAGGAAGCGCCAGGAGGGAAGGCGCATGGCTTTCTTTCTCTTCGAAGTGCTCAAGTCGTGACGCAGAAACTTGAGCGGCGAGAGACGGAGTTTTCTGTAGATGACGATAAAGTTAACGACCGCGATCAGGATCATCGGACACAACGTGGTGATCAGGAAGGCCTGTCCGCTCCAAAGTGTCTTATATGTGGTCAGGCTGTAAGAATTATAGTACATATCCACGCAGACATCCTTGAAAAGCGTGTACCCGAGGATATTACCGAGGATCGACGCAAGGATCGTGACCAGGATCGGCAGAAGCATATAGTGCCGGACCAGTTCGCCCCTCGTATATCCTGTGGAGCGAAGGGTACCGATCACCGCGGATTCCGTGGTGATGGTATTACTTGTCGTGATTGCGAAGATAAAAGCAAGCACGCCGATAAAGATGTACACCAGAACGGAGACCATGGCTTTATCCGAACCCATGTCGTTCTTGGCAAAGTGGATCGCCTGATTCGCATATTCCGGAACAAAATCCTTCAGTTCATTGATGCTGTCCTTCTTCTCCATGACGGCCGCCAAGGCTTCCGGATCAGACTTGATATTCTCCGCTGTCTCCTTGTGGTCGGTGTACCCGCCGGTAGCTGCAAGGACCGCCAGGCGCTCCATCAGTTTGTCGGAAAGTTCTTTTGCCTCCGAATCGTTGGAAGGCTTGGTGTCGAGTTCATACGCATACTGGTACACGATGCCGCTGTCCAGGGCATTCCAGGACTCTTCGGTAACCACGGCGATGTCGAAATCCACCGCGTTAAACATGAAGTCGGAATTCTTCTTATAGAGTGTGCTGTAATCGGAAGACGCGATGCGTCCTACCACTTCAAAAGCACTGTCCCCGGCTTTGATCGTGTCGCCGACGTGGATCTTCTTCGTTTCCGCGTGATTGTTATCGATGGCGATCTCGCCGGCTTTTTCCGGCATACGGCCTTCCATGACACAGGCTTTGTTAACTTCGGTCCGGATCTTGAAGATACGGATACTTCCGTCTGCCTCTCCGTCACAGTCATCATCTTCCGTCACTTCTTTATAGAACTGCTCATGGATCTTCATGCCATTGCTCATCGTGGCAAGCAGGTCATCCGTCGCCTTATCACGCAGTTCGAAGTGACCGTCTTCAATGTTGTATTTTAAATAGGATTCGTCGATGGCCGCCAGCATACTGTCATTGGCTACCATGACGCCCGATACCAGAGCGATCATGAACACCATCAGCAAGACCAGGACGATGTATTTCTTCCATTCCTTCCGCATCTCACGGAAGATCCTTTTCGTAAGTGGATTTTTCATGGTTTTTCCTCCGTGTCCTTACCAGTCAAGTTCCATCGCAGAGATCTTGTGATCGTTGGTGATGTTCTTTCTTACCTTGCCGTCACGAAGCTTGATCGTGTGGTCCGCCATATCGGAAATGGCGTTATTGTGGGTAACCATGATAATCGTGTTTCCGTACTTCTGGTTGACGTCTTCGATCAGCTTCAGGATCTCTTTCGACGTGTTATAATCCAGCGCACCGGTCGGCTCGTCGCAAAGCAAGAGATCCGGGTTCTTGACGATGGCACGGCCGATGGAAGTTCTCTGCTGCTGGCCGCCGCTGAGCTGGTTCGGGAGTTTGTATCTATGCTCCCAAAGACCGAGGGTATTCAGAAGTTCATCGATATCCAACGGCTTATCCGAAAGGTACGCGCCGACTTCGATGTTCTCTTTTACGTTCAGGTTCGGGATCAGGTTGTAAAGCTGGAAAACGTAGCCCAGGTGCTTCCTTCTGTAGCGCGTCAGTGCTTTTTCATCCATATCACGGAGCTTGTCGCCCGCGATGGCGATGTAGCCGTCATCCGCGCTGTCGATGCCGCCGATGATATTCAGAAGTGTCGACTTGCCCGAGCCCGACGGCCCGAGAAGCACGCAGAACTCACCTTTTCTGACCGTGAAATCCATGCCCCGCAGGACTTCCTGCTTGCTGTCCCCTGTACCGAATGATTTAAAAACGTTGCTTACTGTTAAGAATTCTCCTTCAGACATATTGCATCTGCCTTTCTGCATGTACCATGCTGTCGATCCGTCGTCCGCAGGCTTTCTTTTCCGGCTTTGTGTTTTTGTCTGAAAAGATCTCCATGTCCGCCCGTGGCCGGCCGGTAAATAAATGTGGTAAACGATCGCGTCACTTGCTTCATTGTGTTTCGTCAACGATTTATCATATGAGCAACCGTTCATATGTATTATAGTTCATGTGTTGCCCATGTGCAACTGCGTCATGTTAGACAGTGCGTACAATTTTCATCTTCATTCGGTATTCGTTTTTTAGGAAATCTTCCAAGGGTCATCTCGCCACCTCCTTTTCGGGCAACAAAAAACGAGCTTTTTGCTGCAGTTTTTCATGCAGTAAAAGTCTCGCTTCTCCCGACACATCCCGGGGAACACGATCTGTTCCCGAGCTGACGACATATGTCACACGCTTCCGATGTGGATCCGGCCTGTCCCGGCTCCTTAAGGGTCCCGAAGCATGCAAGCTACTCCCTGTTACGTTTTCAAGTTTAGCCCTCATCCCCGGATCTGAAAACCCGGAGATTTTCCGAGAAAGGAAAGATCTCACGGAAAACCCGCCGCAGGATCTTCCCTAAACCCGAAAATCCACCCTTTTCTTTTTTCAGATGCGTGTTATAATCGCAACCCTTCGCGGGCAAAAGAAAAACCTGCCGGATCATCTCCGACAGGTTTTGAATTAACTGATTCAATAAGAGTAATTATCTCTTACGCTTTCTAGCCGCCTCCGACTTCTTCTTACGGCGTACAGAAGGCTTTTCGTAATGCTCTCTCTTACGTACCTCAGCGAGTACACCAGAACGAGCGCAGGAACGCTTGAAACGACGCAAAGCACTGTCAAGGGACTCATTTTCTTTAAGTCTGATTTCCGACACTTGTTATCCCTCCTTCCGTGCAATAAACTTGGAAAACCTTAGTCGGTTTCGCAACAGAACATATATTACACCGAAATCAGGCAATAGTCAAACACTTCTGCGAAATCCCGCCCGACACTGCCCGATTCCCGCCGTTTTCCATTATAATGGGTATAAGAAACATTCGCGGCAAGGAGGGATACGATGGACTGGCAGACTTTTTACAGAAGAATGGACAAGTGGTATGACGGTGTCATTCCGTCGGTCGGCCTATCAGAGCTTTCTGACCTGGGGTCGAAAGCAGAATTGTTTGATGCACTCGAAAACCTGTCCTATGAAGATGGCCTGACACTCGCTAACATGATCCTTGACCGACACGTGCCGCTCGAGTCAAATGAGTTTATGGAGATCTTCGATCTCTTCGTTGATGATGAGGAAACAGCCAAAACGCTTCTTGAAAAAGCAATGGCAGATCAGATCCTGTTCACAGGTGAAGATCTCGAGGAGATCAGTGGTTCCGTTTCAGAAGATTATTATATAAAACTGCTCCGCTACTCGATCGAGCAGGGCACTGCTTTTTCAGGAGCACAGATCCTGGAGATCATCAGCTATCTGGACGACGAACAGATGAACAAAGAAATAGTGGAATATGCCATGGCGAAAAACGTGGCCTTCTCGACAGATGATATCTACGAAATATGCTGCGCCCTGGATGATATCCCCTTCAACGACCGGCTGATCCTGCACTCGCTCCAGCGAGGAATGGTATTCTCTCCCGACGAAATCTGCGACCTGGAAGGGGAGGTCAGTAAGCGGGTCCTAACCGAAGCGGTCAAGCACATTTCGAGACGCCTCACCGAGGATGAGTTATATGACTTAGAGGACGTCGTCAGCAAGCGCCTTCTCATGCAGATCGACAAACAGCAGCATACCCACGCTTTCGACGATTGGGATGTGGTCGATGAGGACGACGAAGACGAGCCCGTCGACGACTGGGAAGCCGCGGTCTCGGGCGCATCGACTTCAGGCAAGAAAAAGAAGAAAGGCTTCTTCTCATCATTCCTCGCAGCCAACGCCATTGTGGATGATCTCGAAAAAAGAAAGAATCGGCGCTCAAAAGACAAATAAGCCGCAACCGCGAGAGCGCAGTGATCCGCTGCGATACAAGGTTGGGAGCGTCCGATGGGAACAACTCGAGCGCGCTCCTGCTTCGATTTTCCGGGATAAGCCGAAATTATGAATTCTCTCATTTTCGCATTATTTTTCGACCGGTTTTCGGACCAAAATAATGCGTTTTTTCTATAAGCTCTGATCACGGCTTACTTTGTCAAGAAAAGAATGCCAAATCGGGCGAAAAACTAATGCGCGGCGGGCACTTTCCCCCATTTCGGCTTATCCCCGAGGTTACGCACCCTCCCCAAGAGCGCGCGAGGGA
>Ga0310690_10001070_pt1 | contig 51358 bp, 45 predicted proteins | sample AusTroGonzalo_MG_2_FD_207661 | JGI IMG/M metagenome (GOLD analysis project Ga0310690, IMG submission 207661) | Bovine rumen microbial communities from tropical cattle in Woodstock, Queensland, Australia - Gonzalo_04 (v2) (version 2) | ecosystem: Host-associated > Mammals > Digestive system >... | reverse complement strand
GAGTCGGTTTGGATGAGGAAACCCTACTAAAAAGAAAGATAGAACGTACGCAAAGACAGCTTGAAGCACTAAATGCAAAGCTGTATGCTACAGCAAGTTAAGAATATGTTATATAGAAGTTGAGAGTGTGGAGTGTGTAGTTAGGAGTTGTAAGGATTATTAAATTTTGAAATCTTGAAATCCTGAAATCTTGAAATACAAAATATAGAAATGAAGAAATTAGCAGTCATCGCCTTTGGCGGAAACGCCCTGTTGAGAGGCGGTCAGAAAGGAACTTATAAGGAGCAGATGGAGAATGTCACTGAGACTTGCCATGCATTGCTGCCTTTCCTGAAAAACGATTACAACCTGGTCATTGGCCATGGCAATGGTCCCCAAGTGGGCAACGTCATGCTGCAGCATGAGGCCGGTCACCATCAGTTTGGCGTGCCGGGCATGCCCATCGACTTCTGTGTGGCTGAGACCCAAGGCCTTATCGGCTTCATGATTGAGATGGGTCTGGGCAAGACCTTCGCCAAAGAAGGCCTCAAGCGCAATGTGGTCACTCTGGTGACGCAAGTGGTGGTCGACAAGAACGACCCGATGTTCCAGAACCCCACCAAGCCTGTCGGTCCTTACTATTCTAAGGAAGACGCCGAGAAATACGCTCAAGAGACGGGTGCTGTCTACAAGGAAGACCCCAAGGGTCGCGGCTGGCGCAAGGTGGTGGCTTCACCCAAGCCCATCGCCATCCAGAATGTTGACCTCGTGAAGCAACTCGCCGAGCAGGGTAACATCGTCATCACCGTGGGCGGTGGCGGCATCCCCGTCATCGAGAAGGCCGACGGTAGCCTGGGTGGCATCGAGGCGGTCATCGACAAGGACCTCGCCTCCGCCATGACGGCCATCAACATCGGTGCCGACGAGTTCTACATCCTCACCGATGTGCCGAAGGTCTACATCAACTTCCGTAAGGACAACGAGCAGGCTTTGGACACCATCACCGTGGCCGAGGCCAAGAAGCACCTCGCCGACGGTCAGTTCACCGAGGGCAGCATGGCTCCCAAGGTGCGTGCCGCCATCCTCTTCGTGGAAGCCACAGGCCACGAGGCCATCATCACCGAGGCCACCAGGCTCGGCGACCCGACCTGCGGAACGCGCATTATCGCTTAATCTGTAAGATTTACGGGTTTGAGAAAAGCGCTATGCTGTAAGCGTAGCGTTTTTCTCTATTAATGAAGGTTTCAAGCCGGTAGCCCTCGCCGTTGAGGATGCCGTGCAGGTCGTCGACGAGGCCCGTGCCGCGCAGCTTCACTACGGCTTCTTTCTTGGTCCAGTACTGCGTGAAGGCCTCGACGGGGTCACCTGAGGCACGGATCCAAGCGGCCTCGGCAGGGTTCATCGTCTTGTTGATGAGGGCCAGATTGCTCTTGCGGAAACTCTCGATGTCGATGCCGACAGGGGAGAAGTCGACCACCACCGCGATGCCGTTCTTGCAGTGGCTGAGGTTAAAATGCACCTCAGGATGGTTGGCCAAAAAAGGCTTGCCGTGTTCGTTGTGGTCCATTTTCAAGTCGTTGATGCCCAAGGGACGAAGCAATTCTTTCAGCATCAGCCACGACTTCAAGCATGCAAACTGCCCGAAGCAATGCTTGTAGCGCAAAGCTTCTTCTCGTCGCTGCGCATCCACCAAAGGCAGCATGCGTTGCACCTCGGCTTCAGTGACTTGGGTCATATCGTCGAAAATGGAGACCATGATGGATTTTGTGGCACAAAAATAGACATTCTTGGGAAAACGACGGAAATTAATTTTCGTTGATAAAATCACCTTGTTTATTCAAAAAAATCCACATCGTTGGGATAAAACCGAGTTATGAAGGAAAATTAATTTTATTTTCGCAGATTATTTTGATTATATGGACAAGAATGCAAATAAGGGAAAAACCGTTCAGGCCTATCCCGATATACCCTCCAGGACTTTTGACCTCTTGCCGAGGTTTGTGGAGAAATACGGCAAGAAAAAGACCATGTTCGCCAGCAAGGTGGAAGGTGAATGGAAGAAGTACATCAGCCGCGATTTTGTGAAGATGACCGACACCATCAGCCAAGGTCTCATCGGCTTGGGCGTGGGCAAGGGCGACCGTGTGGCCGTGTTGTCCAACAACTGCCCGCAATGGAACATGGTGGATTTCGCTGTGCAGCAGATCGGTGCTATTTTAGTGCCCATCTATCCCACGGTGCGTCGGAGCGATTTCGAGCATATCCTCAATCATGCCGAGCCTAAGATTGTCTTTGTGGAAGGCTCGCTCTTGCACAACAAGATCAAGGACATTCTCGAGGCCATGCCCGTGCGCCCTAAGGAGTTTGCCTTCAATCCTGTAGTGGGCTTGATGACCTTGCGTGGCCTAATGGTCTCGGTGAAGATTGACAAGAAGAGTCTGGCCGGTTTGCAAGCACGCAAGGACGCTGTTGAGCCTGAGGATGTGGCTACCATCATATACACTTCTGGCACCCTTGGCACCCCGAAGGGCGTGATGCTGACGCATCATAACCTGATGAGCTGTGTGGCCAACTACGGCCCGCATTACCCCGTGCCCAGCTCGCACAAGGTGGTGAGTTTCCTGCCTTTGTCGCATATCTACGAGCGCTCAGTGCTCTATACCCATCTCTATCTCGGCAACTCGACCTATTATGTGGAGAACTTCGGCACCATCATGCGCGATATCGCCGACATCAAACCGGAACACTTCACCACGGTGCCCCGCGTCATCGAGAAGGTGTACAACGGATTTCTGCGCAAGGGCGAAAAACTGAAAGGCTCTAAGCGGCGTATCTTCCTTTGGGCCTTCAAACTAGCCGAACGCTACGACGAGACAGAACGAAGAATCAACCGTGCCTATCGCTTCAAGTTATACTGGGCCAATAGGTTGGTCTTCAAGGACGTGCGAAAAGCCTTTGGCGGTCGTTTGGAGTTCATCATCTCGGGTGGAGCCAGCCTGCAGCCGCGTTTGGTGCGCTTGTTTGCCGCCATGGACATCCCGATTATCGAAGGTTATGGCTTAACCGAGACGTCGCCGGTGATTGCCACCAACAGCATCGCTTTGGGCATCATCAAGGCGGGGACGGTGGGCGTGCCTTGTAAGAGCGTTGAATTCAAGATTGACCCGGAGTCGGGCGAGATTCTCGTGAGAGGCTCTGCGGTGATGAAAGGCTATTACAAGGACGAGGAGCAGACCAAGATTGCCATCGACTCTGAGGGCTACTTCCATACAGGCGACATCGGCGAGTTTGATGAGGACGGCTTGTTGAAGATCACGGGTCGTATGAAGGAAATCTTCAAGGACTCGATGGGCAAGTACATCTCGCCTGCACTGATTGAGAACCGTTTCACCGAGTCGCCGTTTGTGAGCATGATGATGGTGGTTGGCGAGAACCAGAAATTCGCCGCTGCCCTGATTGTGCCTAACTTCGAGCATCTGAAGAACTGGTGCGAGGAGAACCACATCGAGTATACCACCAATGCGGAGATGATCAGGAAAAAGGCCGTTATCGACCGCTACCGCAAGGAAGTCGACAAGTACAACAAGTTCTTCGGCGACTACGAGCAGGTGAAGCGTTTCGAGCTGGTCGATCGCGAATGGACCATCGAAGAAGGCGAAATCACACCAAGCCTCAAAATCCGCCGCAAAATCATCGCCGAGCATTTCCAAGACCTGATTGACGGGATGTTCGCGGAATAAAATCCAAGCGGCTTTTCAAAAGTCGCTTTTTTTTGTACTTTTGCTCCACAAAGAAATCAGTTATGGAATCCTTACCCGCGTTATTCTCTGACCTGGCCCTGATTTTGGTCACGGCAGGCATCACCACGGTGATTTTCAAGTGGTTGAAGCAACCTGTCGTGTTGGGCTATATCATCGCCGGTTTCCTTATCGGCCCCAATTTTGAATGGTTCCCCGTCATTGAAGACCACACCAGTGTGGAGACCTGGAGCGAAATCGGCATGGTGTTCATGCTGTTTGGTATCGGCTTGGAGTTCAGTTTCAAGAAATTGAAGAAAGTGGGAGGGACGGTAGGCATCACCGCCCTGACCGAGCTGGTGACAATGTGTCTGGTGGGCTTCTCCCTCGGTAAGGCACTAGGCTGGACGCAGATGGACTGCATCTTCCTCGGCGCCATGCTCTCTATCTCGTCCACGACGATTATTGCCAAAGCCTTCGACGACATGAAGCTGAACCGAGAGAAGTTCAGCGGCAACGTCATAGGCGAGTTGGTCGTCGAAGATCTGGAGGCCGTTCTGCTCATGGTCATCCTCTCCACCTTGGCGGTGAGCAAGACCTTCGACGGCATGCAGTTGGTTAACAGTATGTTGAAGTTGGGCTTCTTCTTGTTGGTATGGTTCATCGGTGGCATCTTCATTGTGCCTACCGTGTTGCGTTGGGCACGCAAGTTCATGACTGAGGAGACCCTGACGGTGTTCTCTGTGGGCTTGTGCTTCATGATGGTGGTGCTGGCCAACCTGGCAGGATTCTCTTCAGCCTTGGGTGCCTTTATCATGGGTTCTATCTTAGCCGAAACCCTTGAGGCTGAGACGATTCACAAATTGATTACACCCATCAAGAACCTGTTTGGTGCCATCTTCTTCGTCTCGGTCGGTATGATGGTTGACCCGTCGGTGTTGGTGAATTACTGGTGGCAGATCCTTGTTATCACTATCGTACTGCTCATTTTCAAGCCTTTGAGCAATGTCGGCGGCAGGTTGTTGGCGGGTCTGGGCCTAAAACAATCCATCCAAGGCGGTTTCTGTTTCTGTCAGATTGGAGAGTTTTCCTTCATCATCGCGACCTTGGGCTTGAGTTATGGTGTCATTGACGAGTTCCTGTATCCCATCATCGTCTCGGTGTCCATCGTCACGACCTTCCTCACACCTTATTATATCAAGGCGGCCAACCCGACGTATCAGTGGGTGAGCATGCATCTATCAGAGAACTGGCTTAACCATTTGGAAAACAGCGACCGAGGCATTAAGGTAAAGAGCGGCAAGAAGGTGAGCATGGCCAGTTTCATCGGGCGGCAGCTCAAACACATCATCATTTATATCGCCATCGTTATCGCGGTGATCTTCATCTGTTTCTGGGTAGGTTCCGTCATCATGATCTATGTGCCGGGTTTGTGGGGCAACGCCATCGGTGTTTTACTGACCTTGGGCCTGGCATCGCCATTCCTTTGGGCTATCGGATTCAGGCATACCCTTGTTGGTACCACGCACAAACTGATGGAACAGAGCCGTTTCAACAAGACGGTAATCCTGTTGATTTTCATCCTGCGTTTCATCATCGTTTGGGTGGTTGCCTCCACGGTGCTGCTGCATTTTTTCAATGAGGCCTTCTGGTTGCATTTGGGCATTAAGGCGCCTTATGGCGGTTGGCTCAATGTTGCAATGGCTTTGGGTTATACCATCATGCTGCGCGTGCTGAGTCCGGCGATGAAGTTCTATAAGCGCATTGAGGACAGATTCTTGGATAATCTCAACAAGCGGCAGCAGGTGCAGGTGTTTGAGGTTCCTGAGATTTTGCAGGAAAACTGCCACCTACAGAAGATGACGCTCAGTCCCGATAGCGAATATTCAGGCAAACTCATCAGGGAGACCGATTTCCGCGACAACTATAACGTGAGCGTGGTGAGCGTGGAGCGCGGCAAGCAACTCGTGGAGCTGCCCAAGTCTGACTTCCAGTTGTTCCCGTTTGACAAGATAACCTTTGTGGGGCATGAAGACCATTTAAGGCTGTTGCTGCCCAAAGTGGAGGCTTTCGACGAGGCCTTGATTCAGGAGCATGAGGAGAGCATTGTCGACCTATACAATGTGCGGGTGCGGCCTGAAAGCCCATATGTGGGCGTGGCGCTGATGGATTCGGGGCTGGCAGAGAACTTCGAGGCCATGATCATCGCCATCGAGCGCGACGGACATTTCATCTTGAACCCATCGGCACGCATCACCTTCCAGCCCGCCGACTTGGTGTGGTTTGTGGCACAAAAGGAAAAGGCCGAGATACTGATGCGTTATAATCCAGAAACGATGCAAAACGCATAAACAATATTGCTTTTTGAGAGTGCGGACACATAGGTCCGCCCCTACAATAAACCCTCAACTCTCAACTCATGATCGTTTGTATTGCTGAGAAACCGAGCGTCGCCCGCGACATTGCTAAGGTGCTGGGAGCCAACACTGCCCATGAGGGCTACATGGAAGGCAATGGCTATCAGGTGACGTGGACTTTCGGCCATCTCTGCACGCTGAAAGAGCCTCACGACTACACTGACCAATGGAAGGCCTGGGCCTTGAGCCGACTGCCCATGATACCACCGCGTTTTGGCATCAAGCTGATTGCCGACAAAGGTGTGGAGAAACAGTTTAAGGTCATTGAATCTCTTTTTCAAAAGGCTGATGAAATCGTGAACTGCGGTGATGCCGGGCAGGAGGGTGAACTTATCCAGCGTTGGGTGATGCAGAAGGCTGCTGTACGCTGTTCCGTGAAACGCCTTTGGATTTCATCTTTGACCGAGGAGTCCATCCGCGAAGGCTTCAAGACCTTGAAAGACCAGTCGGAGTATCAGTCGCTTTATGAGGCAGGTCTTTCCCGTGCCATCGGCGACTGGCTTTTGGGCATGAACGCCACGCGACTATACACACTGAAATATGGCCAGAATCGGCAGGTGTTGTCCATTGGACGTGTTCAGACACCAACCTTGGCACTGATAGTGAACCGCTATCATGAGATCGCCAACTTCAAACCAGAGGCCTATTGGGTACTCTCGACGGTGTATCGTGACACGACCTTCACGGCCACCAAAGGCAAATACGGCTCCGTTGAGGATGGCCAAAAGGATTTGCAAAGCGTCCAGGGAAAAGACTTTACCGTGACCGATATCAGCACCAAGAAAGGTACGGAAGCCCCACCGAGGCTGTACGACCTGACTTCCTTGCAGGTGGAGTGCAACAAGAAATACAATATGTCGGCCGACCAGACCTTACAGACTATCCAGAGCCTTTACGAGAAGAAATATACCACCTATCCGCGTGTCGACACCACCTATTTGAGTGACGATATTTACCCAAAGTGTCCTGATATTTTGGCCAAACTCACCAACTATGCTGAGTACACTGCGCCTTTGGCGGGAAAGAAACTGCCCAAGAGCAAGAAGGTGTTCGACAACAGCAAGGTCACCGACCACCATGCCATCATCCCGACGGGCGTGGTGCCGCAAGGCTTGTCGTTTGCCGAGCAGCAGGTCTACGACGAGGTGTGCCGCCATTTCATCGCTGTGTTCTATCCCGACTGCCAGTTTGCCACGACGACCGTTTTGGGTAAAGTAGAGGAGGTGGAGTTCAAGACCTCAGGCAAGCAGATCTTGGTTTCTGGTTGGCGCGAGGTCATCAAGCCCGTGAAGCAAGACGATGAAAAGAAAGAAGGGCAGGAGGACGAGGAGAAGACCTTACCCATCTTCGAGAAAGGTGAGCACGGGCCGCACAAGCCCTCGTTAACTGAGAAGTGGACCACACCGCCGAAGCCTTACACCGAGGCCACCTTGCTTCGTGCTATGGAGACGGCTGGCAAGTTGGTTGATGACGAGTCGCTGCGCGAGGTGATGAAGGAGAATGGTATCGGGCGTCCTTCCACGAGGGCTGCCATCATCGAAACATTGTTCAAGCGCAACTATATCAAGAAGATACGCAAAAGCTTGGAGCCTACACCCACAGGCATAGAACTCATCGGTCTCATCCATGAAGACTTGTTAAAGAGTGCCGAGTTGACGGGTATTTGGGAAAAGAAACTCCGTGAGATAGAGCAGCACAAATACGAAGCGCGTCAGTTCCTTGACGAGCTGAAGCAGATGGTAACTGAAATTGTCACCACGGTGATGCAGGACAACAGCAACCGACGTGTGGCGGTGGCTGTGGTAGAGCAGAAGCCGAAGAAGGCCGCACCGAAGAAAAAGGCTGCACCCAAAGCTAAGAAAGCTTCGGAAAGCACGGAAGGCATGTCATCCCAGCCCGAGGCAGCGCGTGGGAAGGGATCTATGCCTTCCGACAATGATCCCGATGCCATCATTGGGCAGCCTTGTCCGCTATGCGGCAAGGGCCGTGTCATCAAAGGGAAGACCGCCTACGGCTGCTCCGAGTGGCGGAATGGCTGCGGGTGGAGGAAGGCGTTTTTGCCTTGTTGATGTTTTTTTTTGTTGGAAAATGGAGCGTCACACTAGCCTCAAAGAAAACGCCTCAGAATAAGGAATAAGCTGATTCCCGTCGCGATAGCGCAGCCAGGCATCTTCCTTGTGGCTTCTCTCAATCACCTCTTGGGTGCTCATGGGCTGAATCTTGGCCAACACATCAACAAGCGTTTTTAATTCTTGCTCGTTAAACATGCTAATATCACACGATTGGCAACTCAACTTAGTGCTTTCCATGTCATGTGCCACTACTATCTCCTTGCTGATGCCGTCAATGTTGTCATAGATGGTGTCGTAGTGGACGGGAACGGGACCGTATTGGATAGCCTGATACTGAAGTCCGCTGATGGACTGACCGTGCAACCTATAATGCAAAAAGTCAGCGTAAAACATCTCCTTGTTGAGTTTTGTGGGGAACAAGCCGTTTTCTTTGCAAATGAAGAATTTGACCATTTCCGATACCTTTTCGACGCTTAATTGGCCAAAACCATTAAAGACGGAGCGACGTGTGTCGCGATAGATGAGCCGCTTTTGTGCCTCATTTTGTGGCTTTACTTCCGAAGCCATTATTGATAGATACACCTTATTATATTCGGCCTCATCAAATTCGGCTCGGCTGTCTTCCAACAAATGAAGCATAAAATGCTGGTTCATGGCAGCCGAAAGCAATTTTCCGTTGGATTCCGAAGGCATTTGGCCTTTTTCGTATTGTGCATACTGGTTGACACCGAAGCCTAGAATCTTGGTGATTTGTTGATAATTCAAACCATAACGCAGCCGGATACCCTTGATTTCTTCTGGAAACGGGATGCCGTGGTTCACGCGATATTGGGAATAGAGCTCGTTGAATAGAAGCTCGTCTTGCTCTGTCGTCGTAAACCGTTCGCCAGTGTCTTCGCAGACATAATAGCGCACGTGGACCGTAAACTGCTCTTTTCGGAACTCATGCACTTCCATAGTGCTGATTTCCTTTACTTTCCCTCCTGTGAAAGGACTCTTTATTTCAACAAATTTTTCCATGTTATTTCTCCTTTTTGAATGCATAGTTGATGGGATGTTCTGCTATGTGGAACGAAATACAGATTGTTCGGCTATTTGGCTGACCCATGGCAATCTTGATGTAAAGTTCGGTTCCATCCATGTCTCTTCCGAACACCCACATTTCATCGAAGAAATCAGTCGGCAAGGTCTCCACATAATCGTCAGATTGTAACTGACGCACAATTTCATCCCTGGCTTTAGGGGTGATGCCCAATGCTTTCAAGGCTTCTTCGTTTTTGTCTCTGTCCAAATAGAAGATGCCCCAAACATCGAACTTGATGCCGAACTGACCGAGGAAGGCTTCCACTTCTTGTTTCGTCTTAATCATAGGTTTTCTGTAATCACGATGCAAAGATATACATTATTTCTTAATTAAATTCATCTTTAAGTGAAAAATTTATATATTATTCACTTTTAAGTGAAAAAAATAAGACATGTGATATTGACTGCTTCGTGCCTCTTTATGACGTGAAGCGACAACTGAATAACTGAACAACTGAAAACTGGTAACTGTTAACTGTTAACTGTTAACTGATCTCCAGCGTCTTCTTGCAAATCTCAATCTCCTCCGGGTCGCCAGTGTATTTGCCGAGGTCGTCCGAGAGCTTGACCACCTTCTTCCATGTACGTTTCTCGGTGATCTTGGCCGCCGTGAGCTTCACCACGATGTTCATGGCCTTCACGTTGTCGACGTCGCAGGTGAGGTGGGTGCCGATGCCGAAGGAGTCTTGCATTCTGCCCGCCACGGCTTCGTGGATGGCGATGGCCTCGTCCACGTTCAAGCCGTTGCTGAAGATGATGGACTTCTGCGCCGGGTCGATGCCCAGTTCTTTATATTTGGCGATGATTTCCTCCAAGGCCTCGTAGTTGTCGCCGCTGTCGACGCGCAATCCGTCAAACAACTTGGCGTGCAGCTGGGTGAAGTTCTGGAAGAAGGCCTTGCGCGTATAGGTGTCGTAGAGGAACACACCTAAACTGCCGGCATACACCTCCTGCCAGTAGTCCATGGCGAGGTAGTTGGCTTCATTGTAGCCGTAGAGCGAGCAGGTCTCGATGAACTGGTGGCTCATGGTGCCGATGGGTGTGAGGTCGTACTTCATGGCCAGCAGCACATTGCTGGTACCTACGAAACAGGTCTTGGTGAACTGCTTCTGCGCCTCGATGAAGCTGCGGATGACCAAGTCCTGATGCTCAAACGAGAAACGACGGCGTGTGCCGAAGTCGCTGAACTTCACACCATTGCCGATAAGGCGGATGCCCTTGGCATAGGACTTCTGGTATTCCTTCTCTGCATCATAGTGCTCAAACTCGCCCCTCAGCTCGTGCATCAGCTCGGAGATGGTGGCCAGGATAGGCATCTCCCAGAAGACGGTGCGCCACAACAAGCCTGTGACGGTGATGTGCAGATGGCCTTCCGCGTCTTGGCTCACCTCGACCTCGGAAGGACGCATGTGGAAGCCTTTCAGAAAGGTGAAGAACCACAGCGGGAAGTAGTAGCATTTACGTTTCATGAAACGCACTTCCTCGTCGGTGATTTTTATGTTGGCGTAGCTGTCAAACTGTTCGCGCAGCTTCTCGGCGAAGCCTTCAGGATAGACCGTGTTGTTGCGGTCTACGAAGGTGTATTGTCCCATGGCGCGCGGGAACTTCTGCAGGTAGGCGTAGCATACGCTGAAAGTATACAAGTCGTTGTCTAACAGGCTGGTAATGATTTGTCTCATGGCGTTTGTTTTTTTTTGTGGCTATTAGCTATTAGCAATTAGCTGTTAGCTTGTTGGCTGCCAAGCTAAGAGCAATTGCTATAGGCTAATAGCCAATATTGTTAATGTAATGTTTCTATGAGTTTGTTTAACATGGCTTTTATGTCATTCACTTCTTCGTTGAGTTTTTGGTATGAGGCTTTATCCATAAACTCCAAATCGTACGATAGCAAGAGCTCTTCTTCGGCTTCGGACGCAGAGCCGGCTGCGATGTTGAGATAATGTGCAAACTCTGTATCGCTTCTCCTGCCACAGCCTTCGGCTATGTTGAAAGGGATAGATGTTGCAGCCCTTCTGATTTGAGAAGTGATTCCGAATAGTTCACTCTTAGGAAATGACTCGGTTGCCAAATAGATATTGAGCGCAAATTGGTGCCCTTTCTCCCATACCTTGTATTTGTGAAAATCTCTCATAAAGAATACTTTGCTTTTATTTGGCTGTAGCCGTGCTAATAGCTAACAGCTAACGGCTAATTGCCATTTTTTATAGCTTACTAATAATACTCCTAATTTTATCCGAAACATACTTCGCTGAATTCGTCGTATTCTCCAGCACTTGCACCAGGTCCTTGCGCTTGATGATCTCGGTGAGGCTGAAGTCTTGGCTGAAGAGTTTGTGGATGTAGCTGCCGTAAAGCTCGTCGTTGTCGTGCTCGATGGTCTTGATTTCCTGGCACAAACGGTTGATTTCCTTGTTTTTGCCTTTGTTGTCTATAAACTCAAGGTCGCGGATAATGCTGCTCAGGCATTCGGCGGCAAACATGATGTTTTCGGTCATGGTGGTGAGGTCGTCGTCGACATCGGTGAAGCGGCGGGTGAGGATGATGTTGGCCGAGTCGTCGAGACGGTCGAGGAAGGTGTCCATCATCTCGGCCAGCTCGTGCACGTCCTCGCGCTCGAATGGCGTCAGCACCGTGTTGAAGAGCTGGGAATAGAAGGTCTGCAACACTTCGTCGCCGGCGCGTTCACAGGCCTTGATTTCCTTTCTCAGGTCTTCAAGTTGCTGCATGTCGGTCTTTCTGATCATCTGGTACAGCAGCTTTGAGGCACGCTCAATGTAGTCGGCCTGCTGGATGTAGAGCGGGTAGAACTTCTTTTCCTTCGGGACAAAAAACTGGAAGAAACTGTTGAGGCTCATAATCAGTGCATGAAGAGGTTAAACAACAGGTTGAGCAGGCCGCTGATGACCAACGGCACGGGTATGGTGAGGATCCAAGACAGGACGATGCGCTTGGCGGTGACCCATTTCACCGACTTCACGCCGTCGGTGAGGCCCACGCCGATGACGCCGCCCGTGATGGTGTGGGTGGTGCTGACGGGGATGCCCATGAACGAAGTGGCGATCAAGGTGGTGGCACCGGCAAATTCGGCCGAGAATCCGCGCACGGGCGTGATTTTGGCCAAGCCGCCCCCCATGGTCTTGATGACGTTCTTACCGCCAATTAAGATGCCCAACGACATGATGATGTAGCACACCACGGCGAGGATGTCAGGGATGTGGAAGCTTTGGCTGCTGTCGTAGAAGTTGCCGATGAACGCCTTCATCTCAGGGCTGACGCCTTGCGTGGTGAACACGCTGGCCATCAGCACGGCGATGATACCCATGGTCTTGGGCGCGTCGTTGGAGCCGTGGCCCACGCAGAAAGCCGCTGTCGAGAAGTGTTGCAGCACCTTGAAGATTTTGTCGACCTTTTTTCGCGCCGTGTTCTTGAAGATCCTCAGGAAGATACACTCAAGGAAGAAACCTAAGAACAATCCAATGAGCGGCGACAGGACGATGAAGGCCAAGGTGATGATGATGGGCTTCATGTGGAGCACCGCGCTGCCGTTGACGAACCAGGCCGCGCCTATGATGCCGCCGATGAGGGCGTGTGAGGTGGAGATGGGCATGCCGTTGCGCGTGCAGATGGCCACCCAGATGGCTGCGCCCACCAAAGCGGACAGAATCAGATAAGGCGTGATGACATTCTGGTCGGCGAAGTTGGCCATTGTGTTACCCACGGCAAATTGCTGGTTGAGCACCAACCGGATGATGATGAAGGCCGTGAACTCCCAGAACGAAGCCCAGATGATGGCCTGTATCGGCGACATCACCTTGGTGGCGATGATGGTCGAGATGGAGTTGGCCGCGTCGTTCATGCCGTTCAGGAAGGTGAAGACGAAGGCAAGGACGATGGAGAGGATGATGGCTATGGTCAGGAGATTCATCACGATTCTTTTATAATCAAACTTTTCACGGTGCTGGTCACTTCCTTGGCGCGGTCGGTGGTGTCTTCCACCACTTGGGCGATCTCCTTGTATTTCAGCAACTCAATCTCGTCCTTCTCGTTTTCGAAGAGGTAGGAGATGTAGTCGCCGTAAATGTCGTCGACAGCGTGCTCGATGAGGGTGACCTTATCGCACAAGTCGCTGATTTGCTGGTGGTTCTTCCCGAGGTCGTCAAGCAGGCCGAAGACCTCGATCATGATGTTGGCATCCTCGTGGATGTTGTCGATGATCTCCTTGATCTGCTTGTCGATCTTCTTGGGGTTGTACATTAGGATGGTCTTGGCCGAGTGGTTGATGAAGTCGAGGAACTTGTCGAGGTCCATGGCGAGGGCGTTCATGTCCTCGCGGTCGAAGGGCGTGACGAAGGCGCCGTTCAGCTCGATGTAGAACTCACGCAACAGCTCGTCGCCGGTGGTCTCCTGTTTCTTGATCATGCGAGTGAGCAAGCGGCGCTCGTCGGGGTCGTCGCTCTTGACGAGTTCCTTGAGGTATTTGGCGGCAACCTGTGCCGTCTCAGCCTGCTTGAGGTAGGTGGGGAAGAAATGTTTCTCGCGTTTTTCCCTGGTAAAGATGTTGTTCAATCCCATCGTGTATTCAGTTGTCAGTTTATATTATAATACAATAAAACTGCACAAAAATAGGAAAAAGGTCAATGCAAGGGAGGGTTTTTTTGAAAATCTTTGCCGACATCTTCGTTCAGATTATAATTTGAGCAAATATTAAACAGCGTTCCTGCCAAAGCCAATTTCGGATAAGGGTTGTGCAGTGTTGTCTTTGATGTTGTTATACTTTGATATTCCATGAAATGCAGTTTAATCCCCCTCCTCGTCTAACGGCTTCTAAAGAAAGAATCCCGACCACTTGACAGTCGGGCAGAACATTGCCAATCTGTTCCAAAGCCTGCTTGTCTTCTGCAAGCCCCAACTGCGGTACAAGAATCAATTTGCCAATCTGTAAGAAATTGATGTATGCCCAGCTGCGAGCGTGTCGTCTTATAGTTTCATACTTCAACGGGATAACCTCAAAGTGTTTTTCCAAAGCCTTACGGAATCGACGGTAATAATATAGTGAACTGTCGTCATAATTTGTCAAAAGGATTCTTCCATTGCCGGCATAATGGACGATGCCGTCACTGTGGCCAAAGGTTTCCTTTCGGTCCCACGGCAGGAAAAGGATGTCGCTTTGGAAAGCATCCTTCAGGATCCTTTCCACCTCGACGCGGGTTTTGTCATTGTTCTCGGCAAAGACCTTTTCCGTCATAACAACAATGTTGTCGCCGCATTTTACCACATTGCCGCCGTCAAGCACTAGGTCAATGGTGATGGAATTTTGTAGCACTTGCTCCAGACAGTTCTGTGGCGCTTGAAACACTTCTTTTGGGTTAGTCTGAAGACGGCGATAATAAGGGCTTTGCAAATAGTCGGGCGTGTATTTGTAGAACACAAAGCGGTCATCTGCAATCTGAATGGGCATGAAATCGCGGCACCAAATGTCCTTGGTTTCTGAAAGATAGGCATAACGAGTCTGGTGTTTCCCTAATATTTCAACAATGTGCTGGTTCAGGATAGGGCATTTCTTTGGCAAAAGGCTGGAGAAATACACTGCGGAGGTTAGGTTGTCGGTGATCATAGTGCTCCTTATTTCCAAGGTGATGCTTTTTTGTAATTTGGCTCAATTTTCAAGTTCAAGCCTTTTACATAGAATCTATAAAGGCTATCTCTATAATCGCCATCTTCCTTTTTAGGTTTCCCTGTAAGATAGCGTGTGGTGCTTCCCATTTCTCCGATATGTCGGTCTGCTCCATCATTCATAACAATTTGCGGAGCATCGTTACGTTCCAATGCTGAAGAATAGAACAAATACCAACAACACTTTTTCGGACCACAAATTGGTTTATCTTCGTTTAATTGATTACTGTTACCTTTGAATGGAATAATACTCCTTATGAGAATACCACCGTAAAACTTTTCGCTCTCACTATTAAAAGACAAGTCAACTCCATAATCATGTAGCCACCACATTCCTGCATCTTCGGTACGTTCTATAGTTACATTATCACAATGATTGTTGTTCTTGAAATAAAACTCTATTTCCAGAATCCTGTACTTGTTCTTTGCAGTCTTGATATAACTATTAAACAATAAAATATCAGCAATTTCTGAGAATGTTGACTTAATACAATCAACTGATGAATTGGCATTTAAAGTAGACAATAATTGTTTTAATCTTTCCATGGTTGTAACGTTTATTTAATTTGGTAATCATGTGGCAAAATTAGGAAGTTGTTTTTGATGGATTGCAAGAAAACTTGTTAAAGTTTGTTAAAGTTTTTTGAATAGATATTTACTATAATAATAACTTTATTATCAATGAATTAAATTGATAAATATCATATTTTTGTTACACTAAGAAAAACAAAGCCACGCCAACCATAGTGATCAAAGTGCCAATCACTTCCTTTACAGAAATCTTCTGTTTATGGATGATGGCATACGGCACGATGATTAGTACGGGCGTGAGCGCCATCAAGGTGGAGGCGATGCCAGCCTTGGCGTATTGAACGGCCATGAGTGAGAGCGAAACGCCGAGGAAAGGTCCGAAGAAGGTGGTCAAGGTGGCGAAGGTCATGCCTTTGCGGTCGTGTAGGGCTTTGCCCACCAGCGGTAATGACTTCGTCATGGCCAGGATGAGGAAGAAACCCACAAAGCCCGCCACAGCTCTAATGTAGGTGCCTGCGAAAGGCATCATCTTGGCGATGGCTTGCGGTGCCTCCGCTGGGATGGACTGAGCATAATGGTCTAAGCCAATCTTGCTGAGTACCAATCCGACACCTTGCCCAATTCCAGCGCCGATGCCGAAAAGCACGCCTTTCAAAGGTAGTTTGAGGGTGAGTTTGTGGTCCTCACCGCCACGGGCCAAGATGGAGATGGCAATGCCCGTCAGGGTGACCAGCATGGCGAGCCAGGAACGCCACGACATCGACTCACCCAGCATCAGCCATCCGGCGATGCCTGCCATAGGAGGGGCCAAGGTCATGAAGAGCTGACCGTAACGCGAACCGAAGACGATGTAGGAGTTGAAGAGGCACCAGTCACCGAAGACATAGCCCACCAGCCCGGAGAGAGCGAGCCAAAACCAAGCCTTGCCGCTAGCATGCATGGGATAGGGCGCTCCCGTCACCATCCAGAGCATGACAGAGAGGAAAACCCAAGAAAGCACCATCCGGATGAGGTTGAGCGGCAGCGAGCCTAACCGCTTGCTCGCCACCTCGGCGAATAAGGCAGTGGCCGTCCACGAAACGGCAACGAGGAGGGCGATAATCTCACCATAGTATTGGGTGGTCATGGGCAAAGTCGATAATTGACGCGCAAAAGTAGGAATTTCCCGAATAGGGATGCGAAATTGTACTAATTGTCCGAAACGGCGCTACTTCGCCGCCACCCCGCAAAGATGGAACAGCACCCGTGCCCCGACGTTGCCGTCCCAGTCGCCGCCATCGGGCGAAGGCGAGACCTCGCAGAGGTCGAAGCCGATGATGTCCTTGCCAGCCTCGCGGATGAGGTTGAGCAGATACATCAGCTCCTCGTATTCCAAGCCGCCCGGCACGGGCGTGCCCGTGTTGGGACAGAGCTTCGGGTCGAGGGCATCGATGTCGATGGATAGGTAAACTTTCTCGGGCAAGGCGGCAATCATCTCGTCCACGATGGCTTTCCATGTCACGCCTTCGTACATGCGTCGGCGGCAGTCGCGGTCGAAGAACACCTTGATACGATTAGGCTGGCTTTCGGCCAAAGTCTTCTCCTGATGGCAATAGTCGCGGATGCCGACTTGCACGAGCTTCTTCACATTGTCGAATTTCAAGGTGTTGAAGAAGATAGAGGCGTGTGAGTATTTGAAACCCTCGAAGGCCTCACGCAGGTCGCAGTGGGCGTCGGCATGCAGGATGCCGTATTCCACACCTTTACTATTAAGGTATTGGTGGTAGGCGAGGGGACAGCTGTGGTCGCCGCCCAAGAGGCCCACGACCTTGCCTTGAGCCTTCCAGTAGGCGATGCGCTTGCGCAGCCAGGCGTTTTTCTTCTCCGTGGCGGCTTCGATGCGGGCGTATAGCTCCGCGTATTTCTCAGGCTCGTCGTCGAGGGTGCCTTCATATAGTGCGTTGATGATGTCCTCGCTCAAAGGCGCCATTTCGTCGTGGAGTTCTCTCAGTTCCTTGGGGAATTCGTCCATCCAGATGCCTTTCTGCCACAGGTCGGGATAGTCGTGGTGGCAGAGGTCGACCTGCAAGGAGGCCTCCATGATGGTGGCGGGACCGTCGACGGTGCCACGGTTGTAGCTCGTGGTCAGCTCCCATTCGACGGGTATGATGATGATTTGTGCCTCTTCAGCGGTGCAAGGCAGGCCGTAGATGCCGGAATCGGCAACGGCGGCTGCGTTTGGATCGAAAGTGTTTTCCATTGTTTCTGAGAATTTTTGGCAAAAGTAGGTAAAAAAAGCGTTGTTTTTCAAAAAAGTGTATATTTGCAATTCCCAACACAAATTGGTATGGATAATAACAGCTTGATTCCGTGGTATGCGATGGAGACCGATACTGACCTACAGGAGATTTATAATCGTCCCATATCGGCGGCATACATTCCTGAGCCTGAACCTGAGCCTGAACCTGAGCCTGCGCCTAAACCTAAGCCCGAATCTAAGTCTGAATCTAAGTCTGAATCTAAGTCTGAATCTAAGTCTGAATCTAAGTCTGAATCTAAGTCTGAATCTAAGTCTGAATCTAAGTCTGAAACTACCTCCAAGCCTAAGACGCAGCCGTCCCACAATAAGAGTTATAGATCAGCCGATGTGGTGATGATGGAACTGGCAGTGAAAGCAAGGAAGGCTGTGATAAGAGATGTACCTTTCGAGTGGCCCGAAGATGACGTCTACCACAACCTTTGTGTTGCGTGGTTCGAAGAACAGAAAGCCAAAGGTCTCACCAACATCGTGTTTCTTTGTGGCGACGAGTCAATGAATGCCACGGGGAAGTTTCTCATCTGCTGCTTTGTCTGTTGGTATGCTGATGGCCGCATCGAAGGCTTTACCCCCACACAAGAAGGCTCCGAGCCTGTGATCAAGGCATTGGAGGTTAAGGAAGGCTATCAGAAGCCGCGTTTTGTTGACAATGCCGAGGCTTTCAAAAGTGCCCTTCAAGCCATTGGGGACTACGCGCCCTTCGAGGGATGGAAACAAACTTTCAGAAGTGGATTGGCTATTATGCAGGACGAAAGGCTGCGGTATATGGGGCAGCCGGACACCTTCAGCATTGAGCCGCCTTATTTCAGGTTTCTTTATGCCGCCCAACGAACGCATCTCGGCTATGGCATGGGATCGTGGTTCGACTTGCCGATGGCGTCCACCGATGGCTTCAAGGCCATCACACGTCACTTTTCCACGGAACGCAGTCGTGCTTTGATGTACGCAATTAACAACTGTTAGCTTATGACCGACTACACACTTTATCCCATCAATAAACGCGATGTCGACTGGCCGTTGTACCATCTGGTGGCACATTTCATGAAGGTCAGATACAAGCTCGACCACATCACCGAAGGCGACGGGCAAACCGAGCTTATCAAGCCCCTTGATGACGACGCCCTTCAGGAGAAGCGGTCATGCTCTTATCTATGGATATACCCTAGCGAGGACTTTAGCGTCAGCTATCCTCAAGAGATGTTTGACCTGGATGTGGTCGTTTTGAAGTGTTTCAGTCCCATCGAGCATTTTGGTGGAATTCCTATTGATGAGAGTATATGGTACGAAGATGTGCCGATGGAGTATTTCCATTATTCTGGAACGGGTAACAACCTGGTGCTGGAGCATGTCCACACCAAAACGCCAAGCCAATTTCCTGATCTTATATACAATGGCGATGTGTTTGCCCAATCCTTGACGGAGCTTATTGACTTTTTGAGACGACACCATCTCACCGAAATACCATGGTATCAGCGACTTGAAATGACGCTCCGTATGCTTGAGAATGGCGCCAATGAGTTGCATATCCTCCACAATGCTGGCTTCTATGACCATAATTCGCTTTGGTCTTGGCTGAAGGACTATGGTATTCGACAGCGGGAAATCGAGGAGGTCAAGAAGCCTTATTTGACTCAGTTGAAGCGCTATGCCATGTTTGTGCTTAATAGTCTTGACTGGCAATGCGGTACTTCCATTGGCGAAAGCGATCGGGAGAATTTCAGAGGGATATATCAAGGGATTACGAACGAGAAGATGATCGCTTTTTCCGAAGAGATGGAGCGGCGCATGGAATTGCGGAGAAGCAAACAGGAGAGGGCGCAGGCCGATGCCACAACTCCAAGACGAAATGACTCGGCGACTGTTCAAGTGCGGACAGAGCTGCATGAAGACAGTGGAAAGTTACCCGAAGACAGCGGAAAAACAAACAACAAAAGGTTTTTGCTGATTATTGGCGCGTTTACCTTGTTTGTACTCATTGTTTTCGGATTGGTTGCCCTCCTTGGACATCAAGAATCTGGCGCAGCCCCTGTTGTGGTGGGCGGCATAGTGGCCATTGTTTCGGGCGCTGTTGCCTCGGCGGCAGCACGCAGCTACAAACACCGCCATCCGGCAGAATTCAGGTATATCATGCTCTGGGTCGGTATTCTTTTACCCTTTCTCTTTGGCTGGACGGGCAATATGCTGATGAAGGCGCTGATTGACGATGTCTCGCCAAATGCATTGATGATTTTTGTGCTTTTGTTGATGACCGTTGTCATCGCGGCCTCGGTAATGTTGCGTCGCAAGCAGCCCGACGAGCGGCACATGCGGCCCTATACCGTGGCTATCGTTGTCGCCGTGATGGAAATCATAGGTCACTTTGTAGGCGGGTTTATTCCTTTTGTTTAAATGTTAAATAGTATGAATTTATGAATAACTATACGATTATCGGCATTGACTTTGGCACTAGCACAACGGTGCTCAAGGTCAAGAATTACTATGACGGGATGAAGAGCAACGACTGCCAATCCCTGATGATAGGCGGAAGCTCGGTCGTGCCGACCCTGGTTTTTGAACGGTCTGCCGACGGAAGGCTTTTCTTCGGCCAGGAAGCCGAAGCGGAGTGCGGGACTGGCTGCGAAGGCGTCATGCACCGCAATTTTAAGATGGATTTGCTCAACCCTGAGAAGAAAGAGAACGCGGAAAGGCTGATTAAGGAATTCATGAAATATCTGTATCGGCAGTTCTCGCTCCAGAAGGCTCAATTGAGTGTGTGTGACACGGTGAAGACCTTCATCAGCTATCCTGCGAAATGGACACCGGAAATCATCGCATTCATGAAGCAATGCGCCATCGATGCTGGTTTTGGAACGACCGACAATGTGTTCGGTGAGACGGAACCGACAGCGGCCATCTATGCCACTTTTACCAACCATGAAAATGTGCTAAAGGAACAACGCTTGGTATCGCAGAATGTACCTATTAACGTGATGATGCTGGATATGGGTGCCGGCACCAGCGATGTCACCATCTTCCGTTTCATGGCCGACAATAACAACAAGTTCCATATTGGCGTTGACGGGAAAATCATCTCCCATCCGGCGGTGGACAATGCCTATCTTTGTGGTGGCAGAGAGGTGGACAGGATGCTTTGTGATTACAATCTCGACTACCTCAAGCAGCTCTTCCCGGGAGGCACGGTTCATGAGGGATTGAAAAAGAAGAACGAATCGGGTGTCAAGGAATGGAAGGAAGTCCATGTCTCTCCACGATTGCAGGAGAACCAATCGGCCTCACTTCCTGGGGAACTGATGACACTGATTAGCATGCTTCGCTCGTTCTCCCCGGGCATGCAATCCGTCCCGTATCCGAATCTGGACCGCAATGCTTTTGAAATGGCGACCAAGGAACATTGGACACAATTGCACACCCTGATGACAGATGCCATAGCCAAGGCAGGTGAGGTGATATCGGAAATCAAAGGGCCGGAGGACATCGACCTGCTGATTGTTACGGGTGGCCACAGCCAATGGTACTGTGTCCAGGAAATGTGCCTCGGCCATTCCGTGGCAGGTCTTCCGCCCATCAACTTCAAGAAGATTATCGACAATCCCGAGCGCCTGTTGTCGGAGGGCCGTCCTCAGGAGACGGTGGCCAATGGTTTGGTGTTCAGGGATCTGTCGTTTGACATTAGCCATACTGCGTCTAACAACTTGTGGATTCAGATTTCCTTGGACGACAAATACTGGTCTGAGAACTTCCAACCAGTAAAAATGTTCGACACATTGCCCCTGACCAAGACCATAGAATGGCAACAGGAAATAAAGGCTGGCTCTTTTTGCTTGGATACCGTGAAAATCAATTGCATGTGTAATTATGGTGCCACCATGGCCAGCGCATTGCAGATTACCCGGTCGGTGGAGGTTCCGCTCAACAATTTGTTCACCATTGCCGTGAAGACGATTTTACTGCCTTTCTTTCTTAAAGACGATGAGGGCTATATAATAACTGTCCAATTGGTTGTGAATATCAATGAAGACGGCGGAGGCTTCATAGTTGGGATGATGTCTGCCGACGGCGGAGACCGCACTTTCCAAATTGACCTTTAAAATGTATATGTTATGAGATTAATAGACACACTTAAGGCAAGGCTGAACCCTACCTCACCAGAGAATCTGGAGAGGCTTCGCAACAAACTGCCAATAGAATTTCCCACCGAACTGGCGAATCCATTCATGGACTATGTGATGGAGCGCAGCTATCTTGAGGAGGTCTCAAGTCGCGACCACTTCGAGGCTGATCCTCCAATGGAAGGCTCTATGGCATGGGTGCGGATCGACCGCTTGCCCGTACACCCCAGCGATTCTGACGATTACGACCTCTTGTCACGGTGGCAGTCGGTACTGTCGTCACTTCACTCCTGGAACGAGCGGCTTCTGTTCCTCTTGCAGCGCAGCAACGGCTCGACCAGCATCTATCTTGGCATGCACGCTCCCGATATGAACCAATCCTTGGCCAGGCTTGAAACGGCCTTGATTAACAGTATGCCAGGGATTACTACCAGCAGGATGAATGTGGACGAAGGCATGAAGGTGATCACTTCCCTGTTGGAAGCCAAAAACTGTGGAGCACTCACAGGCATACCCTCTTTTAGGAGAGAAACGAAATTTCAAGAGTTACAGACCCTTGATTCGCTCGCATTCGGCATTCGAGACACGCAGGGCAGGGATGCAGACTTCTCCTTGTTGGTTGTGGCCGACCCCATTCCTGATCAGGACATTACCGACATCATCTCCAGAATGATGGAACTTGGAACCGAGATACACAAGGACGTTCACAAGAGTTATAGTGTTCAAGAAGGAGTCAGTACCTCAAATAGTGCCTCGTTAGGTTTGGGCACCTTAATAGGTACTGTAGCCAATATGATTCCTGTCTTGGGTAATATAGCTGCTACAATAATGAGCGCAGGTGCCGGTATTGGATTCCAGACATCAAAGTCAGGGTCGGTAAACCGAACAGAGAACACCGACTTTTTGAACAAGTTCGCGGAATACACAGAAAAGACATTGGATAAGCATTGTGACCGTCTTCGCAAAGGTCGCAATCAAGGCTTCTGGAATACGGGCGTTTATGTGTTGAGCAATCTGGAACAAAATGTGGGAACGGTGTTGGGCATGCTCCGCTCAGTCTATTCTGGCGACGAGAGCTATATCGAACCCATCCGTATCCATCGGTTCAAACCCCTGTCGGGGGCTTCAAACATTGTCGGGTCCATGAGCCTGATACCATTGTTGATAGACAAGAATGCCGGCGAACATGTCTTTGGGAAGAATTATCAGTATGTCTCCACCCCGGTGAATACACAAGAACTATCCTTGTTTACCTCCCTGCCGCGAAAGGATGTCCCCGGACTTCGTTTCGTGAAGACCGCCGTCCGTTTTGCCAACAATCCTGGTCTACATACAGGTAAAAGGAGTCTCGTCCTTGGCAAAATCAAGGACTACGGCGTGGAACAGAAGACCGACTACAAGATTGACATTGACGCACTTGTGCGCCATTCGCTCATCGTCGGCGGAACTGGAAGCGGCAAGTCCACGACATGCAGGCGTCTTATCCAGAGCGCCATGGACATTGGCGCCCCCATCCTCATCATTGAGCCGGCCAAAGAAGAGTACACGCGCTGGTTCTTGGAGCTGAGAAAACAAGGCAAGAACGTCAATATCTTTATGCCCGGCGTGACCAATTTCGAGGGAGAGAAACTGGGCCGCCTCAAACTCAATCCTTTCCAGCCTGCAGCCGTTCCTGGAGCGACTATCGACATGATGACACGTTGTGAGCAGCTGACGGCTCTTGTCAACGCCAGCTTGCCTTCCAGCGATGTCTTGCCGGTAATCATGGACGAAACCTTCTTCACCTTCTTGAAAGACCAGCCATTCGGCGGCGACTTCATGCAGGGGGAGATGGAACAATTGGAGAACTATCCCAAAATTGAGGGTGCCATAGAGACTGCCAAGCGCGTCCTTAAGGCACGTGGCTATACCGACGAGGTGACTCAGGGAATTGGAGCTGCCGTGGAAACCAGACTTACCTACTTGTCGCGCGGAAAACGCGGCGAGATCCTGAATGTGTTCAACTCCACGCCTTGGGAGCAACTCTTCGACCAAACGACGGTCATCAACCTGAGCCGTCTGGCCAACCCCAAGGACAGGGCACTCATCATGTCCATCTTGCTGCTTGCGTTGCACGAGTACAGGGTGTCGCGTTTCTCCACCGATGAAGACTATCGAAAGAAGGCCGGCAGCAATCAGCTCATGCACCTGACCGTGGTGGAGGAAGCACACAATGTGCTTGCGGCTCCATCTGCCGACGGACAGGGCACAGGCAACCCACAGCAAGTGGTCGCCGACTTGTTCAGCAACATGCTCTCAGAGATTCGCGCCTATGGAGAAGGTCTCATGATTGTGGACCAGTCTCCTACCAAACTCATCCCCGATGTAATCAAAAACACCAATTACAAAATTGCCCATCGTATGACAGCTCGCGATGACTGCGCTGTGATGGCATCGGCTCTTGCCCTTAGGGACGAACAAGCTGGTATCATCCCCACGCTGGAAATCGGAAACGCCATCATCTATGGTGACAAAGACGATGCTGCATCATGGGTCAAAATAAACCGCTAGTATTATGAAAACACAGCTTATAGTACTTCTTATTATTGTCGCTTTGGCTTTGGTAGGCCTGGCTGTGGTCGTGCTTTCCCCAAAGGAGTCTTTCCCTAAGATGAAGGAGTGGATCAGACTGTTTCTTGAAAAGATTATTAATAAAGTAACCCCAACGGGAGTTCAACATGAAGAAGCCCAACGAAAAGAATGCTCCCAACAGGCCACAACCCAACTGAAGTCACCTGAGCCAGTTAACTGCTCGGCAAGAGAGGACTTGAATGAGGAGAAGGCCAGAGAACAGTTCGTTCTCAAACAGGAGAAGTTCTTCGGGATATACGAGAACCTTTATCTCGTAGCCAAGGCGGGTGAAGAAAGCTCCCAATGTAACCTTGAGGACTGGAACACACGAATCCAGTCGTTGTCTGACGCCCCAGACCTGAAGGCGTATTGGGAAGCTGTTCGTTCCCGTCCAGCGGAGTTTCTGGATTTTGTGTACGCCTGTGGAGTGGTGCGTGATGAGAGTGAAACCATCAAGGCCACGGAACAGACTCGCTATTGTTACTTCATGCTCGACGGTACTCCGATTGAGACTGGGCGGACTTACAAAGTCATGCAGCCGTGTTGGACTAGCGGTGATGTCATTTTGGAAAAAGGAATAATCAATACTATCTAACTATCTAACTATGGACGAATTCAAATCAGCAGGGAGTGAACTCCCGCAGCAGCCAGAGTTTCCCCCTACGAGTGACACTCCTCAGGAATTCTCTCAGACGGATTTTCTCGAAGAAGTCGCCCCTTACTACACCGCAATGGAGGTCGTGGAGGCAAAGGAGTACGTCAACGAAAGGGAGATTGGACTCAAAGAGACCGTTGAGGCGGCCAGGGAGATTTTCTCTCCCAAGGTCCTCAGTGAATGGGCCGACATGACATTGGAACAGCGCAATGCGGTGTTTCAGGAGTATCAACACGCCGTGGCCGAGGCTCTCGGCATAGAGGCAGGTAAAGTCATTTTCAAAGACATTCCGAGAGCCTACGGTTACAACAACGGTGACGGAAATGTTTATTTGAACATCAGGCTCCTTGAAGACCCCAAGTGGGTAATCAAGTGCATCGACACCATCGCGCATGAGACGCGCCACCAGTTCCAGCACGATGCAGTCCTGGACCCTGAACGCTTCGGCATATCACCGGAAGTGGCGAAAGAATGGGCCTGGGCCATCGAGAACTATACGGACGAAGATCTCTCGGAATACGATCCTTGGGGATACCACTACAATCCCATTGAGATGGATTCTCGTTATTTTGGGGAATCCGTGGTGCGTGAACTCACAAAGGATTTGATCAATGATTACGCTTCACTCAGTGAGACCAACCACATGAATAAAGCGCACGGCTTGTTCATCAACGACCGTGAATGGAATATCGAGCAAGCCGAAAAGGCTCTTGCCAATGGCGACCTGAACGGTTACCGCAACTATCTGGATGATGCATCAAATTCGACAAAATAAAAATAGAAGCCATGAAAGAATATACAGATCAGGAAATTAAGGACCTCCTTTTGGAAGACGACTATCCCAACAAGGCCGTTATCCTTGAGGGCGTGATACAACGCATTCGCAGCTTCGGTCCCGAGGCCGCAGCCATGTTCGACGAGTGGGCCACTACCGGTAAGCAGCCCAAGTTTGAAGAAAACGGTATATCTTCAGAGTTCCTTCGCAAGGAACAGCACATGAAAGCCGTTGCTTTGATTATCGCCTTCGACTGGCTCAAGAAAGAACCACACGAGGCGGCACGTCTTCTGCAAAAACCGCATGTAGAAAGAAAATAATCTCCGTTTTCTAGCAAGAATAAAGCGATGGAGAGAGCGTATAGACTATACCAAGATGAAAGAGGCCTTGGAATGAGCGGTATTATTTTAGAAGATCGCCTCGAAATCTACAAGGGAGATGAACTGATTGCCACATTCGACCAATATTGGCTTTTTCATGATGGTAGGGGCAATATTTCTGATAAATACGTTTACTGGAATCAAGATGGAACCAAAGTGGGCTTTTATGGTTTGCGCTATCCTGACGGCACTTTTCCAAATCATTATACTGGATCGGCAAACGACGACATCGAATGTCATAACGTGGTTTGTTACCTTGATATCGAGACCAAAGAAGTAAAGGAGCATCTTCTCAAGAACAAACCGCTCGTGATGACTTGGGACAATGACGACAAGACCCTTCTTGTACTGCCAGATCCTGTTGATATTGATCCCAACAATCCTCTGCTGGAATTTCCACATTCTTGTCCGGACAAATCTCCTATAGAGCAGTTGAGAAAGGCTGCGCAATATGAGTTTACCGTTGCCCTAGACTATTTTAAGACGTTTAATAGCCCCGACGGCTTCTATTCTTTTTGCCAAGGACAACTATACTACTATCTGACCTATTATGACCCTAGCTGTGACAAGGAAAGTGCGTTCAAGTATTGCGTGAAACGCCGTAACGAGTATCTCCGTAGCCAAGGACTTCCTGTCCCTTATGGAGAGGATATCCTTGATTAGTCGGTAAATGAAGTGAGGGAGACATGGTATAGGAATGATTGCGTTGGGCTAATCAATGTTTTTCATTGTTGATAAATTTTGGGGTGCAAAAGCAGACAAAACACGAAATAATCTTTAAATTTGCGCCCAAAATTGCGTCAGATGGACCTCTTCTCCTGTCTTTCTCCCTTTGTCTTTTGCAGCTTTGCCTCGGGCAGCAGCGGCAACTGCTATTATGTGGGCAAGCAGGACGAGGGCATCTTGGTGGATGTGGGCATCAGCGCGCAGCAAATCGTCGCGGGGCTGCGGAAGAACGACTTGAGCATGGACCGCATCAAGGCCATCCTCATCACCCACGACCATATCGACCACATCTTGGGCTTGGAGGTGCTGACCAAAGGCAGCCCCACGCCGATCTATGCCCACCAGGACTGTCTTCAGGGCCTTGTTGAGGGCAAGTCAACCAAGAATGTCGATGCCGGCCTCTTCCACGAGGTCGAGCCGATGCAGCCTTTCGAGATTTGCGGCATCACCATTGAGGCTTTCCCTGTCATGCACGACGGTCGTGGTGCGATGGGCTATCATTTTAACTTTGAGGGCCATACGCTGACCATCGCCACCGACATCGGGATGCTCGATAAGGTGGTGAAGGAGCAGATACGACGGGCCGACAACATGGTCATTGAGGCCAACTACGATGTGGAGATGCTGGAGAAAGGCTCTTATCCTTATATATTGAAGCAACGCATTTCCGGCCCCTTTGGCCATCTTAGCAACGCCGAAGCCGCTCGTTTCATCGCCGAGAGCTATCATTCAGGCATCAAGAACATTATGCTCTGCCACCTCAGCGAAAACAACAACACGCCCGAACGCGCCATGCAGTGTGTGCACCAGCAGCTCCGAAAGCGACACGTGCACCTCGACGTGAACACTTCGATATTCGCCTTGCCACGCCACAAAAACACGGGTTTCGTCTATCTTTGATTCCACAATCTTCCACAATTCCCGTTTTGTTTCCCCAAATTCCACAAAATTCCACGATTTGTAAAGGAGTTGATGTTTGATGTAACTTGTTGATATTCAACTTTCTTGAATAAAATAATAAAATAGGTATGATTTATGCTGTTAAACGGGCAAAAATTCAAACCATGAGAAATAGTGTAGTGTTTTTGGTGATGTTTGCCCTGGCTTTTGTGGCTGGCTCATGTAATGTGGAACGTTCGGAGAAGTATCAGGCTTTGCTGGCTGAGCGCGACTCTTTGTATACCGAGGCCGTGGCTGCCCAAGGTGGCTTCGACAATGCTTTGAATACCATCAACGAGATTGAGGCTGCTCTGGAGTCGGTGCGTGCCGCTGAGGGCATCATTATGATGGAGAATCAGGAAGGCAACACCAATAAGGCCGTCTCTGAGATCAACGCCATCCAACAGACCCTTCAGGAAAACCGCACCAAGATTGAGAATCTGGAGAAGGAGCTGGCTCAACAGGGTGCTCAGTCGAAGGCTTTGAACCAGACGGTGAGCCGCTTGAAGAAACAGTTGGAAGAGAAAGACACCTATATCAATACGCTGAAGGATGAACTGCAACAAAGCCGCCAACAGATTGCCGACCTGAACGAACAGGTGTCGGATCTTAACCAAGACATCGAGAACCTTAACTCCAGTATCGATGTGATGACGGTACAGAACGCCGCCCAGCAGGCCACCATCGAGAACCAGGATGCCATGCTGAACGCCGTGTGGATCTGCATCGCCACCCAGAAGGTGTTGGAAGAGAAAGGTGTGCTGAGCAAGGGCGGTATCTTCCAGCCCTCGAGCATCTCGAAGGAAGGCTTCGACCAGAGCCAGTTCGTGCAAGGCGACAAGCGCGAGTTGGATCTCATCCCGCTCAACACCAAGAAATACAAAATCATGACCAACCATCCTGAAAGCAGCTATCAAGTCGAAGAGACGGAAGACGGCAACAAAGTGCTGAGGATTCTCGACAAGAACGCTTTCTGGAGTATGTCGAATTATTTGGTAGTATCCATCAAATAAAATCCGTAGCAATACGGAATCTGCTCGTTTTCAATTTTTTTAAAACGCCCCACATTTCCCCAATGTGGGGCTTTTTTTTGTGTGTAATATTGTGGAATCGTCGGATTTTTGCTACCTTTGCGGCATGAAATGTAGAATTCTAGTTGTGGAAGACGATGCCTCTTTCGGCATGATGATACAGACCTGGCTGAAGAAGAACGGCTACGAGGCCGTGTTGGCATCGCGTTACGAACAGGCCAAGATTGAGATCTCGAATGGCGACTTTGGCTTGATTCTCACCGATTTGCGCCTGCCCGATGGCGACGGCATCCTGCTGATGACCTGGGTGCGCGAGAAACTCAAGAGCAAAGTGCCCATCATCGTGATGACTGGCTATGCCGAGGTGCAGACTGCGGTGTCGGCCATGAAGCTTGGTGCCTTCGACTACCTCAAGAAACCCATCAACCCGAGTGTGCTTGAGGAGAAGATTGCTGCCGCCTTGACATCGTCAGAAGAGGAGGACGAAGCCCCCTTTGTCCCAGGCAACAAGCAATGGGTGAAGGGCGACAGCCCCGCTATGCAACGGCTCTACAAGCATGTGGAGCTGGTGGCCCCGACTAAGTTTTCCGTCCTTATCCTCGGTGAGAGCGGCACGGGCAAGGAATACATCGCCCGCATGATCCACAACCTGAGTGCCTACAAAGACGGACCCTTCATCCCTGTGGATTGTGGAAGTCTCTCCAAGGAGTTGGCACCCAGTGAGCTGTTTGGCCACCTGAAAGGCTCGTTCACCTCGGCCATCGCTGACAAGAAAGGCGTCTTCGAGCAGGCCAAGGGCGGCACGGTGTTCCTCGATGAGGTGGGTAACCTGCCCTATGAGGTGCAGATGCAGCTGCTTCGTGCCTTGCAGGAGCAGAAGGTGAGGCCCGTAGGCTCGGCCACCGACATCCAGGTGGATGTGCGCATTTTGGCGGCCACCAACGAAGACTTGCAGCAAGCCATCGAGGAAGGCCGTTTTCGTCAGGATCTGTTCCACCGCATCAATGAGTTCGCCATCGAAGTGCCGCCGCTGCGCGACCGCCTTGAGGACTTCGACGAGTTGGCTGCGTTCTTCGTCAGCCAAGCCAACGAAGAGTTAGGCAAGAACGTGAGAGGCATCTCGCCCGATGCCTTGCAGCGGATGAAGGAACAGCGTTGGAACGGCAACCTGCGCGAGTTGCGTAATGTGGTACGCCGCTGCGTGCTCTTCGCTGAGAGCGAGAACATCGAGCTGGACGACCTGCCGGTGTTCAGCGCGCCCAACAAGAAGACCATCATCGCTACCGAGGAGGACGATTGGGCCTTGCGTCCCGAGCACGAGAAGGAACAGATTGAGGCCGCCTTGCAGAAGGCGAGGGGCAACAAGACCGTGGCGGCCAAGCTCCTGAAGATCGACAGGAAGACATTATATAATAAGATGCATTTGTACGGAATAGAGCTTTAGCCTATCCAATCCCATATTTTTCCTCCAGCAAATCCATCAGTTCGTCGGCCTGCGCCATGAACTGCACCGCGTCGTCTTTCCACTCGGGATAGTCGGCCTCGGTCTCGCCTTTGCCGCGCATCGCGTTCATTCGGGCGAGGAAGGTGGTGTCGCGCTCCAGCTGGGTGAACATGGGCAGCATCTTGTGGCATAGGCTTTGCATCTCGACAAAATCGGAGTTTTCAAGCAGCGTATTCATCGTGACGAGGTCGTCAGCGGTCGACTGCACGAAGACGCGTAGGATGTCGGTCATGGCTTCTTTGTCGTTGCCCATCATTGCGCTGAAGGCCGGGAAGTCGGGGAAGGCGGTCTCTTCTTCCTCGGTGCTGGGTGCCACATTGCCGAACATGTTCTCCAGCTGCTTGAGATTGAAAGGCTTCTGCAAGAAGCCGTCGAATCCTTCTTCTTTGGCTTTCTCGGTGTTGTATTCGATGCGGCCGGTCATGAGGATGACGGTCTTTTCGGGGTCGACTTCCTTCACGCGCTGGAGAATGTCGTTGCCGCTCACAGCGCCCATCTCGCGGTCGGTGAGGATGTAGTCGTAGTCGCCGAGTTGGAGCAGGGCACCTTCAAGGTCGCTCATCGAGCGGCAGGGAATGGCCTGGTGACCGATGCGGCGCAGCATGTTGTCGATGACGGAGAGCAGGGTGTTGTCGTCGTCGATGACCATGATGTTAAGGCTCTTTTTGCTGTCTTCCGTGGCCTCATCTGGCTCGGCCGATTCCATCACCTCCACAGGAATCCTGACCTCGAAGTGCGAGCCTTTGCCCACCTCCGACTCGATGTGGATCTCGCCATCGAGCAGGCTGACGAGACCTTTGACGACCGACATGCCGTAGCCACTGCCTTCGGCGAACTGATTGTAGGTCTCGATGCGCACAAAGGGCTTGAACACCTCTTCCAACTTGTCCTCAGGGATACCGACGCCTGTGTCGATGATGTCGAAGACGACCAGCCCGCGTCCCAACCGCGCCTTGAAGCTGACGCTGCCTTCCAAGGTGTATTTGATGCCATTGGAGATAAGGTTGGTAAGTATCTGTCTGATCTTCAGTTTGTCGGAGTTAAGGATGGTGTTGGGCGCTATGCTGTTTTCGAAATGGAACGCCAAGTTCTTGTGTTTGGCGATGGGCGCAAACATCTCGGTGACTTCCTCGCAAAGTTGCCCGATGTCGAAGGCCTCCTTGCTGACTTGCAGCTTGCCTTGTTCGAGGCTGGAGTATTCCAGCAGGTTGTTCAGCAGGTTGAGGATGTGGTCGGCCGATTGCTGTATGGAGGCAATTTCTTTTTCGTTGCCGGTCTTGTCCATCAGCTCCACATGGCCCATGATGGAGGTGAGCGGTGCCTTGATGTCGTGCGACACCGAGAGCAGCAGCTTGTGGCGGCTCTCCATGATTTCCTCGGTCTTTCTCTTGGCTTCCTCGGCAGCGCGACGGGCGCGATATCCTTTGTTTACATCACTGATAATCAAAATGATGAAAATGATGATAAGGATTAAGGTGACGGCACCGATGAGGACGGACGTCTGCATGTTCTCTTGGATGAGGGCTTCGCTCTTCTCGATTTCGACGATGGTGGAGTCGAGGATCTCTTGGTTGAGGTGGATCAGCAGCGTGGAAATCTGCTCGGAGAGTTGGTTGTCGGCCCTGACCAGCTCCTGTGTCTTGCTTTCGTAATCCTTGATTTTGTTCCAGTATTCGACCTTGGCCTTCTCGGAGAGCACGCGCAGGTCGGCGAGGATGTTGACCGTGTCAGGCTGCTGCTGCATGATGCGGAGTGTGTCGGAGCGCTCGATGGAGATGTGGACGATGCTGTCTTCTGTCTCCGTGGGGTTGAAGGCACTGCCGATGCGCTGCCAGAAGTTCTTCTTTACGGCTTTCTTCGGCACGTGGATGATGGTGTCTTTCGACACGGTGGTTACCACCAGCTCTTCTTCCGACTTGGGCGGGATGTAGTCGTCGATGGTGCGGTCAAACTCAGCCAGTGGGTTGAAGTCGTGGAACTGGCGCGACAATTCGTTGCTGAGGCGTCCTTTGCTCTGGATGAGGCTGCTGATCTCGTTCACCATCCGGATGTTTTCCTCGTTGATCTCAAAGTTGATGAGCGAGTCGGTCTGGGCCTGGATTCTGTCTCGGTAGGCGTTGAATTCGCGCTTGTATTTGGATTGTTCAGTGAAGGCGTACAGGTTGGCTGCGTTTTGGGCACCGTGAACGTTTTTGGTGAACTGGTTGACCCAGCTCAGGGCATCGTGCTGCATCTTGATGTTGGAACGTTGGTTCTCGATGCTGTTGCGCAGGTTGAAGATGTAGTAGAACAACGCCGCACAGAGAGCCAGGACGAAGAGGTAGGTGATGACCACCTTCCAGCTCGTGCGGCTCCCGCTCGGGTAATCGTTTTTGTTTTTCTTCGACATCGTGGCGCAAAAATAGCACTTTTTTCGTAAATTTGCGCTTTTTAAAAGCCAAGACCTATGAATAAGAAAAGATTGCTACCGCTACTCGCCCTGCTGGCCATAGTCCTGTTTCTCACACTCCGTAAACAACCCGAAGAGCAAGCCAAACAAGCTGAAAACCAAACGACAGAGGCTGATGCTAAGACGGGTGGAGAGGCCGAAATAGCTATCCTCTCGGTCAACGACATGCACTCCAATGTGGATCTGTTCCCGAAGTTCGCCACTATGGTCGACAGCCTGAGGGGCGTCTATCCCGACCTGCTGCTCTTCTCGGCAGGCGACAACCGCACGGGCAACCCCGTCAACGACCAATACGACCCCGTCAACTATCCTATGATCACACTGATGAACAAGGTCGGCTTCGACCTCTCGGCCGTGGGCAACCACGAATGGGACGGTGACATTGTGAACTTCCAGAACGACATCGAACGGGCCAAATTCCCCTTCATCTGCGCCAATGTCTTCATCCCCGATTCGGTCCGCCTCGACATAAAACCTTATGCGACCTTTGAGCAGCAAGGCGTAAAGTTGGCCGTGATCGGCATGATTGAACTGCGTCACGACGGACTCCCAGGCGCGCATCCCAACAATCTGAAAAAGGTGAGTTTTAAGCGCGCCGAAACGGTGCTTCCAGAATATCAAAGTTTTAGAAACCAATATGATGTGGTGATCCTGCTCTCACACTGCGGCATTGAGGACGATATGGAGCTGGCCCAAGCTAATCCTTGGCTCGATGCCATCATCGGCGGCCACACCCATGCCTTGATAGAAGAACCTTCCGAGACCAACGGCGTGCTCGTCACACAGTCAGGCTCGCACCTGAAGTATGCCACCCTTGTGAAACTCAAGGTGAAAGACGGTAAAGTGATTGACAAGGAAGCTGTTGTGCTCGATGTCAACAAAGTACGTAAGGAAAAGCCCGAAATCAAGGCCATGCTGGATGATTTCAACAACGACCCCTCTTTGAACGAGGCCATCGCTGTGGCTAAGACCAAGTTTGAGACTCCCGAGGAGCTGGGCAGCATGCTCTGTGACGCCCTCTGCGAGATCAGCGGTGCCGACTTCGCTTTTCAGAACACGGGCGGCATCCGCATCACCCATCTCAAGAAAGGCCCCATTACTGTCAAAGACGTGTATTGCATCGACCCGTTCAACAACGACGTGGTGGTTTATCAGATGACGGGCGCACAGGTGAAGAAGTTCATCCTCAACACATACCGCAAAAACGGAGGCTTCCCGTCTTACGTCTCGGGCATGACCTACCGGGTGAGCGAAGATGGCAGACAGGTCTGGGTCGACACGCCCGCCAACTTCTCGACGCACAATACCTATAAAGTTGCCATCAACAGCTATATGGCCTCCACCATCAACATCGAGAGTTGGGACGAGGGCCAAAGCACCTTCATGACCTCGGAGGAAATGCTGATTGAATTTTTGAAACGGCACAAAGAGGTTGATTATCAAGGCGTAGTAAGAACAAAGTAAAAAATGGTTTGCAGGATTTAAACCCTTTTTGTATTTTTGCAGGCTCTAAAAACGAAAAATTCATCTTGAAAGGAATGAAGAGAATATTGCCATTTTTTGCAATCGCCTTATTCTTAGTCGGTTGCAACCATAAGAAGGAAGTCAAATTGATTCCTGTCGAAAACTTCAACACGGAAGTGGAAGGCAAGAAGGTTTCGCTCTATACCTTGCACAACGGTTTCTTGACAATGCAGGTCACCAACTACGGTGGTCGTGTGGTGGCGCTTTGGATGCCTGACAACCGTGGTAGCTATGAGGACATCGTGCTTGGTTACGACCATATCGACAAGTATCTCAACAACGAAGGCGAGCGCTATCTCGGCGCTGTAGTGGGCCGTTGTGCCAACCGCATCTCCAACGGTACTTTTGTCTTGGACAGCGTTGAATACCAGCTTCCTAAGAACGATGGCGAGAATACCTTACATGGCGGTCTTATTGGTGCTGACAAGCGCGTTTGGGACGTGACCTCTGTGAACGACAGCGTGATTGAGATGCACACCGTGTTTGTCGATGGCGAGGACGGCTTCCCAGGCAACCTCGACGTGACGATGAGCTACACCTTGACGCATGACAACCAATTCGTGATTCGCTATGCCGCCACCACCGATGCACCTACGTTGTGCAACTTCTCGCATCATTCCTTCTTCAACCTGAAGGGCGAAGGCAATGGCACCATCCTGGACCACGAGCTGCAAATCAACTCGCGTTACATGACCACTATCGACGAGCACCTGATTCCCACGGGTAAGTTCGGCGGCGTGAAGGAAACACCTTTCGATTTCCGCGAGAAACACACCATCGGCGAGCGCATTGCTGCCGACGACGAACAGCTGCGTAACGCCAAGGGTTACGACCACAACTGGATTGTCGACAAGAACGACGTGAAGGCTTACAAATGGAATGCCACCCTGACCGAGCCGCAAAGCGGTCGTGAGATGCAAGTGTGGAGCGACCAGGTGGGCTTGCAGTTCTACAGTGGCAACTTCTTTAACGGCAAAGCTAAAGGCAAATGGGGCAAGACATTGAACTACCGCGAAGGCTTGGCTCTTGAGACGCAGTTCTTCCCGGATGCCATCAACCATGATGCCTTGGCGCCTGTGCCGGTGCTGAGACCTGGCGAGACCTACCATCAGCTCTGCATCTACAAGTTTGCGGTGCTGCCCAAGGAGAAGAAATAAGCCTTACTGAAGACAAAAAGTTGAAGCCTCGTGTCTGCGGATGCGGGGCTTTTCTTATTTTTGTGCCTTCAAACGCTACGAGTGATGAACTATCTTTCGGTCAACGCGATATCCAAGTCATACGGCATCAAGACACTGTTCGAGGACGTCACCTTCGGCATTGAGAAGGGCGACAAGACGGCGTTGATTGCCACCAATGGCTCGGGCAAGTCGACGATGCTGAAGATATTGGTGGGGCAGGAGACACCCGACTCGGGCACCATTACTTACGCCAATGACATCAAAATCGGCTACTTGGAGCAGTTGCCCGTGTATCCTGCTGGGACGTGCATCTCGGATTTGTTGGCCGACCTCAACGAAGAACAACACCTCAAGGCAAGGCAGTATCTGACCCGATTCGCCATCACCAATTTGGAGCAGTCGGTCGATGAGCTTTCTGGCGGACAAGTGAAACGTCTGGCTTTGGCCTTGGTGCTGCTGCATGAGCCTGATTTCCTGATTCTTGACGAGCCAACCAACCATTTGGATGTGGAGATGGTGGAATGGCTGGAGAAGTTCCTCACTCAGTCGAGCATGACGTTGCTCATGGTCACGCACGACCGCTATTTCCTTGACAGGGTATGCAACAAGATTTTTGAGCTTTACCAAGGCGTGATGTACACCCATAACGGCAATTTCGACTATTATGTGCAGAAGAGCCGTGAACGCGAAGAGGTGAAGCGTGCGACGGCCGAGCGCAACAGCCAGCTGCTGAAGCGTGAGTTGGAGTGGATCCGCAGCACGCCGCAAGCCCGCACAGGCAAGTCGAAGAGTCGCATCGACGCGTTTTATGACTTGAAGGAACGTGCTAGATATCAGGAGCAAGACGAACGCCTTGAATTCGGCTTGCAGATGCAGCGTTTGGGTGGCAAGATATTGGAACTCAGCAATGTGTCGAAGTCGTTTGGTGACCTCACGGTGCTTAAGGACTTCGACTATGTCTTCAAGCGTGGCGAGCGCATCGGCTTGATAGGTAAGAACGGGGTGGGGAAGTCCACCTTTTTGAATCTCATCACGGGTGCCATGCAGCCCGACAGAGGCCGCGTGAAGACGGGAGAGACCGTGACTTACGGTTACTACCGTCAGGAAGGCATTCAGTTCGACGAGAGCAAGACCGTGATCGGCACCGTGCGCGACATCGCCGAGGTGATGACTTACGGCAAGGATAAAGTCTACACCGCCGACCAGCTCTTGGCGCATTTCATGTTCCCCTACAAGATGCATCGTCAGCCCGTGGCTTTGCTCAGCGGCGGCGAGAAACGTAGGTTGTATCTGTTGACCATCTTGGTCCAGAATCCCAATTTCCTTATCCTCGACGAGCCTACCAACGACTTGGACCTGTTGACGTTACAGAAGTTGGAGGACTTCCTGCAAGGTTACAAAGGATGTCTTTTGGTGGTCTCGCACGACCGTTTCTTCATGGATCAGGTCGTTGACCAGCTCTTCGTCTTCCAAGGTGATGGCATGGTGAAAGGCTTCATGGGCAACTACAGCCAATACAAGGACTGGCTGGATGCCAAGCAACGTGAGGAACGCAAGGAGAAATCGGCACAAAAAGCCGTTGAGGTCCGTCCTGTCAAGCAGCGCGAGAAAGTGAAGCGTTCTTTCAAGGAACAGCGTGAATATGAGATGCTTACGCAAGAAATGGAAGCCCTTGAAAAGGAGAAACAGACGCTCACCGAGGCTTTGAACAGCGAGACCGATTACCAGAAGCTGCAGGAGATGGGCAACCGCTTGCAGGAGATTAAGGACTTGTTGGACGAGAAAGAACTTCGATGGCTCGAATTGGATGAAATAGGAGGATAAAACTATAATACCATGAAAATCAAAAATATACTTATTGCATTTTGCCTGTGTTTAGGCTTGTTTGCCTGCGACAACCGCGACATTAACTACGAACTTGCCGTGATTTATCTTTGCCATTCTGAGGGTGTCAATTTCTTCTCTCAGGGCGATGTGAACATCGTGGCCGACAACGATTTGAATATGACGAACACAGGCTCGGCTCAGGTGGAGTTTGCCTTCGTGAAGGACTTGGTGTATCGTCTGCGGATGGTTGACAAGATTCCCAAGGACGGCTGGACCGACACCATTGAGCACATCAACCTGCAGGACGGCTATGTCGGGCGCCTTTTGTTGGACGACGGCACATACGAATACTGTCGCTTCTGCGTCTACACCATCGACTACGACATCAACGCCGAAAAGTTTATTCTGTTCAAGTATCAGAGTGATTTTAAAGCGAAGTAGCGAGGTGGATGCAAATTGCAACCAGCTCGAAAAGGTAAGTGGTCGCAAATTGCGACCGGTTCTAATCCTTGAAACAATCTGAAGAAACACAATGCTCAATACCGTGATGTCATAATATAGTATTTCACATTGTATTCACCTCCCGTTAGCGTCTCACTTCCTGCAAATGGTCTAACACTAGAATTGTCGACGGATGCAGCTATTCTATATTGACCATTTGTCAAAGTAATGGCTTGGCGACCATATGGGGATATTGTTAATCGTTTCCCATCCGTTCCACTATAATAAACTGTCAATACATAAGAAGTTGAATTTTCAACCCAGACGGTTGAAGAAGCTCCACTTCCATAACTTGTTTTATTCATTGTTGGCAAAGAGCCGTGTTCTCTTCCGTAGATATCACTAACCCTTAAATCAACAGCCCGCTTCTCTGCTTCTTTCACATGTTTGCCATTGGGATAGAGTAATTCATATTCTTCATAATCAGCAATCGTGTTTCTCTCGGTTGCATAATCCCAAGCATCTTTCTCGGTACCCCATACCTTATTATAAAGCTCATCATACTTCTCTTGCGCATCAAACAAAAACCTTTCAGGTGCATGTATAAGATAATGTGCCCATCCATCTAAAGTGTTTAATTGCATTGCAATATCATATTGAACTCTGCATTTAGCCTCCATTTTATCATGCAGTTTCGCAAGAAAGTCTGCATTGGTGTATACTGAATCTAACCGTTCATAATTATTCAGTGCGGATTTGTGAAATGTCTTATAGAATCCTTCGTTAGAAACACTTATTGGAATATCTTGAAAATCATAAAAATCCATCTCGTCCCACAGTCTAACTACCGCATCGTATGCTTCTCCTGCATAACGCCCTGTCGGATATTTCTCCAAATAGTGTTCATAATTACCCATTTTATTGTGTTCTCTGGCATTTTTTATTAGCCTTGATTGCGATTCTTGACACATTGAAACAATGCCCAAAATGGCAAATAATAATACCATTCCAATGATTTGTGGTAAACAACCATTGCCGTCTCTGTTGCTCATATCTTTAACAAAATCAAATAAATTGAACTAAACGGAATACCATATAGATGCAAAAACATCCTATTCGTGCATGTTCTGCGCATGACAAGCATCAACGACGGTTACTGTCTCACCGTCGTATGTATATGCGAAATACCACTTATCAGTGTTGGCCATATAATAGCCTTTCCAACGCGATAATGTAGGCTCACGCCTAAGAAGGGAGTTTTCTATTCCATAAATAGAATCAAAAGCATCATTAACATTCTGCTCCATCAATTCCAAAGAGTATGTGTGCTTATACTTCTTGGAGACATTGCGATAGAATGAGGTTATCTTCTGAGCACAGCGTTTCCTAATAACATAATTCATGGCCGAGCATACTCCTCCCTAACAGCTGCTAAAGTCATTTCACGAGCCTCCTCGATACTCATGGTTTCAGTGTCTCCAAATTCCATTTGCTGAATGCGCAAATCTATCAGTTCTTGTGCCCATCTGCGAATGGCAGCCAAATCAGATAGATTAGGGTTTACACCACGAAGCACTTCCTCGTCAATATTTATAGTTACCGTACACATAGCAATACTCCCTTTTTATTTGTGCAAAAGTACACAATATTTTTATCTCGCGCGCTTCAAAGGATAAATAATTGTCCATAATTGTTTGCAGGAAAGCGAGTAAAGCAATGTGAGAAACCAAATTGGCAATTGAAATGACTACCGCTGGGCTACGGTTCAATGCAATTCTAGCTTCACCACCACCGGCCGATGGTCAGAAGCCTCAGGCTCGGCAATCACAGTTGATTCTAGCACCTCTGCGGCATGGCCTTTGAAGATGGCGATGTAGTCGAGGCATTCTGTCGGCTCGTCGGCGGGGTAGGAGACGCCGTTGCTGGTGAGTATGGTGAAATACTTCGTCATCTCTTGCAACAGCTCCGAGTCAGGGGTGTCGTTCCAGTCACCGGCAAGGAGGAAAGGCTTTTGCCAACGTTGGGCCTCTTCCACAATGAGCGGAATGGATGCCAGTCGCGGCTCCTCTTCGAGGTCGAGATGGGTGCAAGCTATCACGTAATCCTGTATCTCCACCACCAACAGCGCACGAGGCTCCTCGCCAGGCAAGGGGATGCGCTTGGCGCTCAAAGGTGTCTCACGGGTGAGGATGCCAACGCCATACTTGCCGCCGTCGTAATCGATGGCCGCGCCAAAGACAGGATGATACCCAGTTCGGTCGGCTAACTCCCCCAACTGGTAGCGCTGCCCGCTTCGGCTCGTCATGCTGTCAAGTTCTTGGATGGCTACTACATCGGGTTGCTGCTGTGCGATTACAGCAGCGGTGCAGTCGTAGTCCACAACGAGGTTCATGCCCGCACAATGGCGTACATTGTAGGTCATCACCTTCAGCGTGCCCTGCCCATGGACAGCCAGTGTGATGCCCCACACCATCAATACCAAGACGATTGCCCGTTTCATACGGTTCAAATCATCTTCTCAACATTCCAGCTGAATGCCCTCAGTCCCAAATCCGGGGTCTTGAGGTCTTTTTCGTGCAGCTGGTTGAGGATGCCGTCCACTTTGTCGTCTTCAACGATGCTGATGATGGCGTTGTTCAAGGTCGGCCAAGCATGCGTGCCGTAGTGCGGTTCGCCCGTATTGCTGCCGTGCCCCTTGATTTCATTCCATTCCGTGAAGCCCTTCGTGCCGTTGTCGTTTAGCACCTTGGCGATTTCGTCGTAGTAGGCTTGGTTATAGGTTATTAGGATTGCTTTCATATTTTTGGAGCTTTAAGCTATAAGCCATAAGCTGTAAGCGCAGTTCCTGCCAGCTTATGGCTTATATGTTTGTAATTAATGCAATGTATCGATGAGAGCACCAAGCATGGCTTTGATTTCCTTTACTTCTTTGTCAAGTTGTTGATACGATTCCTTATCCAGAAATTCAAGGTCGAAAGATAGCAGTAGTTCTTCTTCAACTTCTGAAGCAGAGCCGGCTGCAATGTTGAGAAAATAAGCAAACTCGGCATCGCTTCTACGTCCACATCCTTCTGCAATGTTGATGGGTATTGAAGTGCTTGCTCTACGGATCTGAGATGTCATTCCAAATAACTCGTCTTTTGGAAAACTCTTTGTTTGTTTATATACCTCAAGAGAGAATAGATGCCCTCTTTGCCAGACTTTATAATTATGAAAATCTCTCATCTTATATATTGGGTTTATCAAAATCGTAGATGCAAGCTTATAGCTTATCGCTTACTGCTTACAGCTCATCTAATATTCTCCGTTTTCGTCAGCGCTTCTTCGGCTTTACGTCTCTTACGTCTCACAGCTCTGGTTTCCAACGAACAATACAAAGAAGGAATGAGCAATAAAGTGATCAACGTCGACACGGTCAAGCCCCAGGCAACGGTGACGCCCAAGGCGTTCCACATCTCGGCACCTTCGCCGCGACCGATGGCCAAAGGAATCATACCCAAGACCGTTGTAAGCGTAGTCATCAAGATAGGACGCAGACGCGAGCGGGCAGCTTTCACGGTGGCTTCCTTGACCTCGGTGCCACGCTCTTCCAAGAGGGTGGTGTAGTCGATGAGCACGATACCGTTCTTCACGACGATACCCATCAGAATCAACACGCCGACGAAGGCCATGGCACCCAAGGCGGTGTTGGTGGCCCACAAGCCGAGCAACACGCCGGTGAAGGTGAAAGGCACGGAGAACATGATGACGAAAGGTTTCATCAGGTTCTCGAACTGCGAGGCCATGACGATGTAAACCAAAATGATGATGAGGATGAGCAGGGTGAGCAGGTCGCCAAACATCTCCTGCTGCGTCTCGTAGTCACCGGCGATTTTGGTCATGATTTCAGACGGGATTTCGGTGTCGTCGATGACTTCTTCACACATCTTGACCACGTCACTCAGCACCTGTCCCTTGCCGACGACAGCAGTGACGCTGACCATACGCTCACGGTCCTTGCGCTGGATCTGGGGCGGGGTCATGGATTCGACCACCTCGCCGAGGTCGCCCACGCGGACGGGTTGCCCGTAGCTGTTGTAGATCTTGATGTCCTCGATGTCTTCGACGCTCTTGCGGAACTCGGGGGCGTAACGCACGCGGATGTCGTATTCCTCGCCGTCCTCGCGGTAGTAGGATCCTACCGAGCCGTTGATGCGATTCTTGACGTAGGTGGCCGCCGTGGTGCTATTCAGGCCGTTCAAGGCCAACTTCTCGCGGTCGAAGTCCACTTGATATTCGGGCGTGTAGGCATCGCGACTCACGATGACTTGCAGGATGCCTTTGTCACGGAGCTTCTGGGCGATTTCGTTGGCCACATTGTCGGTGGTGTTGAAGTCGTAGCCGTATATCTCGACTTGGACGCTACTCATGCCACCCATGCCGCCGCCGCCTTCTGTGACGTTGGCCTTCTTGATCTCGGGCATAGCGTTGAGCTTGGCGCGGATCTCGTCGGCTACTGCTCCTGTTGAACGCAGACCTGCCTTGCGGCGTTCGGTCTTAGTGCCGAGTCGCAGGTTGAACGACATGATGTGCGTGCCGTTGCTGCGCATGGAGGCGAAGGCGTTGTCGGAGTCGGCCTGGCCAAAGCTGTAGTTACAAATCTTCACCTCGGGGATGGCCATGAAGTCCTCGGCAAGGCTCTTGGCAAAGGCACCTGTGACGTCTTGCCCCGTTCCGGTCGGCAGCTCAATGTTGATGCTCAGACGGCCTTCATCAAGCTTAGGCATCATCTCGGTCTTCAAGGTCGGGGCGAGGAAGGCCAAAGACACGACAAACAGACCTAACATGCCGAAGAAGACCACCTTGCTATGGTTGACGCACCATCCGATGAGGCGAGCGTAGCCGTTGCTGATGGCATCCAAGCCCTTGTTGATAGGACGGAAGATGGCCTTGTGGAGCTTACTCTGGTGAGGGTTCATCACCAGCATGCGGGAGCACATCATCGGCACCAAAGTCAAGGCACCAGTGGTGGACACGACCATGATGATGGACACAATCCAACCCAACTGCTTGAACATCACGCCCGTAGTGCCTTTGATCATTGTCAAGGGCAGGAACACTGCCAACATGGTCAAGGTAGAGGCGATAACGGATAGCTGCACCTCTTGGGTAGCGTGGACAGCGGCTTCTTTAGGCTTCGAGCCGCGTTCGATGTGCGTGGTGATGTTCTCCAACACCACGATGGCGTCGTCCACGACCATACCGATGGCGATGGTCAGTGACGACATGGAGATGATATTCAGCGTGTTGCCCGTGGCAAACAGGTAAATCAACGATGCCAGCAACGAAATCGGGATGGCAAGCACGATGATGAAGGTGGCGCGCCAACGGCCGAGGAACACGAACACAACCAGCATAACCAGGATGAAGGTGATGAAGATGGTGTCACGCAGGTTGTTGATGGTGTTTTGGATGGCGGTAGAGCCGTCAACGATGATGTTCAACTTGACATCAGAGGGCAGGGTGGGCTCAATCTGTTGCAGCTGTTTCTTAATGCCCTTGATGACGTTGACGGCGTTGGCGTCGGTCTGTTTCTGGATGACGATAGTGGCACCTTGGCGGCCGTTGCTGTATGACTCCTGGATGCGTTCCTCCGAGCCGTCGATGACTTGCGCCACATCGCGTAAATAAATAGGAGCATTGCCCTTTGAGCCAACGATGACGTTTTCCATCTCCTTGGCAGAGGTGAACTCCTTCTGGATACGCAGGCTGTAACTATTGGAGCCGATGTCGATGTAACCAGCTGGCACGTTGCGGTTTTCGGTGGCGAGGGTGTTGGAGATGCTCTCCAAAGTCAGGTTGTAGGCCTCCAACTTATTCGGGTCGACGTAGACCTGGATCTCACGCTTGGGCGCACCGTTGGCCGACACCGTACCCACGCCGCTCACACGTGCCAAAGGCGTGGTGACGCGGTCTTCGATGATTTTGTCCAAGGCGGGCAGGCTCTCTTCAGCTGTCACGCTGAGCAGCATGATGGGCATGTCCTCGGCGTTGAACTTGAACAAGACGGGGTTGGTCGCGCCGTCGGGTAGGTAGTTGCGCACCATGTCGATCTTGTCGCGCACGTTGTTGGTGGCCGTCTCGATGTCGATGCCGCTCTCAAACTCCAACGACAGCACCGAGGTGTTCTCGCGCGAGGTGGAGGAGAGGTGCTTCAGGTCGGGCACGGCGTTCAGCGTGTTCTCCAAGGTCTTTGAAATATTGGTCTCGATATCGGCGGCACTGGCTCCCTGATAGGAGGTCATTACCATGATGAAGTTGGTCTCCATGTTGGGCAATTGGTTGATGGAGAGGTTCATCAGGGAGAAGATGCCGAAGATGGCGATGGCGACAAACACTAGGGCCGTCGTCACCGGATTATTGACTGCTGTTCTTTGTAGGCTCATTTCAGTTGTTTAGTTATTCAGTTAATTAGTTAATGCTGAATGTGGAATGCTGAATGCGGAATATGGGGGCGAAGCCCAGCGTCGCATTGCGATATTCAGCATTCAGAATTCATCATTCCGCATTCATTTTACGGTAACAGAAACGCCGTCCTTCAATCTCACCTGTCCCTCAGTGACAATCTTGTCGCCTTCGTTGATGCCGCTGACGATTTCGTAACGGTTGCCGAGGCGTTTGCCGAGTTCGACGAGGGTGTATTTCACGGTGTTGTCGGCCTGCAGCACATAAACGAAATGCTCACCCGAGCCTTGCTGCTTCACTACAGCGACATCGGGGATGACGATGTGGTGGTTGGTGCCGAAGTTGGCCGTCACGCGTGCGAACATGCCTGGGCGCAAGCGTTCGTCTTTGTTCTCACTGATGACCTCAACGGGGAAGGTGTGCGTCGTGGCACTGACGGTGGGGTAGAGCAGGTTCACCTTGCCCTTGAAGACCTCGCCGGGGTAGGCATCCACGGTGATGTCGAACTCCATGCCTTCGTGCACCTGCGTAAACAGGCTCTCCGACACGTTGACCAACATCTTGACAGGCTGGATTTGCTCGACGACGAAGATGGGCTGGGCCATGCTGTACATGTCGCCTTTGTCGTAGTTACGGGCGGTCACCACACCGTTGATGGGGCTGCGGAGGTAGGTGTTCTCGGCTAGGTTCTCGTAGGTCTTTTTCGTCACGTTGAGCGACAATTTTGCCAAATCGTAGTCGGCCTGTGAGATGGCACCGATATTATACAGTTCTGTCAGGCGGTGGAGTTCAGTCGAGTCGTTCACATATTGCATCCGCGTTTTGGCGAGGTTCACGTCGTCCATCTTGGCCAGCAGCTGCCCTTTCTTGACCTTGCTGCCCACTTCCGCGTTGATGCTCACGATGCGGCCCGCCGTCTGCGAGACGATGTTGTTCGTGGCGTAAGGTTCGACGTTGGAGGTGAAGGTGTTGGTGATGTCGACGTCTTCGGCCTGTGCCGTAACGACGCTGACCACGGGAGCGGCTTTTTGGGTCTCTTGTCCCGTTGTGGTGTCTTTTTGCCCGCATGCCGTCATCAATGCGGCAACGGCAATGGTGATGATACTGAGTTTTGTGTATTTCATTGATTTACAGTTTGTTTCTTATTTTGCTTTCAGCTATTAGCCGTCAGCTTTCAGCTCGCATCTATTGAGCTGAAAGCTTACAGCTTATAGCTGATAGCTTTATTCTTCTTTCCCTAACAATTCATCCAGCGTGGCTTTCGTGACCATAAAATTGTAAATGGCTTGGGCCTGTGTGAGTTGCGCCTGTAGCAGCGACACTTGCGCGTCGTTGAGTTCAACCTGTGTGGCTTTGCCCACCTCATACATCTTCTCGGAGATGTCGTAGCTCTTTTGGGCAATCTCCACGGTGGCGTTGGCCGACTCGTAGTTCTTGATGCAGAGCGCCATCTGGTCGTTGTAGTTGCGGATGGCGATGCGCAGGTTACGTTCAGTGTCCTCGCGTTGCAAGGCCAGCATGTTGCGTGCCACCTTGCTCTGCTTGATGGTGTAGTGTTTCTGGAGACCATCGAAGACGGGGATGCTGAGGCTCAATGCAGCAGTGGAGGAGGGGAACCAACTGAGTTTATCGTCGCCCATGGCGCTGTAGTTGTAGTTGATGCTCGCCGCCAGCGTAGGGATGTATTGCTTCTTCTGCATGCGGATGGTGGATTCCAGCATGCGGTCCTGAATGTCAAGTTGCAGCAGTGAGCTGTTACCGCTGAGGTCGTCTTCGGAGACGTATGGTGTAAGCATCATCTCCGTGTAGTCGTTCAGGTCGCCGACCACCTCGATTTCAGTATCCAAGGCGATGCCCATGACGGCTTTCAGCTGCCAGGTGGCCAGTAGCACGGCGTTCTCGGCGCTCGACACGTTGGGCTCGGCGGTCATCATCGTCACTTGGGCACGAAGACGTTCCACCTCCGAGGCTTTGCCCACATTGAAGCGTTGCTCGGTCTTCTCGTAGTTCTTCCGGGCATTCTCGTAGACTTCCGAGACCACATCGAGTGACTTCTGCGCCAATAGTACGGCAAAGAAAGCCTGTTTCACCTGCTTTACCATGGAAATTTTCGATGAGCGGGCCTGCTCCACGGCCATCTCCACATCCATGCCTGACAGTTTGAGGCTCTCCCATAGCGAGGCGTTGACCAAAGGCATGCTCGCCGTCGCCGAGGTGCTGATGTTGTTGTCGCGGCCCACCTTAATTTCCATCGTCTGCCCGCCCATATCCATCACCATCACCTGCTTCTGCAACGTGCGTTGGTAGGAGCCGCTCACGCTGATGTTGGGATAAAGCGAGGCATAGCTGCCTTTCTTGGCATAGCCAGTTTTCTCAACGGTCATGTCGGCAATCTTTATGGTGGCGTTCTCCGATAAGGCAATCTCCAAGGCCTGGTCAAGGGTAAGGTGCAAAGGTTCCTGTGCCTGTGCCAAAATCGGGAGGGCACCAATCGTGATAAGTGCTATAATTCTAAAAATCAGTCTTTTCATGGATTTGCTTGGTCTGAGGGACGTTGTTTATTAATAAGGTGCAAAAGTAGGAATAATTGTGCTTTGTTTGACGGCGTTTTTCAAGAATTATTTTGCGGAAGGATTGATTTTTATTCCAAAACAACGGACATATCAACCAAAAGCCCGATTTTGTCGATTAAAACGATGAGAATTCAATATCATCATCGTTGTTTTATCTGTATATTTGCACCGACATTCATGCAGACTTCATAATGTATCAACGATGAAGAAAAGAACCTTGCCGGCGTTTCCGACCGCGAACCTCGACCTGCTACAGCGTCTCTACAAATGGGGCGTCATCTGGGCCGTGTTGTTCGTCATCTTTTTCGCGGTGCATTTCACGGACAACATGCTCCTCCGTGTGGTCAGCTCCCTGTGTTTCGTCGGCATGGTGGTCTTGGAGGTGCTTTTCGTCAACAAAGTGCTGATAGCCGGACTATTGGCCAAGAAACGACTGGTCTTTTTCATCTTGCTTTCGGTCTTTGTGCTTCCCGTTTGGGCGGCATTGTCGACGAGCATCGACATCTGTCTCATGCATTACATCGATGGTCGACCCTTTCCGGAGATTGTCGCCTTTCCCTTTGCCTTCATAGCGCTTATGGTGCGCCTGATTTGGTTCATCGCTACCTTTGCTGTCGTCGTGATTTTCTATTTCCAACGCAAGGAGAACGAAGACAAGATTATCGCCGACCGACTGAAGAGCGAGAAACTCGACATGGAGCTGCGTTACCTGAAGTCGCAAATCAACCCGCATTTCCTTTTCAATGCCTTAAACAACATCTACTCAATGGTTTACACTCATGATGACAACGCAGCCGACGGTGTACTGAAACTCTCCGAGATGTTGCGATACGTCCTCGTGGACTGTCAGGCCGAGATGATCCCCTTGAGCAAGGAAATCAACTATATTGAGAACTTCATCGATTTCCAGATGATGCGCATCAACGGCGAGAGGGAGATTCGTTTCTCGAAAGAGGTTGAGAATGAGAACTATATGATTGCGCCCATGCTATTGCAGCCCATCATTGAGAACTGCTTCAAATACAGCCGTTTGGAGACGCATCCCGAAGGCTTCGTGCATATCCATATCCAGCAGACGAAGGATAAACTCGTTTTTGAGGCGGAGAATTCCATTGCAACTAATATCTTGCCTGTGGCTGTCGCTGGGGGAGAAGGGAAGAAGTCGGGCATTGGGCTGAACAATGTGCAACAGCGCTTGATGTTGCACTATGGAGAGAATTATACATTTGACATTCAACAAGATAAAGAAATCTATAAAGTCAGGATAGAACTATGAAAGAGAAATACAATGTAATGATTGTCGACGACGAGTATCTGGCGCAGAAGCTGTTGCAGGACTATGTCTCGAAGGTGGACTCCTTGCAATTGGTGGCCACTTGTTCGAATGCTTTTGAGGCCATGAACGCCTTGAAAAGCAACCAGGTCGACATCATGTTCCTTGACATCCAGATGCCCGACCTAACGGGACTTGAATTGGTTAAGAGCCTCGAACACAAGCCTGCCATCGTCTTCACGACCGCCTATTCGGAATATGCCGTCGATGCCTTCAACCTCTCGGTGGTCGACTACCTGCTGAAGCCCTTCGACTTTCCGCGTTTCTTCCAGGCCGTCAACAAAGCCATCGGTGCTGAGCAGCCCTTGGCGGGTGCGCAAGACAATCCCCGCGACATCGTCAGCCGCTCCAACGATTTCATCACCGTGAAGGCTGACTACAAGCTCTACAAGATCAACTACGATGACTTGTTGTATATCGAAGGGCAGCATGAATACGTCACCTTCCACACCACGCAGCGTCGCATCACTGCTTTGTTTGCCTTGAAGGACTTGGAAGAGATTCTGCCCAAGGACAAGTTTATCCGCGTTCATAAGTCCTACATCGTCTCGTTCAAGCACATCCAGGACCTCGACAAGTCGGATGTGACCGTGGCGGGCAACAAAGTGCCGGTGGGCGCCAGCTATCGCGATGAGCTGTTGGCGAGATTGCAGTGAAAATTCCTGTTTTTTTGACAATGCAATGAAAAAATGTATATTTGCAGCGTAAACCAACCTTAAAAACTGAAAATTATGGGTAAATTTGAAATCACAAGCAGAAAGAACGGCGAGTTCCAGTTCAACCTGAAGGCCACTAACGGCCAAGTCATCCTCACCAGCCAGGGCTACAAGACCAAGGCCACCTGCCTCAACGGCATCGAGTCGGTCAAGAAGAACAGCCAGGATGCCAAACGCTTTGAAGTCAAGGCGGCATCCAATGGCAAGCCCTACTTCAACCTGATGGCTACCAATGGCCAGGTGATTGGCACTAGCCAGATGTATGCCAACGAGGTCAACATGAAGAATGGCATCGCCTCGGTGCAGAAAAACGCCGCTGATGCTCAAATCGTCGACCTGACGGAAGCCTAAACTGGCATTGTCGCTAACGCATAAAGGAACGGCGTTTGTCGTTCCTTTTTTTTGTATGAACAGCGTAAAAGTCCACATGGTTTTTTAGGATAGACCAACCAAAAGCCGTATTTTTGCCCCAACAATTCCAAACAACATGAAAAAACTCCTTCTCCTAACCTTGTTTGCGGCCTTGTGCCTTGAGTCGGCATGGGCCTGCACCAACCTCATTGTCGGCAAGAAAGCCTCCACCGACGGAAGCGTGATGTGTTCCTACAACTGTGACGGCTTCGGCTTCTCCGGCTCGCTGTCTTACAGTCCATCGGGCCGCCATGAGCCTGGCGAACTCATCGAAATCCACGGCTGGGGACCGGTCCATCAAGGCCAATACGTGAAACAAGTGGAATATACTTACAATGTCGTGGGCCTGATGAACGAAAAGCAGGTGACCATCGTGGAGACCACCTTCGATGGCAGGCTGATTTTGGTCAACCAAGAAGGCCTGCTCGACTATTTCAGCCTGATGCGACTGGCACTGCAACGCTCGTCCACGGCTCGCGAGGCCATCAAATGTATGGTGGAACTGGTAGAAGAATACGGCTACAACAGCAGTGGCGAGACGCTCACTATCTGCGACCCCAACGAGGCTTGGATCATGGAAATCATCGGCAAGGGCCCCGGCAATAAGGGCGCGGTGTGGGTGGCCTTGCGCATCCCCGACGACTGCATCTGTGCCCATGCCAATCTAAGCAGAATCAGGCAGTTTCCGTTGGAGAAGAAAGGGAAATACACCAGCATCAGCAGTAAGAACCTCAAGCACATCAACCGTCCAGAGGTGGAATGTGTCTATGCCGCCGATGTCATCAGCTTCGCTAAGGAGTGGGGCTTCTTCAATGGCAAGGACGAGGACTTCTCGTTCCGAGATGCCTATTGCCCCATCGACTTCGAGAACGTCCGTTATGCTGACGCCCGCGTGTGGAGTTTCTTCCGCCATCACTACAGCCACGAGGAGATGGACAAATACCTGCCTTACATCAATGGCGACTTCGACCAATGCGACCACTTGCCGTTGTGGATCAAACCCGACAAACCCTTGTCGTTGCGCGACTTGCAGAACGACATGCGCGACCATTTCGAGGGCACGCCTTTGGACATGACCGCCGACATGACCGCAGGTCCTTGGGGTATGCCCATCCGTCCATTGCCGATGCACTTCCGCGACAGCGACAGCGTCGACTACTACCGTGAGCGTCCCATCGCCACGCAGCAGTCGGGTTTCACCATGACCTGCCAGATGCGTTCGTGGCTGCCCAACGACGTGGGCGGTGTCACCTGGTTCAACTGCGACGACGCCAACATGGTGGCTTATGTGCCGCTCTACTGCTGCATCACGCAGGTGCCTGATGCCTTCCGCCCCGAGAACAACCCGCGCAACGAGTTCAGCGACAAGTCGGCCTTCTGGATGAATAATTGGGTGGCCAACATGGTGTATCCGCGTTATTCCATGATGGTTGGCGACCTCCGCATGGCGCAAAATGAGCTGGAGGACTATTACTTCGCCGACCAGGACAGCGTGTTCGTGGCCATCAAAGACATGAAGCCCGCTGAACGGCAGAGCTATCTCAACAAGAAAAGCATCGCTTACACCGAAAAAATGATGCAGCGTTGGGACAAGTTGGCGAAATACCTGATTGTGAAATATAACGACCAAGTGGTGAAGCGTGTCGACAAAAACGGTGATTTCCAGCGCTGGGGTTACGAGACGCCAGGCTACGACCGACAGTTCATTGACGCCATCGGGAAGTCGACGGGCGATCGGTATAAATTAAAGCAGGTGATTGAGCGGAGGGAGAGGTGAATAGACAAAATAGGGAGTTGCGCTTGCGTAACTCCCTATTTTTCAACCGTCGGGGCAAAAGGATTCGAACCTTCGACCCCCTGCTCCCAAAGCAGGTGCGCTAGCCGGACTGCGCCATACCCCGAAAAAAAAGACGATGCAACCATCGTCTTCTTTCTTTCGCGGAGA